>OJFV01000175.1_pt1 | contig 27389 bp, 25 predicted proteins | sample 1594391 | NCBI WGS metagenome assembly OJFV01 (sample SAMN05416856, study PRJEB24817) | seawater metagenome | isolation source: Sea water | place: Canada:Atlantic | collected 2013-11
CACCTCTGGCCATTGTTGCTGATAAGGCCTATAGCAGTCAGAAAATCAGAAAAGCTATCGCTGATGAAGGCGCTCTGGCTGTCATTCCCTCCAAAAATAACGCCAAAAAGCCGATCCCTCATGATAAAAACCTTTATGCAATGAGGAATATTGTCGAGCGTTTCTTTTGTAAAATGAAGGATATGAGGCGGCTGGCAACAAGATTTGAGAAAAAGGCAGCAAACTTTCTAAACATGCTATACCTGTTCTCTATTAGATGTTGGATTAATTGAGTCCACACCCTAGATAGGAAGCCCAAGTATCAACTGTAACAGCTATCTCAAATCAACTGCAAACGGGGATGACTTCAAAAGCCACCCCGCTTTCACAGAGGATAATGAATTAGAATCCCCCGAAAGCATTATTCAGGAAGATTGCGCGGACTGAATAAATGAAGCGCATCTGGCTGTTTCTCATAAGCAATGCCATCTGGTTCACTCATCAGGAAAACCAGCATTCCCCAAGGAGCTCGTACATAAACCCAACTTCGACCAGCAATTGGTCCCTGATCAACCAATTTTACATCACCCAGAACTTCGACATCGTTTGATTTGAGCTCATCAACCAGATTCTTGATATCATCAACATAGAACCCAAGAGACGTTGCACCATAGTCTTCTCGTTTCGGCCAGTTCTCATTCTGATCTGGCGACGTAAATTCAAACAACTCAACATTGGTTGCATTCCCACACTTCAAAGCTGAAATTTTCAGAGTTGCCTTGTTATTCGTCCCCACATTTTGCCTCATCCAATTTCCTTCAGGATCAGCAAAAGGCCCGAGTTGAAAAGCCTCTTTACAGCCCAGCTTTTCAACAAAAAATATCTTGGCGTTCTGTAAGTTAGGCACCGTAATCCCCACGTGCTCCATTCCCCTTACCCCGCTCGCATGAGTTAAAGAAATTGGAAGACACAAAGCAACAACCATAGGAAGAATTACTTTAAAGATTCTAAGCATGACAAATATTATTCCCCTGTTTATTATGTTAAATACGCGCACAAAGTAAAACCAATCACCATCAGTATATTCTATTGTACATAAAAACCCATCGTACTAACTTAATACTTAACTTTGAAAAACTTTGTTATTCTTGAACGATTATTCGGTGAGGTTCCAATGCAAAAATCAGGAAGGTTTTTCGGCGCTGTCTTTGTATTGTTGGTACTGGGCTGCTTTTCAAATGTCTCTGCCCGGGAACTGAAGTTCATTACGCTTGAAACGGCCCCTTGGGCTTCTTTTGAACCGGGCTCTGACAGACCCATTGGCGCCTTCCCAGAAATTGTTCGGGAATTGGAAAGACGCAGTGGTCATCCTATAGAGATTTCCCTTAGGCCCTTTGCCCGCATCAATCAGGACTTGGAATCTGGTGATCAGGATTGTACAATTATTCTCTGGAGTGAAAGCAGAGCTTCCATTGTAGAAAAAGGTGCAGAAGTCTACCAGATGCCTTTTGGCGTCATTGCCCGAAAAGGCGTGACTCTTTCAAGCTACGACGATCTCAAACCCTTAACAATCTCCCTGCTTCGGGGTCTCAAAATCACCCACGAATTCGACAGTGATACAAGCCTGAAAAAAGAATACGACAAAGATTACCAGATCGGTCTGCTGAAGATCGCGCATCAACGTTTGGATGCTATCGCAGGGGCAATTCCAACTATTTTTTATATGGCAAAACAAGAAAATTACCCAGACTTGCTCGGTGATTACCTGGTCATGAAAAAAATTCCTATCGTCCTGCAATGCTCAAAAAAGTCACCCAACCTTGATGTCATGCAGGAACTCAATAAAGTGATAGAGACTATGGACGAAGACGGGACTCTGACTCGTCTACTGAACGATAATTCATATTTTTAACCAATAAAAAAAACTATACGCGGTTATACTTAGGGAATTTGAGGGAGCTGAATTGTCAAAGAAGAAAGACATCGTCCGAATGTCTGGTGACGACTTTGTTTCGAGCAAGAGCGGAAGTACAACTTACGAATCGCAAACAAAGCTCCCACGCGAAACTGTAACCACAAGCCCTTACAGCCCGGACGATTTCGTGCTGGCCTCGCCGTGTGATTCTCCCCTGCCATTCAGTCGCGGGATCGGTCGGCGGTTACTTCTTGCTATTTTGTTGTTCAGCTCTCTCATCACCCTGATCTTGACTGCTGCCCAGCTTTATCTTGATTACCGTCGGGATGTGGACTCGATATCAGATCGTCTGGTGGAGATAGAGCGCAGTTATCTCAACAGCATCGCAGGAAGCTTGTGGAATGTGGATACTGAACAGCTGGAAATCCAGTTGAGCGGAATTGTTCGCCTTCCCGACATCCAGACTGTTGAAGTGCAAGAAACCGTCTCTGAAGTCAAAAAACCGCTTTTGGTCACTGTCGGTGAACGCCTCGAGGACAATACAATTTCCTGGTCTCTGCCAATTGTTTACAATGATCGGAATACCGCAAGGACAATTGGCACCCTCTATATTGAGGCAACACTTGAAGGTGTCTATAACCGCTTATGGGAAAAGACACTTGTGATTCTGGGAACTCAGGCAATCAAAACCTTTCTGGTCTCGTTTTTTATCCTCTACGTTGTCCACCATCTGATTACACGCCACCTGGTTTCTCTGGCAAGCTTTGCAAGCAACTACAGCCTCATTGGCCAACCCCCTGTGTTTCGCCTCAAACGTCGAGCTTCCAGCAGACCCGATGAACTGGACAGGGTTGTGTCGGCTTTTAATGCCATGTGTCAAAATCTTGGTATCGCCTATAAAAACCTGAATACGGCTAACATTCATCTGGAAGCTCGAGTTCAGGAACGCACTCACAATCTCCAGCAGGAAATCACTGAACGTGTTGCTGCTGAACAAGCCCTAAAGTTCAGTGAGAAGCGTTTCAGGGACATTGCAGAAACGGTCACAGATCTTTTTTGGGAAACAGACGAAAATTTATCGATTACCTTTATCTCTGGTCACTTCCATTTAATTGGTATAGATGCCGCCGAGTACCTCATTGGAGAACCGCTGGCCAATCTGATCACCACCGATAACAAGAATACCGAACAGGGAAGCTGGGAAAACGACATCGAGTTGCGGCGACAAAAACAAACTCCTTTCCGAAACTCGGAATATCATTGCCTCCAAAATAACGGTGAGATTCTCGCCGTATCGATCAGTGGCATCCCCACCTTTGATCAGGAAAAGAAATTTACCGGGTATCGTGGTTCGGTGCGTGATATCTCGGACCGACGCAAGGCAGAAATCCTGACACACGAAGCCAAGGAAACACTGGAACGCCGAGTGAAGGAAAGAACCAAAGAACTTTCCACCGCCAAGGAAGAAGCAGAGCTGGCAAACCGGAGCAAAACAGACTTCCTGAACAACATGAGTCACGAACTCCGAACCCCCTTAAATGCTGTCATTGGCTTCGCCCAGATGATGCAGCACGAGATCATGGGGCCACTCGAGAACCCCCATTATAAATCTTATGCCAGTGACATTAATGCCTCGGGTCTTTATCTACTGGGAATAATCAGTGATATCCTTGATGTTTCCAAAATCGAGTCAGGTCACATGGCTCTTGAGATTGAGACAGTTCATCTTGGCGCTATTGTCGAAAAATCTATCTCGATGATGCAGGATCGTGCCGACAAGGCCGAAGTCAGCCTGAATGTTACCCCAGAGGTTGCCCACTACTATATCAAGGCAGATGAACGGCGGTTCATGCAGATCATCATCAACCTTGTTTCCAACGCAATCAAATTCACGCAAAAAAATGGGAAGATCACTGTTTCAGCAACCCGTGAAGCGACCGGAGGTCTCATCCTTGCCGTTGCAGACAGCGGCATTGGCATCCCCGATGATCAGCAGAAAGGAATCTTCAAGCCCTTCACCCGCGTTGAAAGCAGCATGGTATGTGAGCATGAAGGAGTTGGACTTGGCCTCTCAATCGTCAAGGCACTTGTCGAACAACATAACGGGCAGATTACGCTAAAAAGTCAGGAATCAGAAGGGACAACAATATTTATCCACCTCCCTGTTTCAATTGTCGTAATCCAGTAGTCTTCCCACATGCACTACACTTACCTGGGTGGAATGGCCGCCCTCTAGCGCGGAGCCAGAACAGACCAACCAACCTTCCGTGCATGGTCTTCCAGCCCTCGTCCGCCACTGACAACAAAAGGATGGCCAACAGCCTCAAGCATTGGTAGGTCTGAAATGTCATCCCCATAGGCATAACAGGCTTGAGCAGAAACCTGTGTTTTTGCCAGAAAGCTGGCAACGGCTTCCGCTTTACCTGCACCGATCGTCTGCGGAGGTAATATTTTGCCCGTATAACGCCCCTCAACAACTTCCATTGTCGTTGCCAGTATATGCTTCACGCCAAAGCGTCGGGCACTGGGGATCAAAACTGCAGGAAAAGAACCAGAAACAAACACCGGGACCTCGCCTTTATGCAGATGTTCCTCCAGCTTTTCAATAATCGCAGTATGGAACAGATCATCAACAGTACGCTCAAGATTCTGAAACCACTGTTCTGCACAATCAGCTACCTGGGGCACAGTTCGGCCCGCAAAATATGAGTAGTATCGGCGGTTCAAAATTTCCCAGGCAGCATTCTCATCGCGTAAACGTCCCATTTCTGAGGCAAAGGCGTCTTGTTCTTCCGGATTTGGCATAACAGAATACCAATAATTCTGAAAACTGAACATGCTCTTGACGTTAATCAACGTGTCATCTACATCAAAAAAAGCATAGCTCTCTGCACCTGCATCCAACATATCACTCATGGTTCTCAATCTTTCTGTTTTTAGAGGCCTGGCGTGTTATGCCGCGGTAAGATATTCAACTCTCTTCTGCCGCTCTTTGGCGATTTCCGAGATAAAGCCGGATAGGGACTGTGAAGCAAGCTTGCCTTCCATACTGCTGATACGGCTGTTTTCAAAAACCGTAAAATCCGTGTGGAATGTAGCAGCAACCTGATTGCTCTGCACAACGGTAATTTCTGCAGAGAAACTCATCCGGTTTGTTTTGGTGATATCTTTTGTACAGATGCGATAGTGAATACGGGCCTCGATTGGAAAGGCGAAACGATTATAATTTGCTGACATCTGATTGATCACAAAATAATACCCGGTTTCATTTTGCGGTAAATAAAAGGTCTCTGTCACAGCAAGAAAAGTCTGTCTTGCCGCTTCGAACAAAATCATCCCTTGAACATGCTGCCCGGTTTGATGATCACTCATCAGCTCACAGTTCTCGTCGATGAGTAACGACAGTTCATAACTGTCATCCCCGGACTGCACAGGCTCCGAGATTAAAGTGTTTTGGGGAAGATGCTTGTGTGAATATTTTTGTGATGCTCTTCTACCCGAGCGGTACCAGAATGAAAGATCAAACATTGCCCGGCATTCGGAAACAGACGCCTGTTTTTCCACCGCAAGAATATCCTTATCCCCCAACCCTTGCCCAGGGACGATAACAATCTGCCCCTGAACAGCAAGAAGCCGGCTGGGAAGGCACAGCATACCCTTGAGTTGGGACAGGGTAATAACATCTTTGCCGACGGTAAAATCCGCAAACTTGTCACCGACGACTACTACAATACGTTCACACACAACAAATCTCCGTAATGGTATAGATAATTCTCCCCGGAATCAGGAGAGACTCATCTGAATTTGATAGAAGACACAGTATTTTTCACTGGAATGACGAGATGCTCAGGAACCTTTACTTAGAGCTGGCGGCCTTTTAGCGCCAGAAAACTGAAACAGTCAACAATTAATGTAAAATTTTACGTAATTTTTAATAAATTTTAAATAAATACTAGCATAAAATAGATTATTACTAACAATAACAACTTAAGATTGCCAAACAATATAAATTTTTATATTTAATAAATTAAAATTTTACTTAATTTTCATAAATTTTACTAATATTTACTTAGTATTATTTATATTCGACTCCGTATAAAGCGACAATAAAATATTTAAGCCTAAGGCCCCTTAACCCCTCTCCGAGCCTTCTTAATAAGACACCCCTTTGAAGAATTTCTGCTTAAGGCTTTGACGAACTTATCCCAGATAGACCGCATCAGTTACTTCACAATGCAGGTAATTTTGTAGTGTTGCCGCTGTCCATAAGCATGAATAAACCAAGAAAAGTTAAAATAGAATGCGAATACAAATACTGGATTTACAAATATTGCATCTTTCTAGATTACAAATTAATCAACCTGAATAAATCTGAGTACCCTCTTCCAAAAGAGGCAACTGAACAGGAATAAACAATAGAAGTAATAAAAACCCTATGAGTTGGGAATACGCGGAATAACTTTGATCTCAAAATCAAACCCAGCCAACCAGTTCACCCCAATCGCAGTCCAATTTCGATAAAGTGGCTCACTGCAAACCCTATTCTTAACGTCCATGATAGCCTCGAACTGGCTTTCAGAGTCAGTATGAAAAGTTGTAACGTCGACAATATCGTCGAACGTGCAACCTCCCGCCATTAAAGTTGCCTTAAGGTTCTCGAACCAAAGCTCTACTTGGCGTTTAAAATCAGGCTCAGGTTGGCCGTCCTTCAAGCTCCCGATCAGACCAGAAACAAATAACAGATCCCCAGATTGAATCGCTGCTGAATAACCATACTCCTCATAAAGCGAATGTCTCTTAGCGGGAAAAATCGGCTTTCTTTTACTTACTGCTTGCTCTCTATTTTGAAACTAGGGTGTGTCTCAATTCAATACCTTGCTGTATATGATTTTTTTATGATTCATAGCTCCCAATTAGGGAGTTTTAGATAGCACGATTTGATTTAGGCGATGCAGAATGGTTGGTTCTTGAACCTTTACTTCCGAAAAAAGGTAGAGGTCCGGCCCGTCGGGATGACCGTGTTATTCTGAACGGGCTTTTTTATATATTGCGTAAAGGCCGCGCCATGGCGAGATCTTCCTGAGCGTTACGGGTCCTCACACCACGGTCTATAACCGTTTTGTGTGCTGGGGAGAACGCGGTGGTCGGACAAGTAAGGTTCACGCGGCCGTAGATCAGAAAGGCCGCACGATCCGTCTTTCGATCAGTGCTGGTCACGTTCATGACAGCAAACTGATGCCTGATTTCCATTATTGGGCAGTACCACCTCTGGCCATTGTTGCTGATAAGGCCTATAGCAGTCATAAAATCAGAAAAGCTACCGCTGATAAAGGCGCTCTGGCTGTCATTCCCACAAAAAGTAACGCCAAAAAGCCGATCCCTCACGATAAAAACCTTTATGCAATACGGAATATTGTTGAGCGTTTCTTTTGCAAAATGAAGGATATGAGGCGGCTGGCAACAAGGTTTGAGAAAAATGCAGCAAACTTTTTAAACATGCTATGCCTGTTCTCGATTAGATGTTGGATCAATTGAGTCCACACCCTAGTTACTCAAATCTATATAATTGAGAATTGATCTTGTTATCTTTCTAGATCAACCGATTAGGATTTTAAGGTGAATTCTAGTGCCTGTTTAACCTTGTGTATTCCCTCTGAAATATGCGCTTTTTCAATCGCAGTATACCCCAATCTAAAATATTGTTTTTTGGGTAGGGCATCAAAATAGTAAATACTTCCCGGCTCAAGAACGACACCTAAATTAAGGGCGTGGCGCAAAAGCTCTTTACTGTCCAGTTCATCTGGTCCTTTTACCCAAAAACTTGAACCTCCATTTGCGTTTTGAAAACGAAGCTCTACTTCCGTAAGAGCATTTTTCATTTCTAGCCAGCGGCTTTTATAAATTTTTCGCAACCTTTTCCGTAAGGCATCGTGATGGCCCAAAGCCAGAAAGAGTGCCATGGTTCTTTGGTTGTTTGTTGGTGTGTGTCGATGCATTAGGCGTCCAAGTGCCCGTGCTTCTCGGATAATGTGTGCTGGCCCAACGAGATACCCGAGGCGTAACCCAGGAAAAAAAGATTTTGATAAACTGCCGACATAAATGACTCTTCCTGTGCGATCTAATGATTTGATTGCGGGTGTTGGAGAGCTTTTGAAGTTCAGTTCCGGCTCATAATCGTCTTCAATTATCACCATATTATTTTGTTCGGCTTTTTCCAAAATTTCCTTACGGCGTTCCAAAGGCATAGTAACCGTTGTCGGGAATTGGTGGCTGGGGGTGACTGTAATGATGTTGCAGTCATCAAGTTGCTGATCGGGAATTAATCCGTGTTCATCCAGTTCTAGGTATCTGATACGCGAACCAATCATTTGGATGATGTTACGCAAATCCGGATACCCAGGATTTTCGACGCCGAAAAGGGTGTTGTTGTTTAAAAAAAGCCGGGCAAGTATATAAAGGCTATTTTGAGCACCTGCAGTGACGAGTATTTCATCTTCGCGCGCATGAATTCCCCGGGTTGGAAGTAATCTCGTCCTTATTTGTTCGACTAGAAAGGGATCATCAGTCCCCAATCGATCTTCAGTCCAGTCAGCCATGGCATTAAGGCTCAGTGCTTGACGAGAACATTCCCGCCAAGCGGCGATGGGAAATAGTGATTTATCCACTTGGGCTGTTACAAAAGGATAGGGATAGTCTCGCCAATTTTCAGGTTTTTCAATATTCTGCTGATGGCTTGGGGTATGTTTGATGCGTAAAGTAGCATTAATAGCTTCTGAAGTGGCCTTATCTTCTTTTTTAGTCTGCTCTTCTAAAGGGAGGGTTAAACGATCGCTGACAAAAATGCGACTGCGTTCTTTGGACGATAAAAAACCGTCATCAATTAATGCTTGATAAGCCTGGGTAACTGTAATTCGGGAGACCCCTAATTGTGCCGCTAATTTTCGGCTCGAGGGTACAGCGGCCCCAGAGGGAAGGCTCCCACCCAAAATAGCGCTCACAAATTGGCGTCTAATTTGGAGTTGAAGAGATTCCGTACTTTCTCGGTCTAGGATAAATAAGTTGTCGGTCATATAAATATTAAGCCATGGTTTATAGCCAATCACAATGTTTGGATATAGATAATTGATCTAACTGGCTATAACTTATTTGGTGTTATTTCAATTAAATACTCTGCAATTCAATACTGAATCACGTGAATAAGGAGTGGGCTTATGAGCCAGACGATTGGACATTTCATTAACGGCAAGATAGTCCCTGGTCAAAGTGGTCGGACAGCAAAAATTCATAACCCAGCTTTGGGGCAGGTAACGGGCGAAGTTGCTTTAGCATCTGCAGACGAAATGCGCGCGGCTATCGCTAACGCTGAAGCCGCTTTACCTTCTTGGGCTGCAACTCCGCCTCTTAGACGTGCTCGTGTGATGTTCAAGTTTAAAGAATTGATCGAAAAGAACATGGACGAATTGGCTGCTATGGTCAGTGCAGAACATGGTAAAGTTATTAGCGACGCAAAGGGCTCTATCACACGCGGTCTAGAAGTTGTCGAGTTTGCCTGTGGTATACCTCACCTTCTTAAAGGTGAGCACAGTGAAAATGTTGGCACTGGTGTCGATAGTCACTCCGCGCGTCAACCCGTTGGTGTCTGCGCTGGGATCACGCCATTTAACTTCCCAGCCATGGTTCCAATGTGGATGTTCCCGATCTCGATCGCTTGCGGTAACACATTTATCCTAAAGCCTTCTGAAAAAGATCCATCTTGTCCGCTACGTCTTGCCGAACTTTTGAAAGAAGCTGGTCTTCCAGACGGCGTTCTTAACGTGGTCAATGGTGACAAAGAAGCCGTTGATACCTTGTTGGAAGATGAAAGAGTAAAAGCGGTTAGCTTTGTTGGATCTACTCCTATTGCAGAGTATGTATACAAAACAGGTACTGCGAACGGTAAGCGTGTACAGGCACTTGGTGGTGCTAAAAACCACATGGTTGTTATGCCGGATGCCGATATGGATCAGGTTGTTGATGCTCTTATGGGAGCTGCTTACGGATCCGCTGGTGAACGTTGTATGGCTATTTCCGTTGCCGTAACTGTTGGTGACGAAGCTGCGGACATTCTCGTCGAGAAACTCGCTCCTAAAGTTGAAGGCTTAAAAGTTGCGCATTACGAAGTAGCTGACGCCGAAATGGGCGCGCTTATCTCTGCTGAACATCTTGCCAAAGTAACTGGCTTTGTCGATGCAGGTGTTGAAGAGGGTGCTAAACTTGTCGTTGATGGCCGTGGCAAAAAACCTGAAGGATTGGAGAACGGATATTTCATTGGTGGCTGCCTGTTTGATAACGTGACCTCAGATATGAGTATCTATAAGGAAGAGATTTTTGGCCCAGTTCTGGCTATTGTCCGTGTTGAGACTTTTGATCAAGCTGTAAAGCTGATCAACGATCACGAATATGGTAATGGGACAGCGATCTTTACTCGCGATGGTGATTCCGCACGTGAATTCTCTCATAAAATCCAAATTGGTATGGTCGGTGTGAATGTTCCGATCCCTGTTCCGATGGCTTTCCACTCTTTCGGGGGCTGGAAGCGGTCACTCTTTGGTGATCATTCCATGCACGGACCAGAAGGCATTCGCTTTTATACCCGCCTGAAAACGGTAACAACCCGTTGGCCTACAGGTATTCGTAGCGGAGCTGAATTTATGATGCCGACGATGAAGTAATATTCTGTATCATTTAAAACCAAAAAACCTCGGATGAAAATCCGAGGTTTTTTTACATATATCGAGCTTTCGCTTGGTCGCTTTATTGGCCTGATTATAACTGTTTTTCCATACGAAAGTTGGTGAGTTTTTGGCCTCTGATTTCGACCTGTTGTTCTGTGAGAACGATAAATCCTGAATGTTCAAAAAAGGGTTTGGCGGTAATACTCACTTCGGCAAAAATCTTTGATAATTCTTGGTTTAAAGCTTCTTGTTCAACGCTTTCGATCAACAATCTTCCTACGCCGTGCCCTTGACGTTCATGGTGCACATAGAAGCAATCTATGTGGCCGTTAGCGTCGAGTTCAGCAAAACCCGCGATACCTTTGCTATCTTCGGCAACGAATATTTTGTAATTTTTAACGCGACTTTCCCAACGAGCTAAATCGAAATTTATCGGAGCCCAGGCCTCAACTTGCTCTTGACTGTAGTCTCGAATGTTAACGTTACGAACCGTGTCGTGAAACAGTTTTAAAAGAACGGTGCCATCTTCAGAAGTATGATTTCTGATGTACATAATACTTTAACCTCAGCATGTTTACCCTAGGATTTATTGAGGGATTTATTCGGGGATAAGCTTACCCGGGTTCATGATGTTCTGTGGATCAAAGCTGCGTTTAACCTGCTGCATGAGTTTGATTTCGAGGGGTGATTTATAATGTACGTTTTCTTCCACTTTCACACGACCAATGCCATGCTCTGCTGAAATTGAGCCCTTGAGATCGATCACAATGTCATGAACGACACGATTAACGTCTTCCCAACGATTGAGATATTCTTGTTTATTCATACCCACAGGTTGGGACAGATTGTAGTGAATATTGCCATCCCCAACGTGACCAAAAGGATGGGGACGGATGCCGGGGATGAGTTTCTCCACGGCGATATTTGCTCTTTTAATAAAGGTGGGGATAGAAGAGACAGGAACGGCAATATCGTGTTTAATCGATCCACCTTCCGGTTTCTGGCAAAGAGTAACGTTTTCTCGAATTAACCAGAAGCTATCTGACTGGGCTTTGTTCTGTGCTAAAACACCGTCCAACACCCACTGTTCTTCAAAGGTTTTTTCCAAATACTTTTCAAAGAGATCTGGGAGGGCCGAGTTATTTGTTCCAGCACTTGCCTCCATCAAAATATACCAATCATATTCGCCCTCAATGGGATCTATAACGCCGTGCCCGTGTTGGAGTGAAAAGTCGATGCCAATTCGTGGGATGAGCTCAAATGAGGTCAGAGCATCGCCGATCATGGATTGCGCCATATTGAGCAGGGGGAGGGCGTCTTCAAGGCTGTTAAGGGCAAGAAAGGCCGTTTGTTGTTCCTTGGGGCTTGGGAATAGTTTTAAAACTGCCGCTGTAATAACCCCGAGAGTACCCTCAGAGCCAATGTAGAGTTGCTTGAGATCATAGCCCGTGTTGTCTTTACGCAGAGCTCTCAGACCATCCCAAACTTCTCCCGTTGGGGTGACAACCTCCAAACCTAAGATAAGGGCACGCGTATTCCCATAGCGAATAACGTTTATCCCACCTGCATTAGAGGCGATGTTGCCGCCAATTTCACATGTACCTTCTGCGCCGAGGGAGAGGGGGAAAAGGCGGTCATTGTTTGCGGCATGATCTTGTATAGTTTGTAAAATGCAGCCCGCTTCCACAGTCATGGTGTTATTGATCGGGTCTAGATCTCTGATCGTGTTCATGCGGCTTAAGTTAATAATAATGGCCTTGTTTTCAGCAAAGGGGATGCCGCCACTTACCAACCCGGTATTTCCACCCTGAGGAACGATGGCAATATTGTTGTCTGAGCATAGCTTAACAACTGCAGAGACTTCCTCTGTCGTTGCAGGTTTCACGACGCAAGCAGTCTCGCCGACAAAGCGCCCTCGCTGCTCTGTTACATAGGGTCGTATCTCTGTTTGCTCAGTAATCATACCCTTATTAGAAACAATTTGTTCCAAAGATGAGAGGAAATCATTGGGTAATTTCTTAGGCATATGATCTGCGGCCTTTTTTTTGACAGGATTACTTGTGAGGATAGGATTGTAGGTTGTGAATAATCTAATTTAAAACCCTTTCTACAAAGGCGCCAGTTCAAATCGGTGCCAATTTAAAACCCTATCTCATGGATGGTTCAATCTAGCTGTCTGCTAATGAATTATTTGTCTGCTGATTATTAACGAAGTTAGTTAGAGGTCTAAATGATTAAAAACGTTGTGTTTGATTTTGGTGGTGTGCTCATCGATTGGGAGATAAGACATCTCTACAGATCTATTTTTGAAGACCCCAATGAAATGGAAACATTTTTAAGTGAGGCTTTCACCTTTGAAGCAAACCATAGATTAGACGCAGGAGAAGCTTTTCAAGATGTCATTGGGGAGCTTCAAGATAAATTTCCCCATTATCATGATCCTTTAGAAGCCATTTTAACACGTTGGCCTGAAACCCTCGGGGGCGAGATTGAAGGGACAGTTAATATTCTTGAGCGGTTACACCAACAAGGAACCCCTCTTTACGGGCTTACAAACTGGTCTGCTGAAACTTTCAAATATGCCGAAGAGTTTCCGTTTATGCAGAGATTTAAGGGGATTACAGTTTCTGGGCAGGTCAAGTTAGCTAAACCCGATCCTAAAATATATCACCGACTGCTAAGTGATTTTTCCCTAGAAGCTGAAGAGTGCCTTTTTATCGATGATCGAAGTGATAATGTTATGATTGCAAAGGATCTTGGATTTCATGCGGTCCAGTTCATTGACCCCAGCTTACTCGATAAAAGTTTATTTGATCTTGGGGTATTTAAGAGGGGAGTTGAGCAATAATAATTGTAGGTTTTTAACGAGGTGCTGCTGCTCGTTTAAGGCGATCATTGATTGCCAACCCTAGACCTTCTACGGGGATAGGCATTGCGGCTATTCCCTTGATCTTACTCCGTCCCTCGATATCATCGTGGGAATCTAAATCATGCAAAGCTGCGAAAAGATTAGCCGCTGCTTCTCTCAGGTCGGCTTTTTCGCTTAGATTGTAAGTCATTGTCGCACCGGTCAAGGGACTGGGGCCGAAAGCGAGCAGAGCTTCGTCAGGTTGAACAGTTGTGGCGTTCAAACGTAGTGGTAAGCTCGGAGCATAGTGACTTTTGAGCAGCCCTGGTGACCTGAGTTCAGGGGTAATTGATTGCCCTTTTTCTGCTTTACTTTCCATAAGTGATTGGCCGAGCATGATGGGGCCAATTACAGCTTCAATCTCTAGCTGTGTAAGACTCCCGGGTCGCAAGAGAACAGGAGTTATGCCGGTTAAATCAATAACGGTTGATTCCAAACCAACAGAACAGGCTTGCCCTTCGAGTATGCAGGGAACACGATCTCCCAGAGAGTTTACAACGTGTTCAGCTGTTGTCGGGCTAATCTTTCCCGAGGCGTTTGCGCTAGGTGCCGCCAAAGGAAGTTGGGATCTTTCTAACAGCTCATGCGCTATTGGGTGGCCTGGTACACGAACGGCGAGACTGTTCAATCCAGCAGAACAAAGTTCAGCAATGTCACAATTGCTTCTCCGGGAGAGCACCAGGGTCATTGGACCTGGCCAGAAGCTTTGAGATAATTGTTCCGCCTTATCTGTGAAAATAACCCTTTTTTCGGCTTCAGAACTGTTTGGGAAGTGGACGATTAGTGGGTTGAAACTTGGTCGTCCTTTGGCTTCGTATATAGAGGCGCAGGCTATTGCATTTGTTGCATCAGCGCCCAAGCCATAAACGGTTTCGGTTGGAAATGCCACCAGTCCACCTGAACGTAGTATGCCACAGGCCTGATCAAATCCATTTTGATCCGCCGCAATTACGTTGGCGTAATTTTTAGGTGACTGAGGGGGCATCTAAACAGTTTCCTGATCTGTATACTTGATGTTAACTACGCATTCTTAGTTATTATCTGGTTCTTCATCGTCATCGAGATCAAAACCTGCATCAAGGTGTTCGCCTTCGGCAACAAAGTACGGGTTCCGAAAATCAAACTTACCATAAGTCAGAGGGTCACCATCGGCATCACTAAGATGTCCACCTGCAGCAAGCAAAACAGCATGAGCTGCAGCAGTATCCCATTCCATCGTAGGGCCAAAACGGGGATAGAGATCCGCACGTCCTGCCGCAATCAGGCAAATTTTGAGCGAAGAACCTGCGCCAATTTGTTCATACACTTTCCGAGTATCCAAAAAGGCCTTTAGGTCTGTGTTATCACCATGACGTCGGCTGGATACAACAGTTGCGCCTTCTTCTGGTATTTGGCGAACCTGAGCTACGATAGGCTCATAGCCTTCTTCAAAGAAAACACAAATTTCGGCGGAAACCCAAGTGAGGCCTTTGGCGGGCGCATGAACGACACCTGCTACGGGAACCCCATTTTCGATCAAGCCAATATTTACTGTGAACTCACCGTTTTTGTTGATGAATTCTTTCGTACCGTCAACAGGATCAACCAACCAGAATAAACTATGATCTGGATCTGCACCCAAGTCCGGGATTTCGCCCTCTGAAGCTGCTTCTTCTGATACTACTGGAATGTCGGGGGTGAGCGTGTTCAAGGCACCAAGTATAAAGGCTTCTGCCGCCTTATCAGCCTCAGTAACCGGTGAAGAATCCGCCTTTTTTTCGACTTCGATACCGTCCGGGCGATTGTAAATTTCCATGATAATGTCGCCAGCCCGTTGGGCGATCATAAGCAGTGCGTTCATGAGATCTCGATTATCATCGTGAACCGGGATCTCGGCAGGAATTTGCAACTGACTCATGGACTTCTCCTTATTGTGTCACCAACGAGTTGGCCTGCTAGCGGTCTTGCTCGTGGTAATGATCATCTATTGGATCTGCTGGTAACTTATCTGTCCAGACCTGTCTAGGTTTTTGCTTCTCTATCAAGCCAATCATAGGAGCATATGCACAATAAAGTTATATCTACTATATCGACATTACTTTCAGAGGTTGCAATAATCAATAAGGGATGGCATTTCTGCCTTTTTAATCCTCGCAATACATTTGTACCTTACAGTGGAGTTCTCTGTGTCAAAAAGCCTTCTGATATCGGCAGCCTTGTTATCTATGGCATTAGCTGGGTGTAGTGTGACCAAACCTTCAGAGAGCGCTTTGTCTCATCTCTCAACTTCTTACTCAACAGATCAGGTGGGATATTGCTTTGGGCACGGATGTAAAAATAAAGGAAAGATTTCCATTGATGAAAGCCAATGGAGAGAAATTCAATCTCTCTTTAACGGGAAAGATCTTGCTCCGTCTTCTGAACGTGAAGCCATAGCACAAGCCATAGGGCAGATTGAAATTATTGCAGGAGATCAAAACGGTACGTCAATTGATAAAGCGGGTACCTTTATGGGCGACGTGGGCAGACGGCAACTGGATTGCATTGATGAAGCAGTGAATGCCAGTAATTTTATAAGTCTTCTTCAGAGGGATGGCTTGCTTAAGCATCACGAACTCAGGCAGCCGATTTTGCGTAGTTGGGTAAACGGGAATATCTTACATGCAACCGCTGTCTTAGAACAGGTAAATGAACCTAATTCAGAAGACGTGGCTTTATGGTCAGTGGACAGTTCATTTTTCAATAACGGAGAAAGTGCGACTGTTTCTCCTCTTCCTCAGTGGCAAAGTGGTTGGGTTCCTGAAGGCGGAGTCAATTGAGGAAATCGACTTAACCCTCAGTTGAAAAGCTATAAATACGTCTTTAGAGAAAATTAACGGTACAGAAAGAGTTTTCCGGTAAACAGGATATTGGGGTAGGTACAATAAGACAATTCTTATCCTTTTGCTGAACCTGTGATTGGAGTTACTTCATGTTGAAGCCAGCCGTGATAATTCTGGCCCTTGCTAGTATAGCCCTTTCCGCCTGTGGTAAGCCTTTGGTCAAACGCGATCAACAGCCACAAACGACACATAGCCAATATAAGGCGCTTACCTGGAATGACTGGGGCCTTCTCGGCGATCGAGCGGCAACTCGGGTAGTAAGGGACTTGGCCGCGACACCTGATTTTGATGTCGCCCCTGTTTTGGATGTTTCGCCCCCGTCAGCTGATGGGAAGAAAGAGGCGCCAGTTAGTTATGGTTCGTCTAAACCTTTCTATGTTCAGCCTGGCCCCGTTGATATGCCGTTTAGCCGAGCATTCAAACGTATTCTCGAAGACAAGCTTCTGGCAAAGGGGGTGCCTGTCGTTACTTCTCCTAAAGGCGCTATCATCGTAAATTACCAAGTTCAAAGCTTTTTTTATGATGATGAAGGCTATCGACTACCTGCCTCGCCAGAATCAGTTTTTGGCCTCGCCACGTCTATAGGTATCAAGGAGTACGGAAATTGGGGATCTCTTACCACAATCGGTGCAGGACTGGCGGTAATGGAACTTGTTCAAGGGCTTATTGATTTTGGTGCCGTCACAGATGCCGAAATGGTCTTAACCACTTCTGTTGCACATGGTGCTGAGCTTCTTCACCAAAAATCAGAAGTGTTATATATTCGGCCTGAAGAGTTGTCTTTGTATATGACAAGATTTCCTGCTGATCGTCCTATAAGGACCACAGCGACAGGTGAAGAAAAAAAATTACCCGTGCGTTCAATCGCTATCGTGACGCAGTAGAGGAGAAAATTAATGATTAAGAGTGTTTTCGTTTCTACTGTGATTTCTATGGGGATTATGTTTGGACTATCAGCTTGTGCTCCGGATTCTTACAATTTATACAGCGATCATGTTCCTGCAGTAGAAACAACGAGTGGTGAAGACCTTTTGCCAGAAGTATATAATGCTGCTGATACACTAGTTTATTCTTCCAGCCAGAATCTTGATAGAGATGCTTCGGTTCTCGTGGCCTCTATCGTTGATGTCGATGCTCTCGAAACCAGTTCTACTTTTGGTCGGACCATAAGTGAGCAACTATCAGGACGCTTTGCACAGCTTGGCTACAGTGTTTCAGAAGTGAAAATGAGAGATTCTCTCGCCGTCAGACCTCATCAAGGTGAACTCATGCTATCGAGAGATTTGGCCTTTTTGGCTGGTCGACAAGATGCCCAAGCTATCCTAACGGGAACTTATTCGATTGGTGAGAAGAATGTTTTTGTAAACCTTCGACTTCTTCGTGCTGGCGATGGTCGGGTCCTTTCCGCTACTGATTTTCGGTTGCCAATAGATGCTGATATTGATTCTATGCTGCCAACAAAAACTCGAGGTGGTTGGGTTCTCGTTCAATAATTCTCAGTGACGAAAAAAAAGCCCTGTAATATTTGTAACAGGGCTTTTTTATGAGAAAATACGTTCTTGATAAAAGAATATTATGAATGATGTGCCACAATCGACTGCCTTGTTAGGCTCTTTCAATTCGACAAGTGAAGCAGTTGTTTGTTGTTGATCTTGCATGTATGTAGGCGATTTTATCAGATTCAAACATTTTGATCGCTTCTTGTTTCACGGCTTCAGATTTAACGGTTTTGCCTGTTCCATATACAATCCTGTTATCGGCACTATACCCGCGAAGAAGCGTATTGCCCTGTGAGCGAATGTTGTCAGGAATTTCCCCGTTGTCGTGATGACTTTCACAGCTTTCACTGTGCAGGAAAATTGGGCCAGATTCTGCATAGGGCTGTTTATGTTCAAATGGACGATAGGAAAGCACGAGAACCTCATCTTCATTTGCAATTTCCTTCAGGCAATGGCGACAAGGATAACCGGATCCGTCAGAAGTTATATTCTCAGGGGTTTGTCCGTTTTCATCAGCGGCACCACTTTGTAGAAGTTTCACGTGCTCACTCGGAATTCCAAGAAAACGAACTTGGGTTTTATTTTGGTCAGACATAATTTTCTCCATTTGTTTGTTGATGAGATAAAACCAGAAACTGACCTCTTCCTTCTATCCATTTCTTGCTTTTGTATTCAGAAAAGAAAAAGGCCCCAAAATTGAGGCCTTTTAAGTGAAGCATTAAAACTTAGCTTGCGAGAACTTGTTGCTCTGGTGCTAATTCTGTTTTCTGGCGGTAAAGGATAATATCCTCTATCGCAACAACGGGAATACCATGTTTATCACCAAAGGCAATAATCTCAGGTAAACGCGCCATGGTGCCATCAGGGTTAGTGATTTCACAAAGAACTCCAGCTGGCTTCCAGCCCGCCATTGCCGAGAGATCGCAAGTTGCTTCTGTGTGCCCCTGACGAGAGAGAACGCCACCAGCCATAGCACGGAGGGGGAAGACGTGTCCTGGTCGAGCGAGGTCATCTGGTTTGCAATCATCTGCGATAGCCACTTTAACTGTAGTTACCCTGTCAGCAGCTGAAACCCCTGTTGTGACACCAGCCTTAGCTTCAATAGTGACAGTAAAGCCGGTTCCCATAGAGGAATTGTTGTCACTGACCATTTGAGGAAGATCAAGAGAACGCAATTTTTCATCGGTCATGCAGAGGCAGACAATACCACTGCATTCACGGATAAGCATTGCCATCTGCTCATTGGTAAGTGTTTCTGCCGGAAATATGAGATCGCCTTCATTTTCGCGGGCCTCGTCGTCAACAACGAGAACGCCTTTACCTGCTCGCATGGAAGCGAGGGCCTTTTCAACACGATCAATAGGGGTGCCGAATTGGGCCAGTAAAGACTGGTGTGTGTGATCGTTTGCGATCTGATTCATGGTTGTCACTCCAAAAAAGCGGCGTAACCAGAATCAGGGCGTGTTCAGAAAGGACGCATGTCCAACCTAGGGTTTCTAAGTCAGATACATACGCACGCGCCAGAACGCTACAGGTGGTTAACCTGAACTGTTCTTGCCTATCCTCTCCCATCCGGACTGTTACCGTCGGCTCTGGAATTACACCAGATCTGCTGACCCCTTAATAATCCGAAGAACCTTTAATCGAGGATCTTCTGATCACCAAGGGCGCTCGCGGGCTTCTGTCGTTAGCTTTTGGCTTTCGGACAGTTACCGCCGGTCGGGAATTTCACCCTGCCCTGAGAACAAGCGCCTAAATGCACATGTCTTTCCCTTAAGGAGTTCCTTTAGCGAAAGACAGGTTAAGCCTAGACGATTTGGTTCTTTTAAGGCAAGTCGGAAACCGTCATTTTTGACAAAATATGCGACTTGCTCCAGAAGTGATATTAAATGATTTCAGTGGGTGGGAATAAATGAATATCAGATTATATAATGACCAAGACCATGATGGTGTTGTCCAGCTCTGGCAAGAGGATGAACCGAACCCATCTCCTTGGAACGATCCGAGGGAAGCTTTACGCAAAAAGGAAGATTTTCAACCGGGGCTCCTTTTTGTGGCCGAAGAAGGTGGGGTGGTCGTCGGAACAACTATGGCTGGTTACGACGGCCATAGGGGATGGATCTATAGCGTTGTTGTCAGCCCGGTTTACCGCCGCCAAGGTATAGCAAGCGGATTACTCAACTTTGCTGAGCAAGAGCTTGAAAAACTAGGGTGTACCAAGCTTAACCTTCAAGTTAGAGAGGGTAATGATAACGCTGTGGCACTGTACAAAAGCCTCGGATATTCCATTGAGCCACGTGTGAGTATGGGGAAACGTCTGGGATCTGTTTAACGTCTATCTAACCAGCTTAATCATTTGTATTTTCGTTTGTGTTTGGGGCGCCATGTATCTAGCCAACGACTAAATTTGTTTCCTGTTTGTCGAGTTCTCTCACTTGCGGCTTCTGCAGATGAAGTGATGTCGTTTACAACTTCAGAAACATCTTCGAGAGCGGGATCAATATGACGGCGTTTAATTCGGGCGAGAAAAGACCAAATCATATATCCAAGAATGCCGAGCGAGGCGAAGAAAAATATATTGAACCACGGGATAATTAACTCGTTTGGCCCTTCGGCACGTCTTATGTCCACAGCGTTTGGGAAGAGAGACAGAATTGGAATGCGCCAGCCATAATGGGTCACAACAACCCATATGGGGGCAGCCTCTGTGGAAACCCAGGCTTGAGATTGGGCCTGTAAATTACCTGAATCAAATTTAAGATAAGGGGGCCAATGCCAGTCAGTATCTTCGTTTCTGTAGACACGGGGAGTAGCATCTGGCCAGGCAGTATTCACAAAGCGGACGTCGCGTGTTCTTTCGGGATTGGTTTTAGGAGCCTCGGTGTCAAATAGACCGAAGGTGTCCATTCGTTTTACGTCGGTTCCGACCACACGGACGATATCCTGACCAGGGAGATTGTAGTGCAGAAAGCTGCCTAGAAGAATGACAAGCATAAGGCCAATGGCCCACTTTACGATTTGCATTCGCTACTCACATGAAGTTTGCAATAAAGAGAAGACCTAAGACGATCATAATCGGAACGATATAAACCCCGAGCAAGAGTTTCTTTTTCAAGGAACGATCATAGCTTGATATACCTTCGGCTACGTATTGTTCCTGCTTTTGATCTCTTGAGGGATTTGTATTGTATTCTGCGGTGAGTTCTCGTTTTTTATCCCATCGGTAATAAAAAGACAGCGCGATATATGTGACGGTTAATATTGCAAAGATGATGATAAGCCGAAACACCCAGAACAACATTAAATTGTTCCTCCCCAAGGCCCTTTGGTTTTCTTTCGCGTAGGTGTAGTTGTCTTAGCCTTATCGTCTCTTTTTACAGGATATTTACCCCAGGGTTGTTTTGGCGGGGTTTCCTGTAGCCTTTTGTCATGGAGCTCTTTGAGTGCTGCTGGACTATCGTCCCCAAACAGGTCGCGTCTCGCTTTAGCTTTGTCGGTAATGTATTCCTCAAAAAGGAATTCTGCAACGTAGGCACGTTTCGCATCGTTCCATTTTGCATAGGCGGCATAAAATGCTTCTTTATGGCTGATAAAGAGCTGAAGAACATCATGTGGCATTAATTCGGCAAGTAGCATGTTTACGAGGTCACGATCAGGGTGGAACTTGGCTCTGATACTATAGAAATAAGCAGGATGTTCTGGTGCCAGCTTAGGTTTGCTGCCACCTTGGTCCAACCAGCGGAGAAGATCATTTAAACCATCAAATTCTTCTGGAAGCTGTTGTTTTGCTCTTAAAGCTAAAGAGCGCAGTTCGTGGCGCGACAAGCTCTCAACTTTTATGCCTTCAGATGTGAGGTGCTCCACCATTATGAAATCTAGGCGTTGCTTAATAATATCTTCTGCGTCGAGATCCTTGGCATCTATCAGTGGTTCTACCAGATCATTTTCTTCAAGAAACACCGCAATCGAAGATCTGTTTGACATATCAAGGACGGCATCAATCGGAAAGTCGAGAAAATCATCCTTTGGGTTATTACATATTACAGCAGGTCGTTTAGTATCGCGGAAAACATAGGCACCATTGTAGTGCTTGGTGTGGAAGTTTTTTTGCTGAAATTCATTCTTACCAAGCGTTACCGGGTATCTTTTTACATCCCCCGCACTTTGCGCAAGTTCAATCATTTTTGATATCAGCTCATCGTCCCACCAACCATCGGGTTCAATCTGAAAACGTTCAACGAGTTTGGAAAGCTCATCGGCCTTCGCAATCGTTCTTTCGCAAGTATCTGCTTCGATGCGAATTTTTCGAATATCCAAAAGATGTTTGGCTTTTGAAATGCGGTAAACTGAATTCATCAGCTCACCAAATACAGCATCTCGTGAAGTGAGGGCGAAAAGCGCGGTTTCATTCTCAACGATAAACCTTTTCAAGATTGACCGGGAAGTTGAAAAATTCATGTTTAAAAGGGGAGAGCGTTTTTGTTCTACTGAAATAAGAATGAACTGACGGTTACAGCCATGGGGGTTCAGATATTTATCATCCTCGAACTCTTCTGCAATTTCTGGTGCAAACCCTGAAAGGTCGATGTGGAAGCTCTCTAATGATGTTCGACGCCCCGTAAGGCGTTCAAGTGCCGCGTTATAGCGCTCGACCAGCACAGGAGTTGCAACCTCAAAGAGATTGCCATACATCAAGCCTCGTTCTACCAGACGCATCATGAGTTTTAACCCTGTTCCCCTGTTATTGCTGCATATCGGCGGCGGGCTTCGGCATGGCGTTGCATTTCTCGAACATGATTTTCGATCGCAACTTCATCGGACTTTCCGGAGTATCTGAACTCACTGTCAGCGTAACGGTTTACCTCTTGGATAACCATCTCCACGGTGATGGGTTTGGCTAGATCTGAAATCATATTCCTTTTGGTGTCATAATCCTTAGTCAAGAATAGTTCTGGTTTTTCCATCCACTCATCAGGAAGCTCAAAATCCATAGCACGTACTTTAACCGCATCGGTAATGTTCTTAATGGCGCGACCTGTAAATCGTTCGTCAGCTTCCTGGATGGCCTTTAAGTATGATCCTAGCTTGGCAATGGTATCCAGCTCGCCGATCTTTTCTTGGATGTTATCAAAAACGGATACCAATCGATCTTCAGAAGGTCTGGCATAGCCATCATAAGAGGCCGCGACGGCTTTGTTGATTTCTTGAGCCGCATAGAGCTCGTGCTCGCCCAGAGGTATTTTATGGTTTTTGCCCAATAGAAGGTGCAGGATATCAATGTAATCATCTTGAGATTGAGGTCCATCTACCAGAAATCTCGCGCCCGCTCTCTGGCGTAAAGCATCATCGACCTGTTCCGGGTAGTTTGAAAACATTCCAAAGGTACAGTTTCCTCTGACCACTGTGTTGGCACCTGCAAAACTCTCCATGAGGACGGCTGTAATTTCTTGCTGGCCTGCTGAGGACTGACGGTCGCCACGTTTTCCAGCAATTTGATCGATATCGTCAATGGTGCCAAAACCAATAACTTGAGGGTCTAAGACCCCTTGGATAAATGCTTTGGCATTTTGTGCTGACTTTCCCTGATAACTGTCGATTGAGTCCGTTGACAGGTTAGCATATCGGAATGGATAACCTGCATGGTTACAATATTCGTTGAGCAATCCTGCCATCATCTGGATCAAGGTTGTTTTCCCTGTCCCTGGTTTACCATCCCCCATGAAGGTGAAAATAAAACCTCCCAGTTCAGCAAAGGGGTTGAGATGCCGATCGAAGTCGTAAGCCATCAGCATCTTGGACAATTTCATCGCCTGATATTTTGCGATGTGATTACCAACAACTTCATGAGGTTTTTTAAAGGTCATAATCAACGGCGTACTTCTGCTTTTACTCGCAGGCGTGAAACCGTCTATTTGAAAGTCGTCGGCTTCAACCCGATAACTCACATTCTTGAAGTTATCCAGACGTGGGGTATTTTGTGCTCTTAAGGAGACCTTCTCCATCAGCTTTTCGCAAAAAGTCGACACCACCCGGATTACTTTGGTGTCGTCTGTCGAAAATAGAGCAAGAGTTTGATCCAGCTCCCATAAAGTGCCATGTAACGCGAGTTGAGGGTTATCTGTGAGGATTTCTTCTACTTCACCTAGGTTTAATTCTCCTTCGCCAGCTTCGGCAACGTGGGAAGAGAGAAGGAAGGTGGTCATGCTTGCGAAAACCTGAAGAGATATCAGTGATGCCGCTGACAGCAATTCAGAGAATTCAGCCTTGCGTGTGGCGTCCAATCTGCCTTCAAGATTATCTCGCTTAAGGTCCGAGAGAGCAGTTTGATCTGCATAGAGGTCTGCAACGCTATGTGCTGTTGCCAATGCCCGACGTATCCCCTGTAACAGGGCTGCTTGGGCAGGGCTCGTCAGAGGGTCTTTCTCATCAGCGCCTTCAATCCGGTCAATAAGGTGGACCCCTTCTGGGCGGGCAGTTGACTTCGTTGCAAGACCTGGAGTGGTTGATCGAAACCTTCGGCGGACACCAATGCCAGGTGAACGCTCTGAGATTGTTGGTTTAGCGCCATCGCGCGGCTTCGCAATTCTGGGCGTGTGGTCAAACCCATCCAGCATACCTTCTGCGAGGGCGTAGTTATTGCGGATTTGATCTTCGCGGATTTCCATCAAATTCTGTGATGTACTCATAATTTTGTCTCGTTCTTTTTATCAGTGTATCAAAGGCTGCTCAGGACTTTTCCATCGGCGCCAACCACGAATTTTCTTATTTTACGTAACCCCGGAGGGTCACGGTCTTCCAGGACTTGATACGGACGTTGTGGAAGGATGAGATAGCGGTTCATTTCTGTTGCGCCAGTCTCGACTTCATCTCGCGCGTACTGGTTCAAGTCAAAAATTTCTTGATCAATTTTACCAAACAGACCAGTAGATTTTTTCTCTACTCCCTTGGAAACAAGGGTCTCTATCGTCCAGGAAAGGCACCAATCTAATCCTGGCTCCCCTGAAGATTCGTCAAGCACTTCTCTGAGAGGACCCGTTTGCTGGGTGAAGGCATGAGAATACATGGGGCCAATTGTAATTCGGCGTAGAGACTTTGGATGCAAGTCATCAAAGTCTTTGTCAAATCCGGAGGCAATAGTCAGAAGTTTTAACGACGCTGGAGATTGAGCCAACAGGTGGCTTTGCATCCGTGGCCAGCGTTCTTCGTCGTGTTGCAAAAATGCCTTACCAGAATCTTCGAGCTCCATAATATAGATGACAGGCAAGTTAGTTTGGCTATCAAATATTGCCCAATGCACGATGTAACTGCGTCTAAGCTTATGGGATTTTTTTTGAGACCGAATTTGTGGATGATTCTGTGCCCAGAACAATGCTCTATTTTGAAGGTGCTCGTAATAAAGTCTTTGAGACATTGCAAACTGAAGTCGCCGCGGCATCTTTAGTTCGTTGAGGATATAACTGGTCATATCCTCAATTAAATTTTTCTTGGGCGGTAAACTGTCAAGATGGTGTTCTGCCTGAACACAGTCATTGGCCATTTGTAAAAGCTCGCGATATACCGGAAAGCCGGAATCCTGACGATCTATTTCCAATTCATGGGGGAGGGCATTCGATACGTGCCCCGCCATTAGATGTTTGTATGACAGCGCAGAAAATGTTGAAGACAGACAAATAAGATAGCCTTCGACTATCTCTAGTTCGTACGGCTCAAGACGTCCATTCCCAGATGCCAAGGCCGCAACATCCCTCATGTGCCCGATGATGCGATCAAACTTGGCAAAATATCGCCGTGTCGCCGCAGCATCGGGAAGAGGGTAATGGTCCTCTCTTAAGGTCAAGTTCTTACCTTAGGTCTGGCCGTAAAGATTTTTGTCGTGCTTTTCCACGATACCGGCAAAGCGGCGTGCAAATCGTTCGTCAGATTTTGCTTTTTCTTCAAGCACTTTTCGAGCAAAGACGATGTGGTCTTCGTGCTTCTCCATCATATCCGCCATACGTTGGTTCGTTGCAGAACCAATGGCAGCCATGGCTGTTTGAGCTTCTTGATCAGTAGCAACGCCAATTTCGTTAATCCGGTGAGCTACGTCTTGTTGTTGGGCGGTTTTTAAAGATTTTGTCAGGGCATCATAAAGGACAACCCGTTGTTTGGTATCAGTCTGAAGTTTATTGATCAGGACCATTTGTGTTGCAGCCTGGTTTTGTAGTGAATCAACCCAGGTTTTACCCTTTTCGATATAACGCTCGAGGGTTTGAGATTTGGCCAGTTTAACTTGCTCTTCTTGAACCATCTGGTTGTAAGTACCATTTAGCACGGCAAGCTCACTTTCTAGCTTCGTCCGTGCGGCAGCATCTTGCTCAACAGATATTTTGCCCTCAAGCTGAATAATGTCTGGGTCCATTGCCAGAATACGGGTCTTTAGATCTTCAAGCTCTCCGACGGTGGCTTCACGTTCGTTCAAAGTTTCAGAGAGGTTCTTCTCAACGCGCACTTTATGGGTTTCAAGTACCGTTAACTGTCCTTGAAGCAGGGATACAATGACGTCAGATTTTCCAATTAAATCTTGTAGCTTATCATCGATGGAAGCCGCACGAATACGCTCTTCCCGCATTGAGTCAGCTTTTGCTGAGGAGAGGAACCCGATGATACTTTCCCAGGCAGTTTTCTGGCGCATGGCATCAAAATCTTTGGAGAAACCGGCGGTTACATCGTCCAGCCCCATAATGAGATCGGCAATGTTGGCATTCATTGAATCACTATGATTATGAACATCATCCAGGGTGGCATTTTCGATATCAATGGATATGTCGCCGCCCTGTTTCATTTTTGATTGGGCAGTTTCCATGCGGCTTGTGAGTTCGTTTATCTTGGCTTGTGCGTTCTCTACTTCAGCCTGAGTTTTCTGGATAGCAGTTTCAAAATTGGCCAACTTTTTAGTACCCCCTTTATGTATCAACTCGTCGTATATATAGGTATTGCCTATCAATAATTCCCGTAAAATCGTACACGGCTATACACATAACAGGTACTGAAGGCGAATAAAATTCTCGTTTGTAGTGTGATCAGGGTAAAGGAGTAAGTTTGAAAAATCAAAACGTTATTGGTAACCCGATCAATGAATTTAATATTACAATTTATTCTGAATGGAGTGGATATATTTTGAGGTATCTATTTGAAATATAATTATTAAAATAATTTGTAAGGGTTTGAAAAATTTAATTTCACTAAACCTAATACGCCAAAAAGGTTGTTCTTAGTTGCACTTCGGAATCATTCCTGTCTCTTCATCCCTGAAAGTTAAAATCTCATATCCTGTTTTGGTAACGAGAATTGTATGTTCCCACTGCGCTGAAAGGCGACGGTCTTTGGTTGTTACAGTCCAGCCGTCTGGGTGCTGGCGGATGGCGGCTTTACCTTGATTGATCATAGGTTCAATAGTAAAGGTCATTCCTTCTATTAATCTTAGCTGTTTGGTCCCAGTTTTTAGTGGTACATTATTTTCCTTGGAATGGAAGG
>OJFV01000177.1_pt1 | contig 27045 bp, 22 predicted proteins | sample 1594391 | NCBI WGS metagenome assembly OJFV01 (sample SAMN05416856, study PRJEB24817) | seawater metagenome | isolation source: Sea water | place: Canada:Atlantic | collected 2013-11
TCTACACTATCCTCTTCGTCGGCAGCGTCAGATGTGTATAAGAGACAGGCCTTAGAACGCGTGAAAGATTGGCAAACGCTACTCAGTGAAAACCTTGATTTACCGATAGATGAAAAGTTATATCGGGTGAATAACTTCTTCAATGAGCTTGAGTTTGTGGATGACATAGACCACTGGGGTAAAGATGATTATTGGGCCACCCCGGTAGAATTTTTAGCCACTGAGGGCGGTGATTGCGAAGACTTCGTGATTGCTAAATATTTCAGCTTAAAAGAATTGGGCGTACCCGCCGAAAAATTACGCTTGATGTATGTTACCGCAACCCGTTTGCGCCAAGCCCACATGGTGCTTGCCTATTACGAACAATCTAATTCAGTGCCTTTGGTACTCGACAATATCAATAGACGCATTTTACCCGCTTCACGCCGTCGAGATTTATTGCCCGTATACAGTTTTAACGGTGACGGCTTATGGTTGGCTAAAGAACAAGGCCGAGGCCAGAAAGTACAACAAGGGGGTAATAATAATTTATGGAACGATTTAAACAAACGAATGCAATTAGGCGACTAATGATGCTTGAGGAAACCCGCTATGCCACTGTCTAGACAACTGAGCTTAAGCTTACTCGCTGTGTTGATACTCGTGTTTATAGGCACGCTTTGGATCAATACTAACAACACCCGAGACTTTGTTGATCAACAACTAGCGTCACACGCGCAAGACACGGCGACATCACTTGGTTTATCAATTGCCCCCTACGTGGCAGTGCCGGAAGACTTGCCCGTGGTAGATACCATGATGAACGCTATTTTCGACCGCGGTTTTTACCAAAGCATGGTGCTGCGTGATACCGATCGAAATATATTGATCGAAAAGCACAACCCAAACTCCGTTGAAGGTGTGCCTAAGTGGTTTAGGGAGTTATTGCCCCTCACCCCACCAGAAAGTATTACTGACTTAAATGACGGCTGGACGATGGCCGGCACATTAATGGTGCAAAGCCACCCTGGGTTTGGATATCAACAATTGTGGCAAAATGCGGTGCAGGCCTTCTGGATGATATTAGCGGTATTTATTGGCGCTTTAGTGCTGTTATATGCTTTGGTCAAAATGATCACTACGCCTTTGTTGGCAGTGGTGAAACAGGCTGACGCCATCAGTAAACAGCAATTCGAACAAATTGAAGCTATTCCCCGTACACCTGAATTGAAACGTATCGTGCTAGCGGTAAATAGAATGTCTGCTCAGCTAGCTAAACTGTTCACTCAGCTGTCGAACCAAGCTGAACGTTACCGCGATTTTGCCTATCAGGACGCGCTCACAGGTGTGGCTAACCGCCGTGCATTTGAATTAGCATTTGAACAATTACTCGCTGATAGCGAGCAACATTCACAGGGGTATTTATTGCTTATTCGTTTGACTAGCTTAAACGAAGTAAACAGTAGTCTGGGTTACCAAGCGGGCGACGAATATGTCGCACTTGTCAGTCAAGAGCTACAAAATGCGCTTGCTCAACATAATTTGAATGGGACGCTGTTTAGGGTTTCAGGGGCTGATTTTGTGGTGTTATTAGAAGATACTGCTCAGCAACCCAGTGTTCACTTTGCGCAACATATTATTAGCCAACTCAATGCCATTGAAAAAAGCGAGTATAAACTGGGTACAGCTCATGTGGGTGTGGGGTCATTTAGTTTTGGCGACACCCGAACAGACGTATTAGAGCGAGCCGATAATGCCCTTTCTGGCGCGAGTGTTAGTACAGATAGATGGCAGTTAGCGCAGCAAGAAGAAGTGCATCACAGCAACACTGAATGGCGAGCACAGCTGAACACCATTTTGCAGCAAAATCATGCAGACTTTGTCGCTCAACCAATTCAAAATAAGCAGGGCGAGACGCTATACGCCGAGTGGTTTGCTCGTTTCAGTTCAAGTGCTGCCGTACCTTCAGATAGTGCAGAGCATGTTAAGGCTGATAGCGAGAATAAAGCTCACGACTACTTGCCCATGGGCCAACTAGTACCAGCTTCGGTCAGGCTAAATTATGCGCAAAAACTTGATGAGTTGTTGATCGCGAGCGCCTTGGCGCAATTGCCTGGTCAGCAGCATGCGATAGGCCTTAATGTATCTCGTTTATCATTAAGTCAAAGCAGTTTTCATCAGTGGCTTATTAGCGTCCTCCCCCAAGATAGTGCAGCCTGCGCGAAATTAGTGCTCGAAATACCGGAACGCGCTTTGGTTAACGGCACACAGGATCTTGTCCTGTTTATTCAAAAATTGAAGACGCGCGGTGTCAGGATTACAGTAGAGCGCTTTGGTGCACAATTAGCTGCAATTACGCACCTTCGCAAAGTTCGCCCTGATTACTTAAAACTAGATGGGCGTTACGTGCGCAATATCCATAATGAACCAGACAACCAATTGTTTGTTCAATCTTTGGTTAACATTGCCCACGGCCTGAACATTCAAGTCATCGCTGAAATGGTAGAAAGTGAAGCCGAAGCAAAATGTTTGACTGATTTATTCGTGGACCATTTACAGGGTTATTACATCGGTTTGCCTGTCGAAACAAAATAAGAAAGTGAGTGAAATACTATCAACGGGTTTCAATTGCGCTCAAGTCGATACAAACAGGCATAAAGTGTCAGTTAACACTCACTTAATGAGCATTTAACTTCCATCAGCAAAATACTGATAAGACTCGTTTTTTTACCTAGTCGACCTTAGTCTAGTGTTGCTTTTTCGACCATCTAAACTTATCATGACAGCGTTTGTTGTGAGTTTTTAGCTCACCCCGCTATTTTTCGGAGTTATTATGCGACATTTTTTAACCTATTTATTCTTGTCTAGCGTGATGGTTGTATCACTCGCCCATGCACAACAGACAGAATCCACTCAGCTGGCAAGTGCGAATGAAGCGGCTTCAGCTGAGCAGGAAAATATTCTTTTCGGTGACGAAAACCAGCCTGGGCGCACTATTCATAGCGAAATAGTTACTTTGGTCCAGGGCGGGGCGACGTTAGACGAAGCGGTAAGGCAAACAATTACAAATGTGACCCGAGAGGACGAAGCTTTAATTAGCGGCGCAGCGAGACTAGTAATAGGCTTAAACAAAGGCATTAGCGCAAATTTCATGCGCAATATGGTTGATTTCAACAAGTTGACCGACTCAACCAAAGGTTCAATCGAAGCATTTCCTAGTGACGCTGGTGAGATTATACGATTAGCGGTCACTTTGTATCCCAGTTTTGCTCAAGACGTTATCGACTCAGCTATTACGACCGGTGAAATTGAACCTAACGACGCACTATTAGCTGCAATTTCGGCAGGCGCTGATCCAACAACGGTATCAGCAGCTACCGCAGCGGGCGCCAACGTTGCTGTAACAGCCACACCAGCGGGTACAGGAGTCGGCGCCGGTGGTGCAGGCGGTGGGGATACCACTGCATCAACCAATTAAATTATTTAGAATTTTTAAAAGCCAGCGATTTTCGCTGGCTTTTTTGTTTATAATCATTCAGTTGCCACTTTCAACCTATTTACTAAGCATTCAAAAATAGCTCAAGGGATCCTTTGAATACCAGACTTCATAGCTACTCGTTTTATATCTTATTAGGCTTGCTTGTATGGTTACCTATCCCCTTAGGCTCAAACCGCCCTTGGGCTTGGGGCTTAATGGAAATTGTTATTTTTGCATTATCTTTAAGTTGTGCGTATTTGCGGCAAGATAAGGCTTGGATGGGATTACGCGCCTACCGCTTGCCTATAGGGCTGTGGTTAGCCTTTCTATTTTTTGCAGTGTTACAAGTCATTCCCCTGCCCGCTTCGGTTGTAGGTGCGTTAAGTCCCAGTAGCTATGAATTACAACAGGCCTACGGTCTTCTGCCGCTCCATTTGTCTTTGGATCTTGGCCAAAGCTATATTAATTTACTGAAAGGCCTTAGTTATTTCTGTTTATTTATTGTTGTACTGATCTTAGTGAATACAGAAAAGCGTTTACGTTTGATTTTACTCACTATTCTAGCCAGTGGTGCGGCGCAAGCTCTGTATGGCGCATTAGAGGTTTTATCGGGCAGTCAATACAGCATGATATTTGGTTTACCCGTAACAGATATAGCCACAGGTAGTTTTGTGTACAAAAATCATTTCGCTAATTTTTTACTGTTAGCCCTATCAGCCGGAATAGGTTTAATGGTAGCAAGCTTACAGGGTAATCAGGGACGCAGCCCCAGAGATATGATGCGCTCGATACTCTCAACCCTACTTGGTAGCAAAGCCTTAATTCGTATTAGCTTAGCCATTATGGTTATTGCGTTAGTGATGTCTCGCTCCCGTATGGGCAACACAGCATTTTTCGCTGCTATGGCTCTCATCGGTATATTGGCTTTGGTCATTATCAAAAATCGCAGTCGTGGGTTATCTATCTTAATCATCAGTATGTTTGTAATTGACGTGTTTATTGTTAGTGCATGGTTTGGTTTAGATAAAGTGCAAGAGCGTATAGAGGCTACCAGCTTGGCGCAAGAAGGGCGTGATGAAGTAGTTATTGATGCCTTGCCCATAGTCCATGACTTTCCAGTATTTGGCAGTGGCGGTGGCAGTTTTTACAGTATCTTCCCAAGCTATAAAGTCTCGAGTATTCATTCTTTCTACGATCATGCACACAATGACTACCTGCAATTTGTGATTGAGTATGGATTACCTGCCTCTTTATTTTTAGCGCTATTGGTTACGTGGTGCTTTACCAAGAGTGTGCGCGCTATGCGCAAGCGTAGGCCGTCTATATTAAAAGGAACAGCATTCGCTTGTTGTATGGCAATGCTCGGTATGGCTATCCACATGACGGTGGACTTCCCACTGCAAGCACCCGCCAATGCCATCTATTTCGTAGTATTTTTAGCCTTGTCTTTAACGATTAATCAACTAAAAATAACCAGGGGTAAAAAGCGCCGTTCAAATGAGAAGGTAGCGATATGAGCAAAAAATTTAGTGGGCCAATAGAGCAAGACCCAGCGATAGTTAACTTGCTGGAGCGTATGCCCCGAGCCGTTCGCGAGTCTTTTACTGAAGAGCAGCTATCTCATCTTAGAAATGCAGTGAGCAGTCGCCAATGGGGTCATCACCCTATTGATTTAAGAGGCACCATTCCTTGGTTCAAATATCGATATTACTATGTGTTATTGGCCGGCAAGAACCACAGGAGTATGACGCGCTCTCAATTACGAGCCAGCCGCTTTATTAATGCACTTTTACTTGCTGGTTTCATGACGTTTTCTGCACTAGTAGGTATTTTGTTGATTTACTTGCTTAAATCAGCATTAGGAATTGATTTACTGCCAGATTATTCACTTGGTGTATGGGATTGGTTTAAAAGCTGAGACTAATTAGTCACCTTACAAATAGTATTTAGAAGCTTAGCCTTTTCTCTTACTTGCAGGGCAATTTGGTACTTTCCTTTGTATCGATAATGGTTCATTTCTAAGCCATCTGCACACGCGTTTTTCAGCCTTGTATTGTGCGATCAGTTCTAGCACTTTCTTCCTGCTCTGAGGGGCGCTTAACCCAAGAGCAACTCGATGGTAAAACTCTTTTCGAATGGTCAGCAGCATTGGGTGATTATTCGCATACAAGGCCATTCCTAACTTCACGTATAAAATGTGCACCTCGGGCTTTTGCGGCCCCAATTTACTCGCTCGTTGCAGGTACAATAGCATTTCGTCATCGAATTCTTGTAGCCGCCACTTAACCATGGCTAAAGAAGCCCAGGTAACCGGCCAAAGAGGGCGCAACTGCGTCGCACGCAAATAATGCGTTTTTGCCAAGCGTAGTGAGCTTTCTGCTTCTTCGTAGCCTGCTATTGCACCCCACTCGTATACTTGCCCAAGTAAATCTTGATACAAAGGGTGGCTAGGTTGGCTATCAACCGCCGACTCAATGGCCATTTTGGCGAACTGATACTCTTCGATAGTCTGCGTATTACCTTGCTCTTGCCAAGACGTCACTATGTTTTGCACTTTATAAAAGTCAAAACTGGCACTGGTGAAACGCAACGCCACAAATAAGCAAACTAACGCAAGCACAGCAAAACTGATCACTGCCACATATCGTTTTATAAATACACGGGCGTGAGTGATGTTGCTAATAAGAGTTACTGCCATGCATTACCTTGTGATATTGACCATGGAAACGTTTTAAACAAGTTTACGGCATACTCTTTACCCTTGTGTGCCGTTACCGCAATAAACGCCTCAGCCATATCATTGGGCCGACGATTGATACTATGGGTGTCTGATGCAACGTATGAGATAAGGTCGCGCGCTAATAACAGCTCAACGGTGTTTTTTGCTGGTTCCGAGAAACGACCTGTTATGGCACCCGCTGTCGCTTGAAATAAACAGCCCGCGCGTTTCAAAGCAAAAATTTTATCCGGGTCAGCAATTATATCTCGGTTACGCTCAGGGTGCGCAATCACAGGTTGAATCTGATTTTTGATTAACCAGCGCACTAAATTATCTGTACCGGGGGGAATGTGACTGTGAGGTAACTCAAGCAGCATGACATCTTTGTTTTGCCACCTACCGATAAACGGAATTTGGCCGCGTTTGTGCCAGATCATTATGTCAGGAGTGATGCGAATTTCTGCACCAAATGACAGTTTAAGAGGGCACTTAGCTTGGGCCAAATGTGTTACCAGCGCTTGATAAGTCTGAGCAATGTTTGCTATGTCATTATCGAAATAGCTTTGGTGTATATGGGGGGTGCAAACCATATGAGTGACCCCAACAGACACAGATTGCTCAGCCATAGCTAATGACGCCGCTAAATCAGGGGCGCCATCATCTATACCGGGTAAAATATGGCTGTGTAAGTCGATCAAGATTGCTTAGTCTTTTCTGCCTTGTAGTGATTATCTTGATTATAACTGTGATAACCATATTGGTCGTAGAAGCCGGTATATTCGCCATGCTTTTTCGCTTTGCGCAAATCGACTTGGTTTAATACTACGCCGTCAACCCTATGCCCCACTTGCAGGAAGCGACTCAAACCATTGATGATTAGCTTATCACTCGTACTGTCGGCTTTAACCACATAGACTACTGAGTCACATACCTTTGAAACTACAATAGCGTCACTCACCGCCTGCGTAGGTGCGCTATCAACAATGATATGCTCATAGCGTGCTTTTAAGTCTTGCATCAAGGCTTTGAAGCTATCAGAAGCAAGCAGTTCTTGCGGGTTAGGTGGTACGGTTCCAGCGCAAATAATATCAATACCTGACATTTCATCCGTTACGATACACTCTTCAAGGGTGTGCGTACCGGCGATCAAGTTGGCGACACCTGGCTGAAAACCCGGCAAACTAAATTGGTTGGCAATAGTTGGGCGACGAAGATCCGTATCTATTAGTAGTACCTTACTCAATTGACCAATTGCGAATGCCAAGTTAATGGATACTGTACTTTTACCTTCTTTGGGCACACTAGAGGTAACGAGTATGGTTTTCGACGGTTTATCAATATTCAGCAATTGTAAACTCGTTCTTAAGGTACGCACTGCCTCACTAAATGTGTGGTGTTTACCGTCGAAGAAATGGCGTAATGAAAGATTGGCTTTCTTACTATGCGCTTCCCAGGGGATTAGGCCCAACATGCGCTGGCCCAGTTTACGCTCGACATCTTCTACAGAGCGAATACCGCTGTTAAGCGCATCCATAGCCAAGGCCAAAAACACCCCAAAACCTAAGCTGACGATAAAGGCTGCGGCGATTATCAAACCCTTTTTTGGCTTAGATGGTGCACCAGGAGGCACAGCTAAATCCAACATACGTGCATTCGCAGATTCGAACCCACCAATTTCAGATGTTTCATTTAAGCGCGTAAAGAACGAGCTATAAAGTTGCTGATTGATATCCACTTCACGCTGAAGTGCTTTGTGTCGACTTTCAAGGTTGGTGAGTTTACGGAAACTCTCCTTATTAACATTCACTTCTTCTCGCAACGCATCCAACTTCAATTTTGCAGTACTGAATTCAGTATTCACGCCAGAAACTAATGACCGAATTTGGTCATTCAGACTATCCTGAATAGAGCGTAATTCAGCTTGAGCTGCAATCATTTTTGGATGCTTAGGCCCATATACCTTACTTAGCTCAGATACACGACTTTGAGCCCCGATCTGTTCCCGCTTTACGTTTTGTACTGCAGGGTGATTAATCACTTCAGGCAAGTCACCAAGCTCTGAAATTGTAGCTCCAGAATTGACCTGATTGTATAGTGTTTCAGCGCGATTATAGGCCGCCTGAGCATCTATCAACTGACGACTAAGATCTTGCAATTCATCAGCAGCCAAGCCAACTACACCATCTATATTGACCAGTTTTTCTTGCTCATAGAATTCAGCTAAGCGCTTTTCTGCTGTGCCAAGTTTAGTGCGTAACCCTTGCAAGCTCTCGTTCAGCCAAGATGTCGCTTTGGTGGTCATATCAAGCTTGGATTCTAAATAGTTTTCGATGTATACATCGCCTACCGCATTGGCTGCAATAGCTGCAAACTGCCGATCTTCATGCTCAAAACTAATTTCTACAATTTGTGTATTAATAAGCGGGTTGATTTCTAGCGCTTGCATCACTTTGGCTGTGGCATAACGTTTACGTGCATCAAGTTGTTGGGCCTCAGTCAACACTGCCTTTTCCTTTTGAGGTAAAAAGGGCAACGAAGATATTATGCTGCTCTTTAGCGCAGCTACCTGTTTACTTATGAAGTTAGCTTGAGTCGCCTCATACCCAGGTGCAAAGCTCGGGTTTTCGTAGAGCTTAAGCTTTTCAACAACTTTTTCTGCAATTTGGCGAGACTTGAGAATCTCATATTGAGTTTGGAAATACTCTTTTCTTGAAGAATCTAAACCATACACTTCTTCAATCGAAAGCACTTTGGCTTGCTTAGACTCAATCAGTAACTTAGCCGTCGCTTTATATTGTGGTGTGATAGACATCACGATGAGTGCGACTAATACTGTAATGAATACTGCTAATCCAATGATTCTCCAAAGATAACGACGAACCGTTTGCCAATAATGACCTAAATCGATCATTTCTGAGTCCAGCAGCTTTGCCTCTAATTGTCCATTTACTTGCGATGACATATTGGTCTACATACCTTTTAAAAGAAGCTTTGTTGAACGGTAACTATGTCACCGGGTAAAACTATATCGTTAGAATCTGCATTCAATTGTTCCGCTTGACCAGACTCGTTGTCACGGCGGATAAAGATTTTCGTCTTTGAGGCCCTTTCTGTGTAGCCACCTGCTAACGCAGCTGCTTTGTTCACCGATAACCCAGGTTGATAGGGGTACCCACCAGGGCGCTTCACTTCACCATCGATAAAGAAAGGGCGATATTCAATAACGGTTACTGACACTGAGGGCTCTACTAGGTAGTCGCCTTTTAGTCCGGCATATAACTGCGCCTCTAGCTCTGCACCTGTTAACCCTATTACACTTATATCGCCCAAAAATGGGTAATTAATTACACCATGATTTGGTAATTTTGTAGTTAATGAAAGATCTGATTGACCAAAAACGGTTATTTTTATCTTATCCCCAGAGCCCAGCTTATACTGACTCAAACTGGCATCCAACGACCAAGCGGCACTGCTAAAAAGCATAAGCCACAACATAAATACGGTTTTCGCTTTCATGTTTACTCCAAATAAAACAAAGACTACAAGGTCACTTTTGCTGTTAAACGATAAATATTCTGATCGAAATCTATCACGTCTTGGTTACTGTCTCTATCGCTATAGGTGTAACCTAAATTAAAGGTTAACCAGCGTCTAAATTCATAAACAACGGCAAGGTTTATATCTTGCAGATCATCCGTTCGACCACTACCTTCATAATCATCCGTGCCAACGGTAAACCCAGCTTCGGTTCGCAAGCGTTGAAGCCATTCATGACGCCAGCTTAAGGAGATATCTTTACGGCGAATAAAATCACCATCACCATTGGTTTCACGGGCTTCATTTTGGGTATCTAGAATAAAGGTAGCGCGCTCCAAGGGCTCCCAAACCACACCCGCCTGCCATGTAGTGCCCGAGAAATTATCGCGACCTGGTGCATCAAAATCTTTGTCTTGATAACCAATTTTGGCATAACCAGAAGTGGATGCAGTAGATTGCCACTGAGCACCGACTAAATATTGAGTTTCTAAGCTGTCTCGATTAGCTGAATTCTCTGGTACAAATGCGTATTCAACATCTGTGATTGACGTTTCAAACAGTAAATCAGTGGCGGCGCCGATGTTATAATAAAATATTCCACCAACAGTACTTTTAGTTCTATCGCGAGCCTTATATTCATCGGTGTCGATCTTATAGTCAAGATCTCGATAGTTTAGGTTTATATCCAATCTTGCTTGCGCGCTTAGGGCACCGTAAGAGTATATAAAGTCCACTTCACTTTCTTTGAACTCATCAGGGGAATCTAATTCATTACCCCTTCCTCGTGAGAACGCCTCGCCTCGATCATCATGACCGTCTTCAAAATCAATACTGGTTTTAATGCGATGGCGGCTATTGAGCTCATAATCTAAAGACGCGAATATCAAATGATCGGTATAATCATCTGCAGAGCTTGAGAAGTAATCACCCCGAGAAAGCTGATAACCAAACCGTAAGCTGTTCAGGCCAAAGTTGTTCACCAAGGTAAACTTAGGGACTACAACGCTAAACCAGCTGTCTATTTCCTCATCATCGCCTCTCGAACGAGTCACGTTGTCGTTAAAACCAACCGTTGTTGTCAGTGTTGGTACTAATTCGAATGCTCCAAGGTCAATACCGACTTCCTGGGCAAATGACGACGAACATACACATGCCATTCCTATGGCGCTTGCTAATTTAGTCTTACTCATTCAATCATCTCTGTTTTAAAGTTAAAATATGATCTTGCTAATACTAAGTGTATCAATTTTCTAATGAAATTAGCGTCTTGTTATCAATATATTTTGACATAAATTAACAATAGAAAACCATCAATTACGACTCGAAAAATATGCGAAGCGAGATGTTAAGCGAATTTTATGCCATTAAGCATTGATTAAAACCTAAAATATTCAGTTCCAGCGATTAGTAGGCCATGCTTGTTAAACCTAGATGACACCATGTATAGGATGTAGCGATTGCAAATATTGCAATTAAAACCGCGGAATATTCAATTTTATGGTTTATAAAATGAGATAAGCGCCATTGTAAGACGATACGAGCGTATAAATGAAGCAAAAACGCGTCAATCATCTTTTAATAGATATTCTTGTATGGATAATAACTCAGGTAAATCATCCTGATTTTAATCGGGGTGAGGTAAAGTGAGACCCAAGCTTTAGCAGCAACTAAAGCCTTCTTTTGTGGTAGTTCGATTGATTGATGGCTCCTCAATTGAGAGACCGATAACAAGAAAGAACACCACAAAGGACTCCAAGCAAAACACTCGAATAGTCTACTGGGTCTCAACCCGCATTATGCAAGCAAGAGTTAGCTTATTATGAATACAAAAACAAATCAAAGCGTTAACGTCGGTGTCGATACTGGCAAGTTTCAATTAGATATTTATATCCGCCCTCTCGATATTTATTTCACCGTTTCGAATGATGAAAAAGGTATCAAAGAAGCCATTAAAAAAATCCAACAGCATTCGCCTGGGCGTATCGTCATTGAAGCAACTGGCCGGTTAGAAATGCCGTTCATCGTCGCCTGCGCAAACGCTAGTCTCCCCTTCGTTGTCGCCAACCCCATTCACATTAAACGCTTTGCTGGGGCGATAGGTCAGCGAGCCAAAACAGACAAACTAGATGCTCAACTGATTGCTCATTATGGTGAGGCGATTCAGCCTAAGTTATCTCAGTTAAAGCCAGATACCATGCAGGCTATGAGTGATTTAGTTGCAAGACGAAATCAATTGCTCGTCATGCAAACAATGGAAAAAAACCGTCTTCAGATTCTTCCAAAAGAACTCGCTATGACCATCAAACCTATTCTCACCGTCTTTAAAAACCAGATAACCAAAATTGAGAATAAAATCGTCGCGCTCATAGAATCTTGTCCTGATTACCAAGCGAAGAATTGCATCTTACAGAGCATGAAAGGAATAGGAAAAATAGCCTCCGCTTCCATCATCAGTAACCTGCCAGAGTTAGGTTAGGTTACATGACCAACAAACAAGCCTCTGCGTTAGTCGGTGTAGCACCCATGAATCGAGAAAGTGGGCGCTATAAAGGACTGCGGAAAATCCAAGGAGGCAGACATCAAGTCAGAACCGTTTTGTACATGGCGATGATGTCAGCGATACAAAGTAACCCCGTATTTAAGGAAACATATCAACGATTAGTCGCTGCGGGTAAGCCTAAGAAAGTGGCGATTATTGCCTGCATTAGAAAGATGGTTGTTATCTTAAATTCAATGCTCAGAGATGGGATCATGTGGGAAGCGCCAAAGGCTACAAGTTAGCTATTGACGCCATAGTCTCTTGTTAAGTGAAAATATCGCTTAATTTTCAGGCTCTCTAAAATATAGCTTTCTGGGCCGTATAGGAGCTACTAGATTTGTGAGCTTAGAGTCTTATAGTTGGCCTCATACTTGCTTTAGACGGAGTCAGATGCTTAGCTAGTCAACGCTAAGTACGGTTATATCTGAAAATAATAAACGAAGACACACTCGCTATTGTGGAAAGTACCAGCAATGTCACAAAAAAAACAAAAATATGTCGTAATTATACAACAGAATAGCGTGATATAATGTTTGTGGTCCAGAGCAGACTGGCTTCCTTATCAACTCAAGATATTGAAGTTAAAAGGAATTATTTAGGTTTATAGGTTTTTAGATGTTGGGAATTAGCGACATTAACCTGTCGCAAAATTAAGACTCCGCTCGATATTGGAGCAATTTCTTTTACAAGCACTGTAAATTTAAATGTAGTAAGCAACTTTAATGGTAGACACAACATGCATAATAAAAGCCCTGGGGGCATAATTCAAAGTAACCAAAGTAGTTTTTCTACTCTGTATCGTTTAGTCGATATGGTTATTATCACCTTAGTGTATTTTCTTGTGTTGTTATATCAAGGACTCGCTATTAACTCTTCTGGTTTGTTGCTGCTTTTTGTGAGCATCATTTCTTATATGTTGTGTGCTGAGGCGGTAGACCTATATCGTTCGTGGCGAACAGCTTCCAATACATTAATGATAAAATGGGCCATGATTGCTTGGGGAGTTTCCTCTCTAGTCACCACTACTTTCGCCTTCATTTTCCCTGATACCATCGCCGCATCAAACTTCGTTATTTTAAGCTGGCTGATATTGTGTGCCCCTACTTTAGTTAGCTGGCGCGTGGCGTTTCGAGAGATATTATTTAGGCACCGTAAAAAAGGCCATAATACGCGCAGAGCTATAGTGATTGGTGCAACTCAGTCTGGTTACAATTTAGCAAACCAAATCATGGAAAATGATCAGTTGGGGATCATTTTTAAAGGCATGTACGATGACCGTGCTCCGGCTCGTATCCCTCATGAAATTCAGCACCAAGTGATGGGCAGCATTCAAGATGCGATTAAACTAGCTAAGAGTGGCGAAATTGATTACATCTACATTGCGATGCCTATGAGCGCCGAGAAGCGCATCATGCAGATTTTGAACATGTGCAGTGACTCAACAGCCACTGTTTATATCATCCCAAACTTCTTTATGTACAACCTACTAAATGCCCGATGGCAGAGTGTTGGTTCAATCCAAACCTTAAGCGTATTTGACACGCCCTTTCAAGGTGCAGGCGATATCACTAAGCGTTTAGAAGATATTGTTGTGTCTTCATTAATTTTAACGATGATCGCTATTCCCATGCTATTCATAGCAATGGCAGTGAAGTTAACCTCTAAAGGCCCAGTGATTTTCAAGCAAAACCGTTACGGTCTAGATGGCAAGAAAATCAAGGTGTATAAATTTCGCTCCATGACGGTGCAAGACAACGGCGATAAAGTGCAGCAAGCGACCAAGAATGATGCACGTATCACACCCCTTGGTGCTTTTTTACGTAAAACCTCGCTGGATGAGTTACCGCAATTTATTAACGTGTTACAAGGTCGTATGTCAGTAGTTGGGCCTCGCCCTCATGCGGTTGCGCACAACGAAGAATATCGTAAGTTAATTGAAGGCTATATGCTGCGCCATAAAGTTCGCCCTGGTATTACCGGCTGGGCGCAAATAAACGGCTTTCGCGGCGAAACTGAAACCATCAACAAGATGATTAAACGCGTGGAATATGATTTGGATTATATACACCGCTGGTCGGTGTGGATGGATATTCGAATTATACTAGCCACCGTTACCCGTGGGTTTATTAATAAAAACGCCTACTAAAAACCGAAGCTGAATTTATTGAATAAATAAACGCCGAGCAATAGCTCGGCGTTTTTGTGTCTGCTTTGCGCTGACTTTAACTAATTCAAAAGCCAAGTGCAGCACACTTTAATTGACTCATTTTATTCACGCTCGCTTTCATTTGGCTTATAGATTTTAAACTCGCCTCCCGCGTGCAATAACCCAAACATATGCAATAGCCCGTCGTAATAGCGATACATTCCTATTGGCGCGTCTTGTTGCCATAAGTAATTCAGCATTTCGGTAGAAAACGGGTTTTCACTGATTGTGGCTCCTACCCCATTCATTGCTGTACGCCCGTGACTGCGGTAATCGATACCCGGCTCGCGAGTTCCGTCAACCTCATACACAGCTATGAAATCACCGTACTGCTCAACTTCGCCTGCAAAAAAGTTAACTTGCTGCTCGACCAGAGACTGCAGAACAGGTGACTGACTTACCCAGTGATAATCCATGGCCATGTTGCCCATCACCCGGAATGAATCGTAGGCACTTTTATGACTATCAGGGTTAAAACTGGTCGTTTGCGGCTCACCTTCGTGACTAGCATAGTCACTGAATAGGCCCGTAACTGGATGAGCTGATTTCGCCAAATACTGACGACTGATGGCAGCGGTCTCATGCCAATAATCATTGTTTTCATCTGCCCACAAAGCCCACATTTCGTAGAAAGCCGGTAGGTGGTATGAAGGGTCGGAGAAACTTGCCACATTGGTCGTCGTTACAAATTCAACTTGCTGATAAACGGGATGCATCATAAGCCGCGTGCTGCTGTTATCAGATTTGGTGAAAATCATATCGTGGAGTATGTCATTTGCCTCTTGCTGATAATCGTAGATACCGTCAGCACTACCCCAACGGTTATTAGCAAAAAATAGCGCCATTGCAAAATACTCTTCGCCGTCTGGTGCGGGGTTGGTATCAATAGCATTATAAGGGGCATTGCCACTGAGTCGCCACGCGAAAAAGTCTTTGCTATTGCCGGACGTATTTTGCATTTTGGCTTTAGTAAATCGCCACAATTTGTCGAAGGTTTCTTGGTCGTCCATCATCACAGAGATCATCATGCCGTAAGACATGCCTTCAGAGCGGATATCGTTTGAGTCTATCGCCTTGATGAAGGCCATGTCATCACCCACACCATACAGCACTGTGGTATCAGAAAGTTCAGGTGACGGCTCACTGGGCGCTTGCCCCGCAACGAGGACATTGTCTATTTGGATGTCGCCGGTCAGTTCGGGCATTTTGCCATTTGCAACAAATTGCACACCTATGCCACGCAGTTGGCTAAAATCAAAACTGTCACTGATATAGCCAAATTCAGTGGCAGCGCTAACGTCGCTAAAACTGAGGGTGGTAAATTCATCTTCAGGGAATCCATCGACCATGGTGTAGCCCAAAAAGGCGGGTTGGTAATTGGCATCTTCCAGTACGAGCTGCACGACTAAGTTGCCGTCTGCTACATAATTAGCGGGTATCTTTACATCAAAGCTGATATCGCGCCCACCAGTGATATCAACCGCGTTGAACTGTTGGTATTTAACGGTAAATAAGTCACTATCGCTTAGCCAATTCGGGCTAATTGATAACACATTATTACTTTGGCCATCGCCGTCTATCACACTTCCCGCTGTCAGCGCCGGCTCAATAGCACTCCCATTGTTCGCCCCCGCACTCCACTGTGCAATACCATTGTCGAATGAATCTAAGAAACTTGGGGTGTTGTCTATCCCTGAGTTATCAACTGGTTGGTAAACGCTTACTTCTGAAAGAGTGATATTGCCACCGATATCAGCGCCTTTACCATTTGCTAAAAACTGGAACCCTATGCTGCTGATTTGGCTAAAGTCGAACCCTTCAGATAAGTAACCGAAATTCGTATCGGGCCCTAAATTTTTGACTAAAATGGTGCTTTCATTGGGTTGCGTTAATGTTCGATATGCAAAAAAACCTATACCACCAGATGAATCTTGGATAAAGAGCTGCATCGCCATCGCACCGTCATCAACGTAGGCTTGATCAACAGCCATTTTATATTCAACATCAACGCCCTGCGTTGCATCGATAGGCTCAAAAGGGCTTGAGAGAACCGCCAACGCGTCACCGCCACTTTGCCAATTTGGCGTGATTATTAGGGCCCCCTCTTGTTGAGAAAGTGTCGCCCCAACTTGCGAACCGTTATCCGCATACCACTGCCAGTTATCGATACTGTCATCAAAACTTGCATAGTAAATTCGTTCGCCTTTACTAGGCTGCGGTGCAGCTTGGTCGGGCACCAATTCGAACAATTGCTCATAGGTGGCATTAATTTTTGCGGTGACTTGCTCTTGGGTTGCTAAGCCACGCTCAACAAAGAAATTCTTATATTCACCAGTGTGATATGCAGCGTTCGGCGAAAAGTCATCGCTAATGGCATTGCCGCTTTGCTGGTACTCAACAACCCAATTTAAGTCCTGTTCATTGAATCGCGCTCGGCGGTTTTGGACTAATACGAACGGCTCTGTTAGCTCAAGCACGCTGTTCGCAGGTATTTCTGTAATACTGACATCAGAAGACTCTATTCGTGAATTAGGGTTAGTCGAAGTCACGTCTATTTGCACATCTTGAACGCGCTCACCGTCATTCTTAACGAACACCGAAAACTCATATCGGTAATCACTTCGCCCTACCCGCGTTTTGTTTGTTAGCGTTAAGTGATCAATGCTCACTTCAGCATATGACGGCATACTGAAAGATGTTAAGAGCAGGGTTCCTAATGCTAATGCGACGCTCTTGCTCAAAGAAACGGTTTTCACTGTAGGGGCACTGCTCATTGTATTATTGGCTGATAAAGTGCTCATGCTGTCACCCCTTCGCCCGCCCAATGACGAGTATTTTCACCTAGCCCCCCTTCAGAATTAGTCTTACGCTGGGGCCTTGCGAAACGGCCCATTACACCAACGAAAACGATGAAGAATAACGCACTCATTGGCGCGTTAACGACTTGCGTTGCACTTAGTTGATACTCACCTTCGCTTGTTATATCAAAAGAGTTTGCGTCATAGGTTTCGAAGCGCTGCGTGGTGCTGATTAACTCTGCGTTAGCGGTCCAATCGAACACAACGGATAACCCAGGTAATGTTTCACCTGCCTGTAACGGGCTAACTAATGCCAAGGCATCGACGAATCCGTCTTCTTCTAGGCCAAATATAATTTGTGCCGGCGCAACAAATACGTCCCAATCAGCTGGGCTGGAAAGCAACGCTACGTTGTCGAACAAACTATATTGAAAATATACAGTGAGTCCATCTATGGCATTTTGGCTGTCATTAAAAAATTGATAGTCAGCTTGATATTGCTGTCCGCTTAGTTTGGTTACATCAGAATTAATGATCAGTGCATGGGCGTTTAAGCAACTAAATAATAGGGTCAGTATCAGTAGTTTCTTCATCGGCTACCTCTTGGTGTTTTATTTTGTTTTGTTGTGGTTTGTAATGTCTTACTAGGCCTATCAGTGATCTTGTGATCACTGATAGCTGTTGTGTAAGTTTGAGCATTACGCGTAAAGCGATGCTGAAAATGCTGGTCTACTTCAACCAGCAACCATTCACACTCGCCTTGTGGTCATAAAGACTACACAAGGAAATAAACATTATTAACACATGATTTACATTTAGAGGCATTTCATAAGACGTTTGTAAGACGACGTAAAAAACGAGCGAGGAAAAACACCAAGAAACTAACTAGAGAACTGAAAAGCACGCAGAGACGGAATTCGCTAAACGTAAAAAAGCCGAGACATATCTCAGATATGCTCGGCAAAGGGTGTCACACAATGAACTTGGTTGCAGGGTTTTGATTGTGAATTTTGAACTTACATCTTACGCTCGCCGATCAAGCTGCCTTTTCGCTGACACTATTTTCAACTGACGGGGCATTTTCGTCAGTCGGCGCTCTAAGTAAGTAATCGAACGCACCGAGTGCAGCATTGGCTCCATCACCCATGGCGATGATAATTTGCTTGTAAGGCGAAGTCGTTACATCACCTGCGGCGAACACACCTTCAATGGAGGTTTCACCACGTTGACCTACCTCAATTTCACCTCGAGCAGTTAAGGCAATATCACCTTTTAACCATTCGGTGTTTGGCACCAAACCAATTTGAACAAAGATACCAGCCAATTCTACCTGCTTAGTTTCTTGGCTAGCTCGGTCTTGATAGGTTAGGCCCGTAACACGTTTGCCATCACCTACCACTTCTGTCGTCATGGCATTTAGGATAATGTCGATATTGTTAGCGGCTTTCGCTTTGCGCTGAAGTACTTCATCCGCACGCAATTTTGTATCAAATTCAAGTACGGTCACATGCTCAACGATATTGGCTAAATCAAGAGCCGCTTCGATACCCGAGTTACCACCACCGATAACAGCAACGCGCTTGCCTTTAAATAATGGCCCATCGCAGTGTGGGCAATATGCGACACCTGCACCACGATACTGCTGTTCGCCGGGTACATTCATTTCGCGCCATCTGGCGCCAGTCGCTAGCATCACTGTTTTACTGGATAACAGTGCGCCATTCTCAAGCTCGATATTGATCAAGCCCTCTTTTGTTAATTTCACAGCTTTATTATTCGCCATGATGTCCACATCATAGTCTTTCACATGTTGTTCAAGGCCTGACACGAGTTTGGGGCCGTCAGTCGCTTTAACCGAAATAAAGTTTTCGATCGCCATGGTGTCAGTCACTTGCCCACCAAACTTTTCGGCCACAATTCCAGTACGAATGCCTTTTCGAGCCGCATATATTGCCGCTGCTGCCCCTGCTGGACCGCCGCCTACAATGAGCATGTCATAGGGGTCTTTATCGTTTAATGACTCTGCTTGCTTTGCGTCAGCTTGCGGGTCAATTTTACTTAAAATTTTATCTATGGTGACTGCCCCTTGGGTAAACAGCTCGCCATTTAAGTACACGCTTGGTACTGACATGATATTGCGCTGTGTCACTTCTTCTTGAAACAGTGAACCATCGATCATGGTATTGGTAATATTTGGGTTGATAACGGACAAAACGTTTAATGCTTGCACTACCCCAGGGCAGGTCTGACAGCTCAACGAAACGTATGTCTCAAATTGATAAGAACCAGAGAGTGATTTAATTTCAGCTACTTGCTGCTCACTGATTTTTACCGGGTGACCACCACTATTTAATAGTGCGAGTACTAATGAAGTAAATTCATGCCCCATAGGTACACCAGCGAAAGTAATTGAGGTGTTATTCTTTATGGAAACCACTTCCATCGACGGTTTTCTAATCTCACTTTTAGTCTGTGCTACTACATTGACCAAGGGAGATAATTCAGCAATTTCATTGGCAAGCTCGCTAATTTCTGCTGATTTCTTGGCTTGATGTTGCTCATCAACAGCTATGCGTAACTCCACTTGTGAGGTGAGGTTTTCTAAATAGGTGGCCAATTGGCCTTTTAATTTTGCGTCTAACATAGATTACTCCAATAGACTGATGATGTTTAGGAACAGGTTGGTCCGTGTAAAGACCAACCTTGATTCAAGCTAATGTTGCGTTAGATTTTGCCGACTAGGTCAAGTGAAGGCGTCAATGTTTCTTCGCCTGGCTGCCATGCTGCTGGGCACACTTCACCGTCGTGATTGGCTACGTATTGTGCAGCCTGGACTTTGCGCAGAAGCTCACTTGCAGAGCGCCCGATACCTAAATCGTGAATCTCTGCAATTTTGATTTCGCCTTCAGGATTCACCACAAATGTACCGCGAAGTGCTAAGCCATCTTCTTCGATCATGACGCCGAAATTACGAGTAATCTTGCCTGTTGGGTCGCCGATCATCGCGAATTCAATTTTGTTGATGGTGTCTGAGCTGCTATGCCATGCTTTGTGCGTAAAATGGGTATCAGTTGATACAGAGTAAACGTCAACACCTAGCTCTTGCAGTTTCGCGTAGTGATCAGCTAAATCACCTAATTCGGTTGGGCATACAAACGTGAAGTCTGCTGGGTAAAACATGAAAATTGCCCATTTGCCTTCAATGTCCTTTTCTGACACTTCAACAAACTCGCCATTTTTGAATGCAGTTGCGTTAAACGGTAAAACTTTGGTATTGATAAGAGATTGTGTCATTGAGATATTCCTCGTTACGTTGAATTGTGGGTGACTTCGAGGAAAATAATAAGACTGATACTAATAAGTTTAAATTAATTAAAATCGATTGTTGAAATCTATTTTTTTGATTAAGTTTACCGGCGAGTTTTAATGGCAGATTGTTCACGGGAGGTTAAACGTAAAAAACCGCTCAACTTTGCCTATTAAGACAACGCATGAGCGGTGAGAGGTTCTCTGCTAGCGCGACCAGCACGCTAGAATTATAGATTTTATTATACTGAGCAAAACCAATGTTTTGTTATTTTTAAGCTCTAAACAACATTACTGAGAAAGTGATACAGTGAGTCGGTCAGCGCTGGCTTTTTCAGTTTCTACAAACTTTGACCACTGCTGCGCCATACCCTTACTACTATGAAATTTCTCAGCTTCGGCCAATTCATTCAATGCTTCGTTGTATTGCCCTACGTTAAAGAACGCCATGCCTTTTACTAAGTGCACCGTGCCTTCGTTACGTAAACCGCCTTTTTCTAATGCTGCCTCTGAAGCAGTAATCGCTTGCTGCCACTTTTCCATGTTCAGATAAATCTGACCAAGCTGTGCATCAAGTTCACCGTCGTCAGACAAGTCAGCCGCCGCTTTCATAACCGGCACCGCTTCTTCATTTTCCTTGGCTAACACCCAACACTGTGACAAAAACTTCAAATTTTTCAGATTTTTGTCAAGTGCGCCACTCTCAAAGCCTTTTTCAATTAAACGAGCTCCTTTAAACGGCATTTGGTGATAGTAATAAAGCTGTGCGAGGTTAAACATGTCAGAGCCGCTTTCGATATAGCCTTGCTGATACGCGGTTTCAAGAATGGCTAATTGCTTTTGCTCTTCGCCTAGTTCGCCGTACATGCCAGCAAGTTGCACCCAATATTTGGGCTTATCAAAATGCCTGACCAATTTAAGCAGTACGTCTTTTACCTTTTCAGATTGCTTTAGTTCGTAATACACCGCACGTTGCAATACATACCAATTTTCATCTGGGATATCGTCTTGTGCTTCAACAATCTCAATCGCTTTTTCGATATAGCTAGCGGCTTTATCGTAAGATTTTTGCTGATACATAGCCTGCGCTTTTAACACGTAGTTTTTAGCCGGTATTTCAGAGTTTGAATTAACCGATGCATTTAACGTTTCCCAGCGTTCTAAAAAGGCCACTGTTTTGTCAAAGTTGCCTCGCATCATGTGCAGTTGTGCCAAACTAAATAAGGTGCTGAGCTCAAATGACTCTGGGATCGGCTGTTGCTCTACTACGGTTTCAAACGAGGCGATCGCTTCATCAAAGCGCTCAACGTTATAGTAAATAAAACCATAGAAGTTATACATCATGGCCAGCTCATAGCTGTTCATCGAGCTCGCTTTACCTTTCACGTTTTCCAAGGCTTCAAGGGCTTCGTCAGTTTTACCCTCGTCAGCCAATTTTTGTGCCCGCGAAAGCTGGTCGTACACCTTCACTCTAAGGGCTGGCGTTCTTCGGGTTTCACGTTGGCTGTCTTCTTGTGCCTGGGCATTTTTCATTGCCATCGGCGTGACATTAATGCCCAGACCAATCACTGCACATAATGCCAAACCTAAAACCTTGCATGAGAGGTTACTGCTTTTTTTATTGTTTAATTTCATCAAGCCCCCAATTAACCATCAATCTGGAAAGAAATACGGTTTTGCACACCAGCCACTTCAGCAGGCTCACCGTTGACTACCCGAGGTTTGTATTTAAATTTAAGTGCTGCATCAATTGCCGCTTGGTTAAACAAATCTGCAGGTTGAGCGTCTACTACAAACGGATTTTTCACCGAACCCTGCTTCGACACTGTAAATTCAACAATAACGTAGCCTTCGATACCACGAGATAACGCACGTCGAGGATAAACCGGTGCCACTTTCACAATTGGCAGATATTCCCCGTCACCCGATTCAAGTGCTAGGCCGCCATCTAACGATAAGCCTTCGTTAACGTCGGCTCCAAAGTCCATTCCATTGCCCTCAGCATTCGGTGTAGGCGAATCCATCTGCGGTTGCTCCATCGCTGGAGGTGGCGCTTCTGGCTTAGGTGGCTTCTTGGGTTTGCGATCCTTCTTCTGGGCGGATTCTTCTTTTTTCACCCGCACGAAATCCAGCACACTGCCCTTTGCTGGCTCAGTTAATGCGCTACCACCACTTTTGATCAGTGATTGCATCACGAAAAACAGGCTCAGCGTCACAATGGCTGACAACGCTATCGCTATGAGATATCTAAGCATGGTCTAGGGCTCTTGCGCTGCAATCGAAACATCGGTAATACCGGCGGCGCGAGAAGCGTCCATTACCTTAATTAAGGTTTCGGTAGTCGATTTTTTATCCGCTTGGATCACCACAGTACCTTGTGGGTTTTCCGCATGCAGACGCTCGATATTCGCTTGAACTGCACGCACATCAATTTTACGTTTGTTGATCCAGATTTCGCCTTTGTCACTGATGGCTATCAGAATATTGGCGCGGTCTTTCTTGACCGCTGTTGCCGCTTCAGGACGATTCACATCAATTCCCGATTCTTTAACGAAAGACGCGGTGACGATAAAGAAAATCAACATGATAAATACCACGTCCAGCATCGGTGTCATGTCGATTGCTGCTTCTTCTTCGTCCATCAAATTTTGAAAATGTTGTTTCATAACTGTCTCTTCCAAGGCGCAGTAGGCTGGCTACTTACGCTCTATTGTCAATGCGTCTTCTAAATGCGTACGTTCTGATTTTGTGGTGCGGGCTAACCAAGTTGAGGCAAAAACCCCGGATAGCGCACCGACCATACCGGCCATGGTAGGAATGGTCGCTTTTGATACACCAGAGGCCATCGAGCGCGCACTACCTGAACCAGAAATAGCCATAACATCAAACACTTCTATCATGCCGGTTACCGTTCCCATTAGGCCCAATAGAGGGCACAAGGCAACTAAAGCCTGAATAATCGGAATGCCCGCGCCTAAACGTAAGCTAACTCGTGAAATCATCGCTTGGCGTATTTGTTCTGCGTTCCATGAACGTCTGTCTTTACGTGCTTTCCAGGTGGCAATGGTTTCTTTCTTATAGGCCTTGTGCCAGATGAACACGTACAACGCTCGTTCAAGGATCAACAACCACATGACGAATATTAGGAACCCGATGACCAAGAGAACTTGGCCACCTGTTTCCGTAAAATCACGTATTGCTTCGAAAAATTCCAACATAACTAATTACCTTAAGCGCTTGGAGTTGACTTTGTTTCCATACGCTCAGCACGCTCGGCAATCACACCCGACGCTTGCTCTTGCAGAATAAAGACTACGTCTTTAGAGCGTGTGTTGAGCATCGCGTAGAGCAAGGTCATTGGAATAGCCACAACCAAACCAAGTACGGTAGTAACCAATGCGGTAGAGATACCACCCGCCATCAATTTAGGGTCGCCCGTTCCGAACAAGGTAATTGCTTGGAAGGTGTTAATCATACCCGTCACCGTACCAAGTAGACCCATAAGAGGCGCTACCACAGAGATGATCTTGATGATGGTAAGGTTACGAGACAACTTAGGTATTTCACCCAAGATGGCTTCGGTTAGGTGTAGCTCCAGCGACTCGGTATCCGCTTGTGGGTATTTGTCGCGCACTTGCATCACGCGGCCAAGTGGGTTGTTAGAGGTAAACTTGTCAGATTTAAGCTGCTTATTCACTTTGGTTTTAATCACAGTCAAAGTAATTAAACGCTCAAGGGCCAACAATAAACCAATCGCACCAACGATAAGGATGATGTACCCCACCAAACCACCTTGTTCAACACGCTCTTTTAAGCTTGGTGCCTGAACCAATAATTTAAGAATTGAACCGCCTGTTGGGTCTAAACCAAACTCAACTAGCTCGCCATTTGACGCCTGAAGCGCTTCTGCACTTGCTGTATAACGACCAGCAGGCTGACGAATTAACTCGCCAAGTGAGTTAGTCGAACCTTCATAATCTAGATATTTGCCATCGGCAACCAAGGCAAACGTACCCACGCGCACCACTTCTTTGCTGACTTTAGCACCGCCGGCTTCAACCACATCAGCATTGAAACGCGTGACTTTTCCTGATTCGGTCATTTCACGTTGCATTTCAAACCAAACACGCTCAATTTCTTCGATAGAGGCAAGCTTTGAGCTTGAGCCCATTGATTGTGCCATTTCATCTAAAAACTCTGCACGATTAGGGATTTGAGCGGAGATAACAGAATTAAAGAACTTGCTTTTCGTATCACCTGCCACTTGTTGAAGTACACCAAACAACTCTTTAAGTGAGCCTAAACGCTTAGTTAACGCATCGTTTAAATCACCTAACTTGAATTCGTTTTCTTCGAATTGCGTTTCTAAGGTTTCAGATGTACGTAACGCGTTATCACGGTTTTTGCCTGCATCGCGTAGCATTTGGTCTTGCTCAGCACGCTTAGCAACAAAGTCTTTTTCACGCTGGTTGTTCTGTTGAGTCTGTTGAAATTGACCTTGCTCTAATTGCTTAAGAAGCGCATCTAAATCCAGTGCTGACTCTTTCTTCGGTAACGGATCAGCCGCCATTGCTGAAGTTGCTGTTAATGTAACAAGCAAGGTAAGTGCGATATTTTTAATTAATTGATTCATCTTCATCGTGCTCTTAATCTGTGATCGCAACAGGCAACATCAGTAAATCTGGTGCCATTTGTTTTTTGGCCATACGCAGGCCCTTAGTGACTTGGGTGCGGTAGCTAGACGGCAAGGCATCCCACTGACGAGTTTGCGCATTCCACATACCTTGCATGCTTGCGTCACGCGTTTGATATATTAAAGCAGTACGACCAACGCGTAGAAAATCAACGTTACGCTCTTGCCCATCGATATTTTGTAAACCTGCGTAAGCCTCTAAGGTACGTCCGTAATCCATTTCAACTTGGTAGGCTTCCATCACTCGGCGAAATTTCTCAGATGGAGCCACATCGGCTTTGTCCATCATGCTTTTTAAGCCGGCAATACGTGTAGCTCGCTCTTGCGCTAAAAAAGGCACATCAAGGTCGATAAACTGCTCGAGACCGTCAATCATGCGCATCATCAAGGGCGTAATTTGACGCTCAATAACACTCACATCATCAATTGCTGCATTTAAGTCAGCCATTTCCTGTGCTTGGTTCTCGATTTGCTTACGCAATTGAGTGTTGTATACCTCTAAGCCTTCGGTCTCTTTATTGATTGCTTTGAACTGCTGCAACTTATTATCAATTTGATCATTGAGCTTATTAATTTTTTGTTGAGAACTCGCTGCTGAGTCATTGATCTCTGTCGCTTTTTCAACAGCTGGCTTCAGGTATGCATCTTCTTGGGCATAGCCAGATGCAGATAAAAGCAAACTTACACTGAGTAAGCTGGCTGATAACGTAATGGTAGACTTCATGTACTCAAACCCTATTTGAAGGAAATGGTGAAACAGTGTGCTCCTCTCGGATCAGTCTATTTCATTCAGAATTTGCGCAAGGATAGGGGCTAGTCGTGGCATTTTTATGACAGCTATATGACGTATAGGTGACAGTAATATTTCAGTATTATTACAGCCTTTTATGGCGCGGTTTATCTGTGTGTATAGAGCGCTGAATACTATATGTACGTGGCTATTTTTTGTACTCACTCAGTCATAGAGCCGCGTGTCACCGTTTTGATTGTCAGCCGAATGTGACATTTAAGTGATCCCTTAACTGCTACAATTAACGAGACTTTAAAAGGACATTTAGGCACAATACGCCTCCTTCGCTCGGCCTACTTATTTGGTCTTTGTTTTTATATCCGGACAACGCTTCATAAATGAACGTGTGATATTAAAACAATTAACAAAGCTAATTAGCAACATGGGCGATGGGAGTAACGCGATGACACAATCGCAGAGTGACATTCATACTATAACCACACATTTACTAGCGGTGACACAATGACCAATTTTCACAAAGCAGCATTAGCCGTCTGTATCCAAGGTGCTCTATTCAGCCATACTCTTAATGCACAGGAAGCCCCTGCAGCAAAAGATAAAGGCCTTGAAAAGATCACGGTTACAGCGCAAAAACGTACGCAAAGTATTCAAGAAGTGCCAATCTCAATTGCTACCTTAAACGGAGAGCGATTTGAAAGCATATTTTCAGGTGGTGACGATATTATCGCCCTAGCAGTGCGTGTTCCTGGCTTATACGCCGAATCATCGAACGGCCGTGTAGCTCCACGTTTTTACATACGTGGCTTAGGCAACACAGATTTTGACTTAGCAGCCTCTCAGCCGGTTTCCATCGTGATGGATGACGTGGTCAAAGAGAACGTTATTTTGAAAAGCTTCCCATTGTTTGATGTTGAGCAAGTTGAGGTTATTCGTGGCCCACAAGGTACCTTGTTTGGGCGCAATACCACTGCTGGTATAGTGAAGTTTGACTCAGTTAAACCCACAGAAGATTTCGATGCCTACGCCAAGTTCTGTCTCT
>OJFV01000178.1_pt1 | contig 26967 bp, 30 predicted proteins | sample 1594391 | NCBI WGS metagenome assembly OJFV01 (sample SAMN05416856, study PRJEB24817) | seawater metagenome | isolation source: Sea water | place: Canada:Atlantic | collected 2013-11
CAAATAAGACAATGGGTTAAAACATATTTGAACTAGTTATCTAGGACAGCCCCTTTTCTTTTTATACAAAACATGTTTTCGCGTGCTGACGGGGCCAAGAAAATGAAAACCATGATTTATGCGTTCAGATGATTTTCCTGCGGTAAAGATAATCACATTGGGCTCTTTTTGGGCAATGCGCATTGATCGCGCCCAAGGAAAAATTTCAATTTCAACTTCGCGATCAAGAAGGCGTAGGATTTCCCGAACAATAGCTGTTGTTGTTCCTGTAACTTCCCCATTGATTGTATAATTGGTTGGGGTTTCTTCAGCGGTAACGATCCGCTCAATAGCTTGAGAGCTGGCAAAGCTTGGAAAGATTATAAAAAGAAATAGTATAACCATTCGAGCTGCCATTTTATGCTCCTTCATATCCAGCAAGAACGATAAAATATAGCACTTACAAGTTAAATAACTTTGGATGAATTCAAATTAACCATGAGATCACTTAATCATAGACATAATTGAATACAGAGCCAAAGATGACAACAAAACTGTTCAGGGGGATGAGCTTAACTAATGACCTATTTAAAAAGAATAATTTTGGCTATCACACTTGTTTTGTCAGTACCAGTGTCTGTGGTAGGACAAGAAACTGATTCTTGGGATGTAAAGTCATTGGTGAGTGGTGAACAATTTCTGATCCTTGAAGCTGCAACTGTTGAGTTCAGAAAATTTCTAGATTTTAAAAATGGAGTAATCGATTTCCAGCAGTATGATATATTTTTATACGACGTACACCCAGGTATAAATCATGGGGAAATTTTAGTCGTATTTGAAGATAAAAATGTTGTTCATGATCCCTCTATAATTACCTTTGGTTCCGCTGGGGAGATTCCTACTTTTGAAGTTGTTTTAAATAAAGAATACCAAGTCATTCATTCAAGTTTTTCCAGCTAAATTGGACATTGGTGTCAAGAATTGATCCTGGACACGATATCTTTAACTCAGCCTCAAACCGAGGCCACCACAATCAAAACTGAACAGTTGCTCATTAAAGACATAGCTGTCGTTTTTCAAACAATCTAAAAGCCTTCGGCACCGAAGATCTCAGGATATTGATTATAAATCAGGTTTGTCGTCTGTTTGATGTTTACAAATAGCCCCTGCACCCTATTTACTGTTAACAAAGATACAAAATGAACGGAACGGCCCGAGTACAATTGTACTGAGTACATTTATGCTAAGTATATTTGTGTTGGGGCCTAAATCTGTGATCAGGAAGAAATTTTCGTTGAGATGAAACAAGTGGATCTACTACATGCGTTATGAATCCCCCCAAACAATAGAAGCAGCATCCGCTTTGCTTGTTAGTGAAGCGGGTTTGGCTCGTATCCTCGCTGGCGGAACTGATCTATTGGTGCAACTGCGCTCTGGCATGGTTGAACCTGATCTGGTGGTCGATGTTAAAAACATCCCGACCATGACTTCTATCGTAGAAGAAAATGGTGGCTACCGGATTGGTGCCGCGGTTTCCTCTGCTGTGATGAACGAGCACGCAGACCTTTGCGCCATGTGGCCCGGCGTTATGGAAGGCGCTGATCTTATCGGATCTACTCAGGTTCAAGGACGCGCCACTATGGTTGGTAATCTCTGTAACTGTGGCCCAGCGGCTGACAGTGTGCCTGGTATGGTTGCTGCAAATGCGATTGCAACGATTGTCGGACCTAACGGCCGTCGTGAAGTGCCCGTCATCGATATTCCGGTTGCTCCGGGCAAGTCCACATTGGCCAAAGGCGAAATCGTTGAGAGCGTCTTCCTGCCAGCTCAAGTAAAACGTGGCGGAGATGCTTACTTGCGTTTCATCCCCCGCACCGAAATGGATATTGCTGTCGTCGGCGTTGGTGTAAACATTGAGCTAGATGATAGCGGTGTTTGTACGCACGCCCGCGTTGGGCTTGGTGCAGTCGCGATTAAAGTTCTGCTCGTCGAAGACGCTGCCAAGGCATTGATCGGCTCTAAACTTGATGATGCGGCACTGGATAAAATGGCTGCGGCCACTTCCGCTGCCTGTAAGCCAATTAACGACAAACGTGGCACCATTGAATTCCGCACCAAAGTTGCCGGCGTTCTCGCGGTGCGTGCGGTGAAAATAGCCCTTGAGCGAGCTAACAAGAGAGCCTCAAACGGGGGGGAGAAATAACTATGTCCGGTATTCATGTTTCCACTAAGATCAATGGCGACGCCGTTGAATTCGTCTGTGATGTAGAAGAAACCCTTCTCGACGTCCTGCGCGACAAACTCGGTATGACCGGGTCCAAAGAAGGCTGTGCATCCGGTGACTGCGGTGCCTGTTCTGTCACCGTTGATGGCCGTCTGACCTGTTCGTGCCTGATGTTGGGTGCAGAGGCCGAAGGCCACGATATCGGCACCATCGAAGGCATTGCCAAAGGCACACAGCTCCACCCGATCCAGCAGAAAATTCTTGATCACGCTGCTCTACAGTGTGGTGTCTGCACACCGGGTTTTGTGGTTGCAGCCAAAGCTCTTTTGGAAAAGAACCCCGACCCGACCGAAACCGAAGTTCGTTTCTGGCTCGCAGGTAATCTCTGCCGTTGCACAGGATATGACAAAATCATTCGCGCAGTTATGGACGCTGCTGCTGAAATGAGAGGGCAATAATCATGGCACGTAATCCAGACGCTGATAGCGCTCCGGCACCAAAAGCCGTTAAAACCAGCACGATCGAATTTGATGCGGATAAAGCAAAGACCTTCAAAGTCGTCGGCTCTCGTCCTCCGCGTCCAGATGGTATGGACAAGGTAACAGGCCGGGCGCGCTTTGGTGCAGATATGGTAATGCCGGGCCAATTGGTCGGTCTTATCCTCCGCAGCCCTCATCCCCACGCGGTTATCGTGAGCATTGATACCACCGCAGCAGAAGCGCTTTCCGGTGTTAAGTCTGTTATCACTCGCGACGATTTTGCAGAAAACGCCGACCACCATGATGTGCTTTGTAACATCATGGCCCGTGAAAAGGCGCTTTATGAAGGCCACGCTATTGCTGCGGTTGCCGCCACAAGTAAGGCCGTTGCGCGTAAAGCCTTAAAGCTGATCAAGGTCGATTATCAAATCCTGCCGCACGTCACCGACGTGGATCTGGCCATGGCACCTGACGCACCTTTGCTTCATGCGGATATGATCACTTCCGGCGTAACACCTGCGCCAACCAAACCATCCAACATTGCCGGACGCAGTGAATTTGGCCACGGCGATGTCGAGGCTGGCTTTGCTCTGGCTGACGTCATCATCGAACGCGATTTTAAAACCGCTGCGACCCACCAGGGTTATATCGAACCGCACGCCTGTGTCGCCAATGTCGGTGCGGATGGCATGAGTGAGCTGTGGTGCTGTACCCAGGGTCACTTCCATGTCCGTCAGGTGTGCGCTTCCTTGCTCGGTATTGATGTCTCCCGCTTGCGTGTAACGGCCTCTGAAATCGGTGGTGGCTTTGGCGGCAAGACAACGGTCTTCATCGAGCCTGTGGCGCTTGCCCTTTCTCGCAAAGCTGGCCGTCCGGTAAAGATCGCGATGTCTCGTGATGAAGTGTTCAAGGCCTCTGGCCCGACAGCAAGTTCCAGCATGAACGTGAAGATCGGCGTCACCAAAGATGGTCACATAACCGCGGGTGAAGGTGAGTTCCGTTACCAGGGCGGTGCCTTTGCCGGTGCGCCTGCTGATTTTGGTGCCATGTCTGCCTTTGCCTGTTACGCGCTCGACAACGTTAAAACCGTTGCTTATGACGTTGTTACAAACCGTCCAAAGGGTGCAGCCTATCGTGCGCCCGGTGCGCCAATGTCCGTTTATGCCGTGGAATCTGTGATTGCGGAACTGGCTGGTGAAATTGGTATGGACCCGATTGAACTTCGCTTGAAAAACGCTGCGCGTGAAGGCACAAAAAGCTCATATGGTCCGAAGTTTGGCTCCTGTGGTCTGGTGGAAACACTCGAAGCAGCACGAGATCACCCCCATTACTCCGCCCCTCTCGGTCCCAATCAGGGCCGTGGCGTGGCCAGCGGGTTCTGGTTCAACTTTGGTGGGGAAACTTGCTCTACTCTCAACATCAATGCCGATGGTACAGTTGCCATTGCTGTGGGAACGCCTGATATCGGTGGCTCACGCGCCGCCATGTGTATTATGGCTGCGGAAGAGCTCGGCATTCCTTATGAACGGGTCCGCACCATTGTCGCAGATACTTCCTCACTTGGGTATAACGATACCACTGAAGGCAGCCGCGTGACTTTCTCCAGCGGTATGGCTGTGATCAAGGCATCACGAAAAGCCGTCACCGAAATGTGCAACCGTGCCGCTATGATTTGGGATATCCCAGCCGAAGCCGTCACATGGGAAGATGGTCACGCCAAACCTTCCGGTGCCAATGCAGGTGAATTCGAGCCGATGTCACTGGCTGAAATCGCCGCGACAGCATCCAAAACAGGCGGCCCGATTGCCGGACACCATGAATACAACGCCGATGGCGCGGGTGTAAGTTTTGGTACGCACATCGTCGATACCGAAGTCGATCCAGAAACCGGACGCGTAGATATCCTGCGCTATACCGTTGTGCAGGATGCTGGCAAGGCAATCCACCCGGATTACGTCGAAGGTCAGTTCCAGGGCGGTGCAGTTCAAGGCATTGGCTGGGCATTGAATGAAGAGTACATCTATGGCGAAGACGGTCGTTTGCAAAACGCAGGCTTCCTTGATTACCGTATGCCTGTGGCCTCTGACCTGCCGATGATCGACACCGTGATCGTCGAAGTTCCAAACCCTGGGCATCCCTATGGTGTTCGTGGTGTCGGGGAAACAGGGATCGTGCCGCCACTGGCTGCTATCGCAAACGGCGTATCTGCTGCGGCAGGCGTGCGGTTGACAGAACTTCCGATGTCCCCACCGCGCGTTCTCAAAGCTATTGATGACGCCAAAGTGGCTGCTCAATAGAGCAACGGAAAAGAACAAGGCGGCCCTCGCTAACAAAGAGGGCCGCCTTCGCTATATAGCTTGCGTAAAACAGAGGAAATTATGGTTCAGGTCACACTTTCCGGAACATTCCAACAGGTCGCTGGTGGTATTTCCACGCTTGAAATAGAAGCAAAGAATATCCGCCAGTTACTCAACGGTCTGGAAAAGCAGTGCCCTGAGCTAAAGCCCCTGCTCGCCAACGGCATCGCCGTCGCGATAGACGGTACCATCTACCGCGACGACTGGTTCCAACCTATCCCCGCCGACAGCGAAGTCTTTATTATACCAAGACTGGCGGGTGGGTAGTCAGTAAGATTACTCCAACAGGCCTTCTTCGTTCATGGCTGTTAAAACGGCGTCTCGAGAACGAATTTTATCGAGGTATACGTTTAGGTGTTTGTGCGTGCTGATATCAATAGCCAGGCCAAAGGCTGGTATCCAATTCATGATCGTAAAGGTGCAGGCATCAGCGATGGTGAACTCAGCGCCCATAAGGAATTCAGTGTCAGAAAGTTGGGTATCCAGGATCGTTAATCTCTTTTGAAGTTTCGTGTGAAGGTGCGCCATCCCCGCTTCGGTTAAATGGCCTTTGACAAAGAATGAGCCAATGATTTGCTGAAGTTCTGTTCCAACAAATGTTAGCCATTCTTGAAGTTTATACCGCTCAGGAGATCCTTCTAGAGGAGACATATTTCCCGCAGGATTTTGGTCTGCCAGATATTGCAGTATTGCAGCCCCCTCAGATAAATTGTTATTCGCGTCAATCCATAGAAATGGAACATATCCCTTGGGATTAATCTTATAATAATCCTCGCCTTTTTCCGTTTTATGCTCTTGAACCACATCAACTTTAATGAGCTCAACATCCAAATTGAGTTCGCGAATGGTGATATGTGACGCCAGTGCTCCAGCACCCGGTGAATAATATAATTTCATCGATTTTCTCTCTATAAACAGGATCAGATCTAGATAATCCTTGGGTTAAGCCCTCGATTTGTTCAAATCTCGGTATATTTTTTGTACATAAGTGTACACTATTTCATTTATATTATTTTGTCCACTGCTGTACAGTATAAAAATTTCGTGATATAAAAAATTTACGTTACGCGTAAAAAAACTAAGACAGAAGGCAAGCAGATGGGGCGACATAAAGAATTCAATCGTGACGAAGCAGTTACGACTGTTATGAACGAAATGTGGGAACACGGTTACGAAGCCTGTTCCGCTAAAGCCCTATCGGAAAAGCTCGGCATTACCCGCTCTAGTTTCTACAATGCCTTTGGTAGCCGAGAGAAACTCTTTGAGGAAATTATTCAAAACTATAACGGACCGAAAACGAACCGGGACTGGTTTCTCATAAATGAAACCAGCTCGGTCCTTAAGTCCATATCACAAACTCTACAAAGGTTTTGTAGAGCCAGGGTCAATGACCCTGCGGCCCGTGGTTGCCTTTTCATTAACAGTATTACGGAACTGGTCAGTAAGAACGATCAGCTTGATCCCGTTGTGAAAGATAACTTTTCGACCAACGTTGCTTATTTAGAAAGTATACTCACCGTCGCGCTAGAGCGCGGGGAAATCGAAAAATGTGATCTGCGCATTAAAGCTCTGGCTCTACAAAGTGTCCTGATCAGCCTCAATGTCTTGTCAAAGGTCGTGCGCGACGAGGACGAATTGTGGGCAACGACAAAACACAGCTTGCAAGCCCTCGGAGTATATAAGGAATAGACAGGGTCTTTTAATCCACCAGTTACTGAATGGTCTGGAGCAGCAGTGCCCTGAACTAAAACCCCACATCAATAAGGCATCGCAACTGCCCCACCTTTAAGCATTTAAGGCACCATCTACCGCGACGACTGGTTCCACCCCACCCCCCGCAAACAGCGAAGTCTTCCTCATCCCCCGCTTGGCGGGTGGGCGAGTAGTTTTAGCGACCCTTTAACCAATTTTTTCTATGTATCCTCTTCTCAAAAAATAGGGAAAATATTGATTGTTGAAAAATTACATTTACAAATAGCTTTTTAACTATATATAAGTATGCATGACAAATCGACTAGAGCAATCAAAAGCGTTAGCAAGCGATGCACGGCTATCCATTCTGAGCTGGCTGGCATCCCCACACGCGCATTTTTCTCACCAACAAACGGGTGACCCGTCAGAGATCGGCGTTTGCGTCACGCTTATCACAGAGAAACTTGGAATGTCCCAACCAACGGTTAGTCGGCATTTAGAGCTTTTAAAGCGTGCAAATTTCCTAAGCGTCAACAAGATCGGGCGATGGTCATTTTTTGCACGCAACGAAACTGGTATTACAGAATACAAAGGGTGGCTAAATGATACACTTTGAAGAACTAGACGTAAGGCTACTTCCCGGTTTTGAGCGAAAAATAATTACCGTCGATGGTAAAGACGTCCTTACTCTGGTTGGGGGTAGCGGCCCTCCCCTCCTTATGCTGCACGGCGATCCACAAACACATCTTTGCTGGCATCTCATTGCTCCACGCCTAGCAAAAAGGTTTACTGTTGTTCTCACGGACATCAGAGGACGCGGAGAAACCCATAAACCTGGAATATCAGCGAACAACATAGAATATTCCAAACGTTCGATGGCAGCCGAACAGCTCCATGTTATGCGCAAGCTCGGGTTTGCATCTTTCTCCCTCGTTGGGCATGACCGCGGGGCACGTGTCGCTCGTCGTCTGGCTCTTGATCATCCTCAAGCTGTTGATCAACTTGCTGTAATGGATGTCGTACCTGCTTACGATTTTTATAAAAATACCAATGCAGCAATCGCGCAGGAATATTACTATTTTTTCTTCCTGACCCAACCTCACCCCACACCTGAAAACCTTATCGGGGGCGATCCGACAGGGTTCATGTCAGAGATACTAACGGGATTATCTCCGAGCCAAGTACCTTACGATGAAGCAACACTTGAACTTTATAAAAAGGCTGCTTCAACCCCGGCTGCTATCGTCGCGATGTGCGAGTGCTTTCGCGCAGGTTTAGGCATCGACCGCCAGCACGACATTGAAGATCGTCAACACCAACGTAAAATCCAATGTCCAACACTTGTAATGTGGGGAGAAAAAGGCATCGTAGGACGCCATTTTGATATCCGCCAGATTTGGAATGATTGGTGTAAGAAACCACAGTATGCACCAATACAAAGCGGTCATTTTATCCCAGAAGAAGCCCCAGAAGAGGCATATTCAGCCCTAAATGCATTCCTGACTTAAAATCCTTGAACACGGTAGGGGTAACTATCCCGGCAGACAGCGAAGCCTTTATTACCCCCGCCTCGAGGGGGAAATCTCTCTACTTTAAAACAGCTTATTTCTTAAAGACTACGATCAACTCATCAATGCATCCATAGAAAGGGGAAGAGCTTTTTACTCTCCCCCTGAACAGCTAAACGAATTGATCTCTAAGCCGCTTTCAGATCCGGGTTCGCCATAATACCGTTCTCGACGTAGTTTGCATTACCATCGAGCATAGTCTTCAGCATCGGTTTGAATTTCATTTTCAACAACGGCGCCATCATTTTTCCGATGATACCCATTTTAAGTTCAAAATCAGAGACCATGGTCAGACGGGTTTTGTTGATGCCCATGCTTTTAAAATGAAAGGTAATCACATTGGTTTTAATCGGCATGGAACTCTCATAGATATCAATCACCAGCTTTTCATTTTTCACATAATCCAGCACCCGCTCGCGCAGCCAGTTCTTGCCGTCGTTGAGATCGCACTGACGGGTGGAGCCCTTTTTCCCACCCTCTTTTGTTGCCCCCAACAGGTGCGAAGAGTTTAAGTTTGGGTTGAACTTGTAAATGCTGGCGAATTCTTCGGTCCAGCTTGCGAACACTTTATCAACAGACGCGTTGATATTTTTTTCCGCCACAACAACAGCCATAGTCTCTTAATCCTTATAAAGTGAGAATCACTTGGGAATAACAAATTGATCAATTTAAAATAAATTACAAAATGATTGTTTTGTTATCAAGAGCTCAAGTATCATTTGGGGATCACTTTAATGTCATCTTGATCATGTCGACGATGGACTTGATATTTTTTTTATGATCCCCAACGCGTCCATAGGCGCTGATGCCTTGTAAGAAACAAAGGATAAAATTTGCGATCTCTTGTGGATTTTTTTCCTTAGGAATTTCCCCTGCTCTTTGCGCAGAGCAGATAACATTTTCGAACACCTGAGTAATCTTTACACAATATTTCTCTGCCCGCTTCATGCCCTTGGGTCCGATATAGCGTTGTTCTGCAACAGAATTTAACATCAAACAGCCGCGAAATTCCTTGAGCGCGCTGTAATAAGCAACGGTGTCAAAGAAGTCTTGGAGAGACTTCAACGTCGGCTCTTCAACCAATACCCGGTAAAAAGGCTCTAACTTGGTGGTCTCATAATTTTCCAAAACCTGTTCAAAGAAGGCATCTTTATTGCCAAAATCCTTGTACATGCTCGCAGAATTCAATCCCGTGGCCTTGACCAGATCGCTAACCGAAGTCGCCTCATAGCCTTTGCCCCAGAAAACCTCTGTTGCGCGTTCCAAAACCTGATCGCGGTTATATTCTTTTAATCTCGCCATGGATTAATTCTAAAACATTCATTTTACATATACAATAAATTATTGACCCGATTGGGTCTCTTAACTATTTAAGAAAATTTTCCAGAGAACGCTATTGGGAGAAAATTAACCCGCGCTTTATCGCACTATGAGCAGTTTTCGCACGAAAGCAGGGTAAAGACCTCTTGTGGCTCCGCGATTCCCTTCATGGTGTGAAATCCCCGGGATGTGGTTTGTCGATCAACAAGCCCGACAAAGTCCTTAGTCATTAAGAGCGGGCTCCCCGTTTGTTTGGTCAGTCCTTCTAATCGTGCGGTGCGGTTAACCGCAGGCCCCATCACCGTGAAATCAAGCCGCGACGGCGCGCCGACATTTCCGTAAATCACGGTTCCTTCATGCAGGCCAACGCCAAAACGAATTTCTGGCTTGCCCTGTTCCAGGCGCTTTTTATTAAAGGCAGCCAGACTGGTAAAGGCGGTTTCTGCGGCGTTCAGCGCAGCATTACAGGCTTTTGCCATTGTCCCGGCGGTTTCTTTGGGAAAGACGATCAGCATGGCATCGCCAATGAAGCTCAGGACTTCACCGCCTTGCGCATCCACCGCGTCAAAGACAAATTCAAAATAGGTGTTGAGAATGTCGAGCAGTTCATCCGCAGGCAGACTTTCGGTCAGAGGCGTGAAATCGCGCAGATCACTGTACCAAAGCGCCGCCTCGATCAGCTCGCCGTCCCCGCGCTTGATTTGTCCCTCCAAGACCTTATGACTGGTCCGTTTTCCCAAGTAAGTGTTCAATAACTCCACAGACAGGCGGTGCATGGACAACACCTCCATCTTCGGCTGTAAAAAATCGGTAAAGCGGATCAGTTTGGTAATATCCTGATCGCTAAAGCCCTGCTTTTCGTCGGTCGAGATAAAAACGATATGCACTTCGCCCGAGGCCGAAAGCAGAGGAATGCCAAGATAATCAGTTGTCCCCTGTTCGTAGAGTTCGGTAAGGATTGGGTGCTCTTTTGTAAGGTCAAGATCAGAGAGGCGATAGCGATGCGGCTTCTGAGTTTTTATAATATCCTCGACCGGGCTTCCGATATAGGCATTGGTTTCGCGGACACCGTGTGGAAACTCCACGGTTTTTACCGCACCTGTTTTTTTGCTCCAGATGAACGAAAACACCGCCAGTTGTGGATGGATCGACCAGACCGAATATCGCAACCTATTGATTGGGGCGCCGACCTCCTGAAGTTTAGCGACACAGCCCTGCACTAAAATATCCGGCTCCAGGGTCTTGGCCGCTGGACTAAACATCCAGTCAACCACCGGAGCCAAACACCAGCCCTCGGTTTCATGAACCAGCATCTTGGCCTGATCAAGGGGTGAAATATTGCTATCGGTATCAAGGATCATGAACTATTCCGTCTGCGTCACGCTCTAAGGGAAAATCGAAACGTTAATAGGTAGAGCTGGGATCAGTCTGACTTAGTTCTGAATATAGTTCAATGTTGTCAATGAACTCGTAAAGCACCCTCAAAAATCTCCAAGGTATTGAGCCTCTAGCTCTTTAATAAACCCCTCGTCATGTAGATCCCGGATAACCTTGTTAATATCCTCCAATAGAGAGTTACAGGGAGAAATATTACTCAGCATAAAATGAACATTATTAGAGACCACTGGCCAAGGGAGATCAACAATACGGTCTAATTCACCCGTTTCCCGAAGTTGATGAATCCCATCATACCGGCCCAAAACGACATAATCAGCCCGCCCGGCCCCTAATAACGTAAGAGAAAAATCTTCGACAGATTCGTGGAAAAACAAGTTTGCCTTTGCGTAGCGATCAAATTCTTCACCATAAGACCCACCCATAGGTCGAAGGCCAATTCGCCCGATTAAATCACCGAATTCATCCAACGGAAATTCTTCTCCTTTTGGGACAAACTCTGCTATTTCATCTTTAAAAATTGGATCTGAATAACTATAGGTAAGCGCGCGTTCCTCGGTCCAATACGCCCCTAATAATATATCAAGATCACCATTCCTAAGTTGTTTCAGCATTCTTTTCCAGGGCGTTTTAGGCTCAACTGTTACAGGAATTTCCAGGCGACGAAAGACTTCACGCGCCACATCCAGTGCTAACCCTTCGAGCTTTTGTGTATCCTCAAAAAATATTGAAACCGGATACCACCCTGAGGATCCGTTGATCCGGACCGACGTACAGCTTCGACCATCCGCCAATACAACGGATTGCATCATCCAGAAAAAAGAAACCAGCAAAACCAAAATTGTGCATATGCTCAAACGTCTTCTAGCCATAACTTGGCCTCCACGTTTTTTATAATGCGCAAAAATGTTTAATATCCAGCAAACAAGTTACGACTTGTCATACTTCCGCTGTAACGGTTCTCATGAAGTACGTGCCGGCGACGGCATTATCCCGCGTGCCATACATCCCTTAAAAATACGGGCAGATCATTTGCCTCTGGCATAACCGGAATTTGGTGCATCATGGCACTGATCATACCGCGGTGATAGGTGCCGTGATTTACGATGTGTAAAAAGATCTCCATGCGGGACATGGCCCCTTTTCCACCACCGACAAACTCAAACTCGATAACCTCAGCCAACTGGGAATCATTAAGTCTATCGGCTTGGGTGATATACCAATGATCCATGTCCTCGCAGAGTTGCCGCAGTTCATTAAGAGGAGGCGACGTGTCAGTATTTCTTGCTCTATAACTATGTTTGCGCCCCTCAAGATGCGCCTTGAAGATATCGTCGACCACATAAGTATGGTTCATAGTATGGATCATAGATCCAAAAGTTGTCTGATGAGGTTTTACTATTTCCTCTTGTGGCAAATCAGACATTGCCTGAAAGGTTAAGTTGTTGGCCCAGGCTTTGTAGCGGGTGAACATCTGCAATATGGAAGGATTGCCCTTTGGCTTGCGCAATTCTATAGCCACTCTTTATTTCCTTTATTTTGAGCTTCCCTTGGACGAGAGAGCTATTGTCGTCCCCTCTGGTTAAAGGTTAGATTACAAGTGAATTAAAACTGAATAAACTACTAACATCTGGATTCTTAAGTGAAAAATATTCATCAATTAGCAGGCGTTCCCATCGATATGGCCATTTTCCTACGGGTCATTGAGCGCGGGAATTTTGTGCGGGCCTCCGAAGATCTTGGCCTCACACCCTCTGCGGTCTCAAAGGCGATATCTCGACTGGAGGACAGGTTAGGCGTTAGTTTGTTAGCGAGGACAACACGAAACCTCAACCTCACAAGCGAGGGCGGGATTTACCTCAAACACGCAAAAGACATTGCGGCCGCAATTGAACGCGCCGAAGCCGAGACCGCTTCTTCAAGCAAAACCCCCTCCGGCCCTTTGCGTCTCACCATTGCCGCGGCCCTTGCCAAACATCAGATCGCCCCGCTGCTGCCGGAATTTCTTAAGCGATACCCGGCTATTGAAATTGACTTGAATATTACCGAACAGCACGTCGATATCATCAAAGAAAATTACGACATCGCCATTCGCCCTGGCGCCCTGATCGACAGTAATTTAATTGGTACTAAGTTGGCCGAAGCAGATCGTCATATCTGTGCTAGTTCAGATTACATTGCCCGCCATGGGCGCCCTCAAACCCCCGTCGACCTTCGAAAACACAATTGCCTGACGACCTCAGGATTTCCCACGCTTTCGCGTTGGCAGTTTGAGTTAAACAAGGAGCCTTTTTCGATCGATGTAACCGGAAATATCAAGTGCGATAACACCGACCTGTTACTTGATCTCGCCCTTGCAGGTAAGGGTATTACCCGCCTTTTGGAAACAGTTTGTGGGAACGCCCTGCAATCCGGCGCCTTAGAGATCCTGCTCGAACAACATCATATTGCAGAACCCGTCCCGATCTGGGCCATCACACCGCCAGGCCGACTTTCTTTGCCCCGGGTCCGGGTATTCGTTGATTTTTTAAAGCAAAAATTTCAACACCGCCCCTGGTCTAAGATATCATAGGGAACACCAGCCACAATTCTGTAGAGACGCTGTATTCCCAAATAAGTCATAAGTGAGAGAGCTCACATGTAATCAACCTAGGAAATTAGCCCTCACTGGGCGGGCCAATGAGCTCTCCTAACATAATTAGCTGACAGTTAGGCTACTATCGGGCAAGCCGCGTGAAGGTCACTTTGAAATCTTCCTTTGCTGTGTCCAGGATCGGGCTACCGTGGCTCGGCAGCAGGTGAACAAAAGATAGTTGTGTAACCTTGTCAAATTCTTCAAGGTCAGGCTGACAAGTCCTAAACCATTCGGGCCCGATATTAGCTGGCTGGATAAAGCCGGCTTGGGTCATACGTTGCGCAGCAAACTCGCTGAAATATTCATCTACCACAGCCCAGTTCTGTAAACTGTCAGCAGAGATTAGAATACCATCGTTCTGGTTCAGCAGCAGCGTTGCTTCTGGAATATTTGAGCTTTCATAGACAAACAAGGTGGCATTACTGACAGGCATATCCCCACCAGTATACAAGACATGGGTGGTTTGAAGGCCCCCTTTGTGCTCCATCCCATCTAGTGCCCAAAGCTTCGCACGGTACCTGTCCATATAGAACGGATCGTCAAGACCGTTATGCATCCCCAAATGATAACCACCAAGCTTGACGATGTTTTCAATTCGACCAAGTTTTTCCAAAGCCTCAAGACCATCTTCATCTAATCGGATAGGGCTGATTAGGGTCAGTGCGTCGCCCTCACGCAGAATAATCATATTACGGCTTAATTGCATGCCGGGCACCATAACGACGCTGCCTGTGACAAAAAATACATTAGGAAAAACCTCACGGATTTCACCGTGGGGCGTGGCACATGGAAAGTTATCCTGCATGTCGCTGTCCTTCTTCAAGTCTTTGATACCAAGCGGCCAGTTCCCGGCCAATAATGTGGGGGTAATCTTCTTGGACAAAGTGCAAACCTTTGCCCAGATCCACCGTGGTGGTATTGGGAAAGTTATTTGCGATCCATTTTGCGTCTTCGGTGCGGATCAACACGCCTGGATCTGCGTGAAAGAACAGTTTCGGCAATCGTGTTTCAGTGAGCCATTTATGATAACCAGCTACTGCAGCCGCAGCATGATCCGGCTTCCCCTTTACCGGTACATCACGGGGAAATACATGCACCGGTTTACGGCTTTTCACAGTGGGGAAAGGTGCAAGATAGTTTGACATCTCTTCTTTACTTAGGTCACGCAACACCCAACCGGGCAGCATGTTTTTTACAAACATGTTCAGTTTCCCCAACATAAACCAGCTGAAGAGGCCTGACCGGATTAGTCGCATCATTATTTTATCGCCAGAAGATAACGCATCAAAATCAAGCGGTTTGTACATCGCCTCCATGAAGGCGATTGCCTTGATCTTGTCGCGGTGCAAATTGGCATAGTGAAAACCCAGCCCAGAACCCCAATCCTGTACCACCAAGGTGATATTGGTCAGGCCCAACTTCTCAATGAAGCCATCAAGATAGGCGTAGCTGTCAGCAAAACCATAATTGATATCGGGTTTGTCGGATTTACCAAAGCCGATAAGGTCCACGGCTATCGCCCTTGCATGGGGCGATACATGCGGGATGATATTACGCCAGATATATGCGGATGCCGGATTACCATGGATGAAGAGTATAGGATCACCTTCGCCGTCTTCAACATAATGGACTTTGCTGCCTTTCACCTCGAGATAGCGCGAGGCAAAAGGGAATTCTGCTGAGATTTTCGCATCAAACATTTTGGTGCCTATTTGATTATTTATTTCGCGCGGGATCAAACCGCAAACTGCGTCACTTGGCCATTGTCTTTCGAAACGACAAAGGCGCGATAGGCATCAGCAACCGTAAGCGCAGGCGTACCTGTGGAGCTATCCATACCAAACTGTTCCATGGTCTCTTTAACGAAGGGCGGGCTGACGACATTGATACGTTGACCGTTAACCAACTCCAGCGCAGCAGCCGCTACAAAAGCCTCTATTGCGGCGCAACCCATTGCGATGGCTGCAGTCTGCGGCATCGGTCGCCGAGCGGCTTGTCCACTGGTCAGGATGATGGTGCCACCCGGAGACAGATGTTTCACTCCTACCCTGGCTAAGTTAATCTGGCCCATGACCTTACTCTTGAGCACCAGATCATATGGATGGTCATTTACGTCCTCAAATCCAGCAATCATGCCAGCACCTGCAGCGCTTATGATTGCGTCCACAGAACCAACCTTTGAAAACAATGCCTCAATAGAGGATTTATCCTCAATATCTGCCTGAATATCACCCGAGTTTTTGCCCACGGTGATGACTTCGTGATCATCTCTCATCAGCTCCGCAATGGCACTGCCTATTGTTCCAGTTCCGCCCATAACAATGATCTTCATTTTTCTTACCTGTATTTGTTGATGTCTCTGGTCGTCTGTTACAAAAAAATACAAACTTAAAACGTCAATAAAAAGCATAGCTTTTAGGACATCACGGTCATATTATTAGACCATGACTAATCTCGATCATCTCTATGTTATCGCCACGATCTGTGACACCGGCAGCTTTCAACTGGCTAGTGAAAAGCTCAATAAGGCGCGCTCTGCCGTGTCTTATTCAGTCAAGCAGGTTGAAGAATTCTATCAGGTCAAGATTTTCGACCGTACGAAATATCGGCCCGCGCTTACCCGGGATGGCAAAGTCTTACTAGTGCGGATCCGCCAGTTATTGAAACAGGCGGAAGCCTTTGAAAGTTTTGTGCGTGACCTGAAAGGCGAAACCGAGGTGGAACTTAGGCTGGGGGTAAGCAGCAACTTCCCGATCTCTCGCCTCACGAAACTGCTCAGATCACTCAAAGCAGAGTTTCCGACTACAACCCTGCATCTGGAAATTGAAACCGCCTCGGGCGAACGTTTGCTACTTGCAGAAAAGGTCGATATTGCCATATTCGCGGCCCCATCCAGAAGCCCGTTCATTGATTATCGGCAGATTGACAGCATGAAAATCCCGCTGGTGATCTCGCGAACTTTACTCAGCGAGGACCCTGACAAAATAAATGAAATAGACCTCGCCCAATACCCACAGATAATTGTAAAATCATCGGATGAAAAGTCACCGGATATCGGCATTTTGGATGACACGCTGAAATGGTACGTGACTGATCTGCACGTGAAGAAGGAACTGATTGTAAACGGCCTCGGCTGGGGACGCATGCCTCTGCATATGGTGCGGGACGACATCGCAAGCGGCAGGCTCGTGCATCTGCCCACATTGGGGGAACTAACACTTCCGATCTGTCTTACTAAACTCGCAAATCGCGCATTGGGTCCGGTTGGCAAACGGGTCTGGGAGTTCTTCGCCTAGCTTAGCAGCTTTGTAGAGTTCAAAATGAATGGCTTCCAAGTTATAGCAAGTATACGACATTCGTAATGAGAGTGAATGTAGCACCATATCAGCATTTAAATTTGTATTGCATTTGTCGCAGAACGTATAATTTGGGTTGTGAATTTATGGTTGTCTTTTTGTGGTTAAATAACGGCATACGGCGAATATTAAACACCACATAAGAGGGTTGTTTCGTCTGCAAATAATCAGGCAGGGAACGCGCGATGGATATGAAATTTGATGCTCAGGCCGAAGTTTTTCGGGCGGAAGTTCGAAGCTTTGTTGAGAGCAATCTTCCGGATGATATCCGGGCGAAGGTATCCGAAGAAGAGATGATCCTGCCGCGCGATATGATGCAACGCTGGCACCATGCGCTTTATAATAGGGGCTGGGGCTGTCCTTCCTGGCCGATTGAGCACGGCGGTGCGGGGTGGAGTGACGAGCAACACTATCTGTTTGAACGCGAAATAGCCCTTGCCGACGCGCCGCGGCCGATCCCCTATGGTGTGGTTATGCTCGCGCCTTGTTTGATGGAATACGGCAGCAAGGCCCAACAGGAGAAGTTCCTGCCCGGCATCCTCACCGGCGATCAGCTCTGGTGTCAGGGCTTTTCTGAACCCAATGCGGGATCAGACCTTGCCTCGCTTAAATGCAGAGCGGAGCGTGACGGTGATCACTACGTCATCAATGGCTCAAAAACCTGGACCAGCGACGCCCATGTTGCCGATTGGATGTTTGGCCTGTTTCGCACCGATAGTTCAGGTCGCAAACAACAGGGCATTACCTTTTTGATGATCGACATGAAATCCGAAGGGGTCACCATTAGCCCGTTGGAGAACTTTGAAGGCACCCACGAGGTTAATCAGGTCTTCTTTGATAATGTCCGCGTCTCGGTCGACAACCGGGTTGGCGCAGAGAACGAAGGCTGGGGTGTCGCCAAATACCTACTTGGGTTAGAGCGCTTTGGCACCGCAGAAGTTGGACGTTCCCTCGCCAGTCTCGGACGCCTGAAGACGCTGGCTAAAACCGTTAAGGTCGGATCTGGTACCCTGCTCAATGATAGTGATTTTATGAACGAAGTCGCTCGGGCTGAAATAGCCTTGCGTGCATTGGAAGTCACAGAACAACGGTTCTTGTTTGGTCCCGGCGGTTCGGAATCAATGGGGGCTGAGGCCTCTATGCTGAAAGTCCGGGGCACGGAAATTCAACAGGACATTTTGGAGTTGGCGCATCAGGCCCTGGGATATCACGCCCACGCCATGATTGATGTGGCCTCGCCAGAGAACGATCATAACCCCGCCGCGATCGCCAAGGCGCATTACAATTCCCGCAAAACCTCGATCTACGCCGGGTCTAACGAGATCCAGAAAACCATCATCGCCAAAGCCGTACTGGGACTATAGGACATGAACTTTACCTTTAGCGAAGAGCAAAACCTGTTCCGTGATTCCATCCGCCGTTATCTGGAAGAGACCTATCCCTTTGAAGCCCGTGCCAAGATTTTGGAACACCCCAATGGCTATCCCGAAGAACTTTGGCAGAGCCTCGCGGAACTTGGGTGGCTCGCCCTGCCTTTTGCCGAAGAATACGACGGCCTCGGCGGTAGTGCGGTTGATAGCATGATTGTTATGGAGGAAATCGGACGCGCGCTTTTGGTCAGTCCTTTCCTCTCAACCGTTCTGCTGAGCGGACAGCTAATCGCTGCTGCGGGGACAGAAAGTCAAAAGCTCGACCTGATCCCACAAATTGGCGCGGGTCAGTTAAAACTGGCGCTGGCATTTGCCGAGCCCGCCTCAGGCTACGATATCGCTCAAGTTGCCACCACAGCCCAAAAAGAAGGCAACGGCTATCGCTTAAACGGCGCCAAGTGTGCTGTCTTTCACGCGCAATCCGCCGATATAATTATCGTGGTAGCGCGTACTTCTGGTGCCGTGGATGACCAAGAAGGCCTCAGTCTGTTTCGCCTCGACCCGACCATGGATGGTTTGGAAATCAAAAACTATCGCACTCACGATGGCGGAACCGCCAGTGACATCGTATTTGACGATATTCTCATACCAGACAAAGCCCTGCTTGGTGAAATTGGCACCGCTTACCCGCACCTGCAAAAAGTCATTGACCAAGCCTCTGTTGCACTCTGCGCCGAAGCATCTGGGGCGATGTGGGCTATATCCGAACAATCGGGCGCTTATTTTAAAACTAGAGAACAGTTCGGACAAAACCTAGGATCTTTCCAGGCGCTACAACATCGCCTAGTCGAGGTCTATATGAAATGCCAGCTCAGCCAGTCGCTGGTTTATGACGCTGTCTGTGCGCTAGATGAAGACGCTGAAGGCGTTGAAGGCTATCGGAGTAATGTTGCTCAGAAAGTATCGCAAAAAATATCGGCAGCAAAGTATCAAGTTGGCCTGGATGCACGCTCTGTCGGACAAGAAGGCATTCAATTTCACGGCGGCATGGGGATGATGACAGAGCTCCCCATCGGCCACTATTACAAACGCATTACCATGATCAATGCCACCTTTGGCGATCCGCGCTATCACCTAAAACGCTATCGTGACACTATGTACCAATCCATAAATTCTGCTGCCTGAGGGGGAAATGACGATGCCAGAGAACACAGAAGAATGGGTCCTAACAAAAGCACACGGCCGTGTGCTCGAGATCATTCTCAATCGCCCTCCAGCAAATGCGATCAACCGTGCCATGAGCCGGGCGATCTATGCGGCCTTGCGAGAGCTACAGGACAATCCTGATTATTCCGTTGGTATTATTCGTGGCACCGGTGAGCGGATTTTCTGCGCGGGCTGGGATCTCAAGGAAACCGCTGGCGAAGGCGGTATTGATCTCGAGCTTGAAAACGATCCCGTGCATGGTCATGGCCCTGGTGGTTTTGCCGGCATCACAGAGTTCCACGATCTGACCAAGCCCGTAATTGCAGCGGTTAACGGTGCTGCCGTTGGCGGTGGGTTTGAGATCGTGCTCGCTTGCGATATCGTGCTTATGGCCGACCACGCCTTTTTCAGCCTGCCGGAAATGCAGCGCGGTATCCTGCCCGATGGCGGCGCAGTACAAAAGCTCCCGCGCATGATCCCGCCCAACGTCGCCAAGGAACTGTTTCTTACTGGCCGGGTTATGGACGCTGAAGAAGCCACCCGTTGGGGCCTGGCTCACAAGGCTGTCCCCGTGGCAGAACTGGAAACCGAAGCCATGACACTCGCCCAAGAGGTCGCCCAAGGCGCCCCCCTCGCTCTGCAGGCGCTCAAGGAAGTTCTCAGTTACATGGACGGCCTGACCGTGAAACAATCCATGGCCCAGGTTAAACCCGGCGGCGACTGCGATTGCCCGATTTACCAAAAGATGGTCTCATCCGAAGACGCCGTCGAAGGCATCACCGCCTTTGCAGAAAAACGCGACCCCGTTTGGAAAGGAGAATAGTGTAAATCCCCTAGGCGTAACATTTGATATTATTGAGCACTGGTGCGGTAGAGATATATTTATATTCTCATGTTAGATTTTAATTTGGTATGAGCTGTCGCTTGGATGTGTTGATGAATACGGTGACTCGGTACGTTACTTTTTGGGAGAAATGAGCTGTTGTGATGATGCTCCAGCCTGTAGATCCCTCTGGTCTCAATCTCTCGGGTCTAAATCATTTAGATCTAGACCCGCTTTTGCTCGAGTTCGCCACCTACTGGAAAGGCTTACCTAAGAAGGGACTGGTTCCCGATCGGGTCGACTTTCTACCAACAGATATTCCACATCTTCTACCTCATTTAACCATTCATGAATTATTGAGTACGGATTTCATTCAACTACGCTTGGTCGGGACAGCAATAGAAAATGTTTACGGTCAAAATATGACTGGCAAGAACTACCTCGATTTCATCCCCCCATCGGGCAGAGTTCAAACCTCCAAAGCGATCCACCTATCTTGTGAACACCCCGTAGCTATGGTGTTTCATACCAAATCAACGACGAAAAAGGGAACCCTTCTCGAGCGACAATCCATCGCTTTTCCCATGCGCAGTGGCGAAGGCCCTCCTCGGCTAATTTATTTTTGCACCATCACGACCAACCCAAGACCCTATGCAGATCAACAACGCGAGCAACTCGTGATCAACGACGTATCCATTAGCTTCATCGATATCGGCGCCGGAATACCTGATATTGGAACGCCAACTATTGGGATACCTATTTCCCACAACTAAGACGCCCCTTGTCTTGTCGTCCCCTCTCACTATGGATGCATATCCTAGACATTCCCTGATTTTCAACGAACCCCATTAGGCTTCGGTTACAGTCGTGATCCTCAAATTTTGACACCAACACCCCAATAAGGGGAATTATAAATAAAGTATTTACCTATGGTTGATATATTTATTGTTTTTCTAAGATAGGGATGGATGATGGACCCACACAGTCTCGTCGCTCTTATAGATGATCATGAGAAGTGGCTTATCGATCAAAATGATGGCAAACGTGCCGATCTTACGCTTTCCGATTTAAGCGGTTTCAGTTTTAGTAGTTCCAATCTCCGTTCGGCTAAGTTGGTGGGATCAAACCTCGAAGGGTGTGATCTCAGTAATACTGACCTCCAGGATTTGGACGGCTTCAGTGCTTCTTTTATCCGCGCCGATCTCACCGACAGCGATTTATCTCGTGCCGATTTACGAGGTACCAAATTCTATAGGGCAATATTACACGGAACGAAGCTCAGAAATGCAGATCTACGCCGAGGCACCCTTCTGAATAGTGAGGGCGAGGCCGTCAAGGTGATCACATCCGACCTTAGTAAATCAGAGCTCGATGATGCAGATATGCAAAACATCATTTTAACGGGCGGTTGTTTAGCTGGCGCATCTCTTTTAAACGCAGATTGCCGGGGTGCCATGTTCGGTGATTGTGATTTTAAAGAAGCCAACCTTTCAGGCGCAAATCTTTCCGGGGCCAATTTTGAAAACTCTGATTTGTGCGGTGCGACACTCGCGGGTGCTGATCTGAGTGAAGTCAATTTACAAGGGGCCAACCTCTCAGGTGCTGACTTACAGCAGGTGAACTTTTTGGGGGCCGATCTTGCTGGAGCCCAGTTGACAGGCGCGAACCTTGACGGCGTTACCGGAATTAACCCGCAAGAAAGCGGGGAAACCCCTCGGCAAATCAAAGCCCGCATTCGCGAGCGACTTTCTCTTACTCTAGAAGCCCACAAGCTCTGGGTGGATAGTAATGGCACCACTGGCGAACGTTGTTCGCTTCAAAATGCCGACCTTAGCGACATGGATTTCTCCAATAGCATACTTGATGGTGCCAACTTGCGAGGTGCAAATCTCAGCTGCGCGGACTTAACCGGCGCGAGGCTCATTATGGCTGATTTGTCATGCGCAACATTGAACGATGCGGACTTAACAGAAGCCCGAATGGATGGGGCAAATTTACGTGGTGCCACACTGGTAAAAACCAATTTAACCAACGCGAGCCTGGTTCCGCTGATGCTGATGGACAAAGCAGGGCAACCCACCAGACGCGCGTGGGCTGTCAACCTCTCGATGACAACACTTGATGGTGCTAAGCTCATAAATGCCAAATGCAACGGCGCCAATATGGTCGGAGCAAGCCTCCTCGGCACCGATCTCCACAAAGCCGATCTCCGCGATGCACGTCTGACCGATGCCAAGATGGAGGGTGCTAACCTGGATGCCGCCATCATGCCCAAAGGCGAACCTGTGTAAGTCTCACCTCTGGCATATAAGTCCTTACATATAATACATTGAAATTGAAGTTACATTTTTATAGCCTGACCCGGCAATTAAACCTGTTGGGAGGTGTGTATGTATTCTGTTGGCTATACCGAAGGTAAAGAGCTCGACGACACGAGAGCCAATTGGCGGGAAAACAGGCCACGCCCTTTGGTGTGGGCTGCTTGGTACCCCTGCGATGCCGAACCTGAGGAAATGACAGAAGCCACAACGAGCACCAATACAGCCCTATTTCGTATGGAAGCTGTGGCAAAAAATGCCGATCTAAGCAACCAAAAATCAAAATTTCCCGTAGTTCTGCTATCTCATGGCACAGGTGGGAGTGCTCAATCCCTATGTTGGCTTGGCACAAAGCTCGCAGCCCAAGGATTTATTTGCATTGCCGTTTCCCACCATGGAAATTGCAGTATTGAGCCATACCTGCCAGAGGGTTTTGTCTGTTGGTGGGAACGCGCACGCGATTTAAGCCTGATTTTAGATAAGCTTTCTCTTAAAGGACCCTTTGCCGATCGACTGGATTTGTCGGATGTTACCGCGGCTGGCTTTTCTCTTGGCGGCTATACTGTTTTATCGTTGCTTGGGGCTATAACCAATTACGATCTCTTTAAAGGTTGGCTCGCAAGCAAGCATCAAAAAAATACCGGGCCCAAAGAATTTCCCAACCTATCCCAAGCCATTCCGGGGTTAATGGAAAACTCGGAAAAATTTCGACAATCCATGGAACGACAAGGATTATCTTATCAAGATCACCGCATAAAAGCAGCGGTCGTTTTTGCTCCCGCTCCAACCGTTCGGGCTTTTGAACCGTCATCACTCAACTCAATTACAATTCCAGTCGGAATTATGGTGGGACAGGATGATCAAGAAGCCCCTCATCAAGACTGCGCAGTCTGGCTAAAAGAGCAATGCCCAGATATGTCTATTGAACTATTAGGCGAAACCGTTGGGCATTATGTCTTCCTCCCAGAAGCAACAGAACTGGGTTTGGAAACGGAGCCAGATATCTGCTGTGATCCTCTTGAGGTAAGCCGACGAGCCATTCACAACCAAGCGACCGAATTTGTCCTAAAGACAATATCGAACCATTAAGTCGAAACTTAAGGCACAGATCACGGAAACATTTGATCTTTGGTTACGCCAGTACAATAAGTAATTTAAAGTGTAGAAAACACTAAATTTAAGGATTAATAATGCTGTTGAGAATACTCTTGGTTTCCAGCTTTCTGATTTTAACAGGATGTGTCGCAAGCGAACAAAACTATGTTGTAACAGCTGATAGTTTTTGGGATACGCCAGAGGAAAGCCTTCTCGATAAAGGCTTGAAACCTTTATCAGGAACGGTAATTACAAATCTCATTACCAACAAAACCGTGGTTGGGGAATATGTAAGTACGCCTTCAATGCCGATAAATGATTTTGCCACCCGTTGGATGGAATTTTATCTTGCTGATGGGACAAGCAAATACCGTTATTGTGACACTGCCAACATCAGAAATAAATGGAACTGTTCCATAAAACTAAATGGCCACTGGAAGATATTTGATAACAGACTGTGTTTGAAATATAGAAATTCAAAAACCTACACTCATTGTGTTCGGGTCTATCTTGATGGGGAGCATTATTTATTTGTTGCAACCACAACCAAAGCCGCAGGTTATGTCCGCGGAATAGTACGTAAAGCAACGGAAGGCTTTGTGGAAGAGGCCCCCTTTAATAGCTGATCATCTTTATATAGAGTTTCGTATTATTCGATAGTTGGAAAGTGATAGATTTCATTTGAGACATCATGAAGCAGATAGTTAACGAAAAAGAATTTACTCCATTTTTAGAACGGTTTAATAATTTTTACGATTCAAATATTCAATCTGTTACATACAGCTTTAATAAAGGTGGCAGTAGTAAAGTTGATATTTCAATTTTAGCGAATGATTTATTAAATCCTGATGCAAAAGGCTGGACTTGTGTTGTTGTTAGTCTTGATCAGTTGTCTGAAATGACAATAATTCAATCCAAAAATATACCATTAATGTCTATAGCGAATGGAATTCATCTTTCAGTAATAGATGGGGAAATTGCTCTCGAATTTGGAGGTCATTATGAACAGCCTGAAAACCCTGAGGAATTTCGAAAAGCTGATGCGTATGCTATAGGAAAAACTTTGTCATTCGAAGTATTCTCCCCTGCCATTTAATCCGAAAAGCTTCTCTAACAAAACAACTAGCGTTGCCCCCTTCTTCACAAACTGTTATTTTTACTCATAAATTCGGACCCACTTAGACAACGATGACCACATCTCGTCCTATACAGCATTACAGCGGCGTTTGCACCGACACTCACAACTGGGACAATTTTGAGCACCGCCCAGGTGATGTCTTCATTTGCGTGCCTCCTAAAAGCGGCACTACCTGGATGCAATCAATCTGTGGGTTGTTGATTTTCGGTGATCCCGAGGCTGAAATTCCCTACGCAGAAATATCACCATGGATTGAGTTTCGGCTTAGCTCCAAGAGCATAGAGACCCGACTTGCCCGACTTTCGGCACAGACCCACCAGCGCTATATCAAATCCCACAGTCCACTGGATGGCGTGCCATATTTTGAGGATTGCACGTATTTAATCGCTCATCGCCACCCTCTGGATGTGCATTTCTCGATGTGGCATCACGTGCAGAACATGAACCTTGGCCATAACGACCACCTTTATACCGATGACACCGCCGCCAACTTTGAGGCCTTCCTCAACAACTGCATAGAGGATGAAGGTCTAGACCAGCCAAGCCTTGAGTTGATCGCCCACCATCTGAAAACCGCGCGCGCAATGGCCCATCTGCCAAATGTCCATATGTTTCACTACGAAACAATGTCTCATGACCTGCACGGCCAGATGCAACGTGTGGCCACAGCGATTGGCGTTTCGCACCCACCGGAATTGTTCGACGAATTGGTTGCCAAAGCCACCTTCAAAAGTATGAAATCAAACGCACACCTCACCGCCCCAGGCATTGCAGGTGGCCTGTATAAAGACCCCAGTGCCTTCTTCAATAGCGGCAAAGGGCGCAAGTGGGAGGGTAAATTGAATGAGGAGCAAATCGCTGACTACAATGCAAAAATAGCAACGTTACTAAGCGTTGAAGACGTGCGCTATCTTGAGACAGGCGTGCTTTAAGCATCCTTATTATGGGCTCATTGCCGCCGTGGGACGAATAGCCGTTTATAGGTCCTGACCCTCGTCACGAACGGATCTCTTGCCTACACCCCAAGCCTTTACTTTTTATCTTTCATCATCAAATTCCAAAAGGCCTCGGCTACGGGGCCAAAGGGATGGCTGCGGCTGCGGGCCATAAAGGCATCGACTTCGACGGGACCAAAATCAGGTGAGCTCAGAGCAAGTAAGCGGCCTGATTTCAATTCATCACAGATCATATGCATGGGTAAACGTCCCCAGCCGAGGCCGGAGAGGATGATCTGCTTTTTGGTTAGAAAATCGTTCACCCGCCACGGTACGGTGGTTTCCAGCACGCCGTAATCTTTTTCATCCCGATTGCGACTGCGATCACTGACCACAACCTGGGTACTGCCATCCATATCTGCGGCGGTGAGCTTACCAGCATTTTTGGCGTAGTCGGATGTGTCTGATACCACTGGCATGAGGTTTATTGTGGCTAGTTTGTCAAACAGGGATCTGTCAATGACATCGCGGAGCACCCCCCCCGGCAATGGCAATATCGGCACTATTGTCTTCGATCAGCTCCAGCGGGGCATTAAAGTTTTCCACAAACAAGGTCAGACGGGTAGCAGGAAAGCGATCGCGGATAATACTCAAGGCATCCAAAACCGTTTGCATATCGATCATTTCGCTGACAACGACCCGCAACTCAGGCTCTATTCCTTGGGCGTAATGATGGGCAAGGTCCGTTATTCCTCTGGTCTGAGATAAAACAGCGCGTGCCTTTTGCGCGATGACCTTGCCTCTGGTTGTCAACTGGGGCCGATAGCCTTCGCGCTCGAACAAACTGACTTGAAGTTCCTGTTCCAGGTTTTTAATAGCAATACTGATGGCTGACTGGCTTTTATGCAGAGCTTCCGATGCCGCTCGAAAGCCGCCGTAATCAATCACCGCGCAAAGCGCCTTCAACTGGTCCAGGGTCATTTTTCAACTCGATCTAAATTTTATATCAATTCAATAAAATAAGGGGCTGTACCAGATAATACCTAAAAGGTGTTATTATGGCGAGCATGAGGAAGA
>OJFV01000179.1_pt1 | contig 26825 bp, 24 predicted proteins | sample 1594391 | NCBI WGS metagenome assembly OJFV01 (sample SAMN05416856, study PRJEB24817) | seawater metagenome | isolation source: Sea water | place: Canada:Atlantic | collected 2013-11
AAATAAGACAATGGGTTAAAACATATTTGAATTAGTTATCTAGGACAGCCCCAAAGTTAATTTTATTTGCTTCAGTCATAAATCACCTGTGAATTATTGTGTCACTTAATTCGTGCCAAAATACCCGATGATTTCAACTAGGTACATTTAGCCTTCAACTCCATCCTCTTCGCATGTAAAATTGGTTCGGTGTAACCCGAAGGTTGAACTGCGCCTTTGATTACGAGATCACAAGCCGCTTGGAAGGCGACAGAGTTTTCGTAATCAGCTGACATCGGCTTATAGTTGCTATCGTCGACATTCTGTCCGTCAACGACGGTTGCCATGCGTTTCATGGTTTCCAATATTTCGGCCTCTGTGCAGACACCATGATGCAACCAATTTGCCATGTGTTGCGAGGAAATGCGTAGAGTGGCACGGTCTTCCATCAAGCCGATGTTGTTGATATCCGGTACTTTTGAACAACCGACACCTTGGTCAACCCAACGCACCACGTAACCAAGGATACCCTGTGCGTTGTTATCTAGTTCACGTTGTACTTCATCCGGGGACCAGTTGGTGTCTTTCGCTACCGGGACTGAAATCAGATCATTGAAAGAAGCGCGTTCTCTGCTTGCCAATTCAGCTTGACGATCAAAGACGTTTATCGCGTGATAATGGGTGGCGTGTAAGGTGGCGGCGGTTGGCGACGGTACCCATGATGTATTGGCGCCAGCCAGTGGGTGCATAATTTTCTGGTTGAGCATATCAGACATGAGATCGGGCATCGCCCACATACCTTTACCAATCTGGGCACGACCACTGAGACCACAAGCCAGGCCAATATCAACATTCCAATCTTCATAAGCCTTAATCCAGGCGGCGTTTTTCATATCGCCTTTGCGGATCATGGGACCAGCTTCCATGGCGGTGTGGATTTCATCTCCGGTGCGATCAAGGAAGCCTGTGTTGATAAAGAACACGCGATGTTTGGCGGCGCGGATTGCCTCTTTGAGGTTAAGTGTGGTCCGGCGTTCTTCATCCATAATGCCAATTTTCAGGGTATGGCGCTCAAGGCCGAGGAGGTCTTCAACTCTTGTGAAGATCTTATTCGCAAAAGCAACCTCTTCTGGTCCGTGCATTTTCGGCTTAACGATATAGACCGAGCCAGTCCGAGAGTTGCGGGGGCCAGATGTTTTCTTGAGATCGTGGATCGCAATCATGGCGGTGACCATGGCATCCATGAGGCCTTCGGGAACTTCGAGTTCGTCTTCGCCCACAAGTATGGCTGGGTTGGTCATGAGATGACCAACATTACGCACCAACATCAAGCTACGGCCTTGCAGGGTGAATTCTTCACCTGATGAGTTTTGATAAGCACGATCAGCCTTTAGACGACGGATAATGGTTTTGCCGCCTTTTTTGAGGTCTGTTTGCAGATCCCCCTTCATCAAGCCGAGCCAGTTACGATACACGTCAACTTTTTCTTCAGCATCCACAGCCGCCACGGAATCTTCGCAATCCATAATGGTTGAGAGCGCTGATTCAATCACAACATCAGCAACACCCGCCTGATCAACTTTACCGATAGCGTGTTTACGGTCGATCAGGATTTCGAGATGCAAGCCATTGTGACGTATGAGGATTGCAAAGGCGCCTTGCAGATCACCACAGTAGCCTAGGAACTCTGCATCTGAACTGAGATTAACCCGCACCCCACTATCAAGTGTGACCACGAGTTTGCCCTCATTGATCTGATAACTAACCGCATTACCATGTGACGCATCTTTTAAGGGCGCGGCTTTATCCAGAAAAGACTTGGCCCAGGCAATTACTTTTTCACCGCGCAGAAGGTTAAAGCCGGATTGCTTTTCTGCCCCGCCACTATCGGATATGGCATCGGTACCATAAAGCGCGTCGTATAAACTGCCCCAGCGCGCATTGGCCGCGTTCAGGGCATAGCGCGCATTCATTACGGGGACAACAAGCTGAGGCCCTGCGACAGAGGTGATCTCGTTATCCACATTGGAAGTTTCAATGGTGAAATCATCACCTTCTGGAATTACATAACCGATCTCTTCAAGGAAGGATCGGTAGGCGGCATGATCTTGTATAGGACCCGGATTTGTTTTGTGCCAATGGTTCAGTTGTTGTTGTAACAGCCCTCTTTTGGCGAGCAGATCCCTGTTTTCAGATGTGAGTTCTTCGAGCAGGGTTTCAAGGCCGTTCCAAAAGGTTTGTGCAGTTATTCCAGTGTTTGGCAACGCTTCGTTTGTTACGAAGTCATGCAGAATTTTTTCTATCCGCAGGGTGCCGATCTTAATGCGATCAGTCATTGTTATACTTTCCAGTTTTATTGTTATTTTATTGGGGCTTACCTGTCGCCCTTACCAATACATTACAACCATAAGAGGGTTTAGGGAATTTGTAAAATAGCTCCTTTTCCATCGAACCAGCGTTCTTCCAGATTATACCCTGCCTTGTCTTTGGTACCTTTGCGATCAACAATCAGAAAGTCCTGCATTGGCTCAAGCACAAGTAAGGGGTGGTGCCAGACATTTTTTGCGTACTGTACACCTTGGCTGCCCGTTGCAAGGAAGGCGCGACAAGAAGCCGAGGTCGGATTTTCGACGTCAGAAACAACGATTAACCAGGGCGCAGGCGTCATCGGCACAAAGGCTTGACTGCCAAGAGGGTGGCGCTCCAGCATTGATATCGCAATCGGCAAGGGACGCGGCGTGCCCCGGAAGATAGAGAGGATGGCTTCGCCCCCCTCATCCGCCACATCAGCTTGGGCCAGATCATGAAAGCGTCTGGTTGTGCCTTCATTGATCAAATAACTCTTATCATGATCGGCCTCAATGACCTGACCAAAAGGCTCAAAGGCTTTTGCGGTTAACGGTTCAGGGCGAAGAGTTACAATTTCAGACGTCATAACAGATCTTTTCTTAATTTTTCAACTCGCGTCGTAAATACAGCGTGCTAGGTTCCTTGATAGGGGTGGTTTTCGACCCAGTGGTTGGCAATGTCGATACGACGCGCGCACCAGACGTTGTCATGGGACTGGATGTAATCAACAAACTTCTTTAGACCCGCAAAACGCCCTGGACGACCAATCAGACGGCAATGCAGACCAATCGACATCATTTTAGGTTGTTCCGAACCTTCTTCATAGAGCGTATCAAATGCATCCTTGAGATAGGTAAAGAAATGCTCCCCGGTATTAAAACCCTGGGCAGATGCAAAGCGCATATCGTTGGTATCAAGGGTATAAGGCACCACCAGATGCGGCTTTTCTATCTGAGTTGACCAAAACGGCAGATCATCAGAATAATCATCCGCGTCATAGACAAAGCCGCCCTCGTCAGCAACGATCTGCCGGGTATTTTCCGAAGTCCGCCCAGTGTACCAACCCAATGGTCGCGCACCTGTAATCCGCTTTTGGATCTCGATGGCCTGTTCCATATGTTCGCGTTCTTGCGCGGGCGGCATGCCGTGGTAGTTAATCCAGCGATATCCGTGGCTACAGATCTCATGACCATCTTTTATTGCGGCTTCTATTACAGCGGGATTACGCTCCATCGCCATAGCAACGGCAAACAACGTTATCGGGATATTGCGCTCTCTAAATAGTTTAAGAATGCGCCACACCCCGGACCGAGACCCATATTCATAGATTGATTCCATGGACATGTGTCGGGCATTTTCAAAGGCAGCCGCGCCAATGATTTCCGACAAAAATGTCTCTGAAGCCGGATCACCATGGAGAGTGCAGTTCTCACCACCCTCTTCATAGTTGAGCACAAACTGAACCGCGACCTTGGCTTTACACGGCCAGGTAACTTTGGGTGCATTACGCCCGTAACCGATAAGGTCTCTTGGGTATTCTGAAGAATTAGAACTCATTGAACGCGATCCTCCAAACGGAAGCGAATAATTCTGGCTATCTGTTCCAGTGCAGTTTGAAACTCAACTTCGGGATCATTATTCAAGCGTTTTTCAAAAGCTTCAAGGATCATGAATTTGGTGGCCCCTTTTACCGCGAAGATAAAGGGAAATCCGAAACGTGTGAGATAACTGTTATTCAAGTCAGTAAAACGGGTAAACTCGTCTTCACTGAGTTGATCTAAGCCAACACCCGACTGTTCGTTTTTTGAATCCTCTGTTAACTCCCCTGATAACGCTGCTTTCCCCGCCAAATCCGGGTGGGCGCGGATCAAAGCGAGTTGAGCTTCATGTTCAGCGGATTGCATGACCTTTGCAAAAGTAGAGATCATGGCCTCCCGGCTTGGGAAAGGACGGGAATGTCCCGCCCCTTCCGCCACCCAGGGAGAATGCTCTGCAATATCACCAAAGACATTTGCGAAAAATGCCGCGTCCATGGCATTTACATCTTCGAGTGAATAGTTAGAAATCATTTATAAGTACCTTTAACTATTCTCTGATTACTGTTGCGCAAACCAAGCACCAAGCGTGGTGCGTTCTGCCTCAGTCATGCCAGTTTCATTGCCAAGTGGCATAGCGTCACTGTCAACCGTCTGTGCCTTGATCCGATCCATATAGCGTTTGATATCGGCGATACTTTCAAACTCAAGCCCCTGTGGTGCTTCATCAACCATATCACTGGTAGGTACTGCTGCATGACAACTAGTGCAGTGCTTTTGCATCAAGTCTAACACAGCCATATCAGAAACTTTACCATCACCGTAATCACGGGCAACAGGCGCTGTCATAATCATTGCTGCGATCAGACCAACTGCCGCAAGCGGAAGTGTCCAGGCATATTGTTTAAACATGTCGCCAGCTTCGTGACGGTTAAGTAGATGACGTATAGAAGCACCGATAACCAATATCAACGCAACCAGAAGCCAGCTATGTGGATGGCCAGTTAACATAGGATAGTGATTGCTCACCATCATCAGTAAAACGGGGACTGTCAGATAATTGTTATGGACAGAACGTTGTTTACCGATTTGACCATAACGCGCATCTGGCGCTTCCCCGCGCATCAAAGCTGCGGCTACTTTTTTCTGATTAGGGATAATAATCCCAAATACATTAACCGCCATGATCGTGCCAACAAAGGCACCCACATGGATCAAGGCACCACGTCCAGAGAAGACGTGGGTGAAGAGATAACTCGCGCCTAAAATCAGGATGAAGAGACATACAGCAAGTAGCCCGGTGTTCTTACCAATCGGAGAGCGGCAAATGCCATCATATATCAACCAACCGCCAACGAGACTGGCGACAGAGATAGAGATTGCCTGCCAAGGCTCCAGCGCCATAACGCCGGGATCGATTAGGTAAGAGTTCGCGTTGTAGTAATACTGCACTACAAGCAGAGCAAAACCAGTTACCCAAGTGAGATAGGATTCCCACTTAAACCACACCAGATCATCGGGAAGCTTTTTTGGCGCAACCAAGTATTTCTCAACGTTATAAAATCCACCACCATGGACCTGCCAGGAAGAGCCATAAACATCTTCATCCAAGCCTTCTCGTTTACGCAAAGATAGGTCAAGCCCTATGAAATAAAAGGATGTTCCAATCCAACCAACACCAGCAATCAAGTGCGCCCAACGGATAAGCAAGTTCAGCCAATCTACGGCAAATGATTCCATGAAAATTCATCCTTCCTGATAGTATTTCGCGTAATTTTTTACGTCGCGAATTAGTCGGGTGATATGACACCCATTATTTCAATTCCATCCGGAATATTTTCCGAATGTGTGAGCAATCAAACCGCTTTGTTGGCAAGATCAATTGCAATATTTCGATGACGTTGTAACAAGGGCTGCATGTCCAGACGGGTTATTTTTCCCTCTTTGACCAACAACTCTCCGCCAACAACGGTATAATTTGCATTAGCTGGGGTGCAGAGCATCAACCCAGCAACGGGATCGAGTTCTGCGCCGGAGTGATGTAACGGATCAAGTTTGAAAGCCGCAAAGTCCGCCTGATAACCCGGAGCTAAAATACCGACATCGGATCGGTTGAGAACTTTCGCACCGCCGACGGTGGCTATTTCAATCGCTTCACGGATTTTCATCCCGCGTGCGCCGAGTTTAACCCGCTGCAACAACATTGCCTGACGCGCTTCTGCCAATAAGTGCCCGCTATCGTTGGATGCTGATCCATCAACGCCGAGACCAACCTTCACACCTGCATCATACATTTCACGAACAGGAGCAATGCCTGATCCTAAACGCATATTTGAACAGGGACAGTGTGCGACACCCGTTCCGGTGCGGGCAAAGAGAGAAATTTCGTCTGGGTTTAATTGGACGCAGTGTGCATGCCAGACATCATCACCAACCCAACCGAGTTCCTCGGCATACTGGCCGGGGGTTAGGCCAAATTTTTCTTGACTGTAGAGAACATCTTCTACGTTTTCCGCCAAATGTGTATGCAGACCAACGCCCATTGATCGGGCAAGGATTGCGGACTCTCTCATCAAATCACGGGATACGGAAAACGGAGAACAAGGGGCCAAGGCGATGCGAAGGCGTGAGCCCTCGGAAGCATCGTGATAAGTTTCAATCAGCCGCTGACTGTCTTTTAAAATAGCATCTTCTTTTTCGACCAAGCTATCAGGCGGTAGGCCACCATCGCTCTCGCCAAAGGACATCGATCCACGGGTGGCGTGGAAGCGAATACCCATTTCCATGGCGCCTTCAATGGAATCATCCAAGCGGCTGCCGTTTGGAAATAGATAGAGGTGATCACTTGTCGTGGTACAGCCGGATAACAACAGTTCGGCAATTCCTACCTGAGCAGATACCTTGATTGCGTCCGGTGTTAGGTGTGACCAGACCGGGTAAAGCGACTGGAGCCAGGGAAATAGCGGTTCATCCTGAGCAAATGTTCGTGTAAGAGACTGGTAGAGATGGTGGTGCGTATTCACCAAACCGGGAAGAACGATATGATCCCTCAAATCCAAAACGGTGTCCGCTTCCTGCGGCAGATCGTTTGCAGATCCCACTGCCTTGATGACACCATCCACAGCATAGAGAGCCCCCTCTTTGAGCTCTCTACGGTTCTCATCCATCGTAACGAGAACACGTGCATTTTTGATCAATAGAGTTTTCATATCGTTCTTTTATCCAGTAACTTAAGCTTCTTCAGAAGCTTCTTTGGGTATTATCAGGTTCAACACAACTGCCAAGAAAGCTGCAGGTGCCAGACCTGATTTGAGAAGAAGTTGCGCCATATCCGGGAAAGCTTTAACTGATTCAGGAACAGCTTGTATACCCAGACCAACCCCCAAAGACACAGCAATAATCACCATGTCCCGGCGAGACAATGCAGTCATAGATAAGAGCTTGAGCCCCGCGCCTGCAATCATGCCAAACATAATAATAGAAGCGCCGCCGAGAACAGCGTTTGGCATCACAGAAATAACAGCCCCAAGTTTAGGGAACAGACCAGCAACGATAAGGAATACGGCACCACAAGTTACTACATGACGGCTCATAACACCTGTCAAAGCAACAAGGCCCACATTTTGGCTATAAGATGTATTTGGCATCGCCCCGAAAAGAGCACCAACTGCAGTCCCAAGACCATCAGCCATGGTGCCGCCTGCAATTTCTTTGTCGGTGGCTTCACGCCCTGCGCCACCAGTTGTAATGCCAGAGATATCACCGACGGTTTCAATCGCACTAACCACTGACATAAGAAGCATACCCGCAACTGCTGCGGTATTGATCTCAAAGCCATACTGAAGAAGCGATGGTAGAGCAAACCAATCAGCGGAACCAACGCGGCCAAAATCAACCATGCCCATTGGTATCGCGACGAGGTAACCAACAACAAGGCCAACAAGAATAGCAGAGGCCGAAAGGAAACCCTTGGTCATGAATTTTACAGTGAGGATGACAACAATAACCAAGAAAGCCAAACCAAGGTGATGCCAGGCACCAAAGTCCGGAACAGGTCCAGCGCCACCAGCCGCATATTTAATACCAATAGGGATTAAGGCCAAACCAATGGACAACACCACTATTCCTGTTACCAATGGCGGTAATATGCCACGGAACCGACCGATAAAGGTTCCAAGGAAAAAATGGAATACTCCCCCAATGGCTGCAGAGGCAAAGAGAGCGCCTAGACCCGCTGTTTTCACGATCGGGATCATGATCGGAATAAAGGCAAAGCTCGTCCCCTGAACAATAGGAAGACGCGCACCAACGGGCCCAAAACCGATAGTTTGGATAAGGGTTGCTATGCCAGCCACAAACATCGCGGTCTGGATAAGGAAGATCTTGTCTCCACCAGAAAGGCCTGCAACACCTGCAATAATAATTGGAACAGTCACATTACCTGCAAACATGGCAAGTACGTGTTGTATACCTAGCGGAATGGCTTCTTTTAAAGGTGGACAGTAATTTGGATCTTTAAGGGTTTCTGCGTCAACCACAGCTCCCCCGTCGCCCATTGCGTGGGATGCTTTACTCATTTCAGGTTTCCCCCTGTTGTTTTATAAAGGCCGGATATTCTTTGTTGTCCCGGCTTTGCTGGGTGCTGTGCACTTAGCACAACCATAATCAGGGGGTTTGATTGTTCCATCATTAGCTCCCCCGATACGTCGAATAACCATAAGGCGATAGTAACAAGGGAACGTGATAATGCTGGTCTGTATCGGCAATGCCAAAACGGATAACAATGATATCTAGAAACGCGGGTTCAGGAAGTTCCTGCCCGAGGCCTCTTAAATAATCACCAGCATGAAAATGAAGTTCGTAGCTTCCTTTGGAGAAACTATCTTTTTCAAGAATGGGGCCATCAACGCGGCCGTCTTCATTTGTAATTACATCCCTAACCGGGGTCGTCTCTCCAACGCAAAAAAGCTCAATGCGTAATCCCGCTGCTGCAGTGCCTGATGCTGTATCAAGCACATGTGTTGTTAAACACCCCATACTACTCACCCTGAAACAATTTTATTGTTATTATTTTTATGTGGGGCAGTATGTCGCAGTCTATTTGATCACAAAAGAAGTCTTTTTAGATCACAACGATGCTATTTTGAGATCAGTTATTTGATATGTATTCTTTTAATGCCGTTTCTGCATGCTCCGCAAAGATGGAAGGTGCCAATGAAAGCTGTCGCGTAGCATTGGTTAGAACCACCAGGCGATCCCGGGGTATATCCGTATCTGTAAGTTCAATATGCGCAAGTAACCCAGCTTTTCTTTCCGCTTCAATACCGAGGATAGTTTGGAAAGTAACATGTTCGCCATTTCGGACTATGTTACGCATGAACCTCAAAGAATTTGCTTTGATAAAGGACTTTGGTTTGCTTTTTAGTCGGGCCAAAGGAACTTCGATAATCTTGGCCAAAGATAAATTCCCAGCTGGTAAAGCCAAGGGATAATCCAAACAATCTGAAAATGAACAGCTTTCTCGGTCTGCAAGAGGATGATGTGGGGCAACCACTGCACCAACCTTCAACTCCCATTTTACAATTTCTCGCAAAGTCTCATGGTCCGGTGGATTAAACGTAAAGCCAATATGAGCTTCAGCAGAAGAAACCATCCGACTGACCTTCTCGGAACTGGTAATGGTCACTTCAAGGGTAACACCGGGATATAGCTCGAGGAAACTTTGGCTCAGGCCTGGTAAAACGGCGTCAGCAACGGATTCAACCGATGCAATCCGGACAACACCTTGGCGCAGGCCAAGCAGATCATCTAACTGCTCAGTAACCGCCTCAAAGTCTGTAAGCACGGATTTTGCGTGCTTGAGAAGCAATTCCCCCGCTTGAGAAATACGCAGGCCTCGGCCAACACGTTCAAAAACCTGAATACCAAACTCTTCCTCAAGTCCAAGTATCTGTCTGTTCACTGCCGATGACGCAATATTCAACTGCCGCGCGGCCTCTCGAATAGATCCATGTTCGGCAACAGCAACAAAATACCGTAATGCTGGCGAATATAAAGTATGAGCACGCTCAATTTTCAATGACTAGAATCCTCGAAAACAGACATTAGGTTTGAAAAGATTTCTTTTTCTTATAGCCTAAGAAGACAATAGCTCAATCATAACTAATCGACTTTATAAAAACCGGAATAACAATAATGCGCATAGATGATGCCTTTGTCTCTACGGCTTTTCGCTACTTTGCAGCCACAGCAGAAGCGGGCTCCATTCGTGCGGCAGCCCGAGAACTTAATATCGCATCATCGGCAGTAAACAGACAGATACTTATGTTGGAAGAAGCCTTGGGCATGCAATTGTTTGAACGTACAGGTCGTACAATGCTGCTTACAGAAGCGGGGCAAGTTCTTCTGACCCAAACTAAAGTATCCCTTCAGGATTACGAAGATGCTCTGGGTGTTATAGACGAGCTTAGAGGCTTACAACGTGGTCGGGTGAGAATAGCAACGGCTGAATCTGTTTCAGTTAACTTACTCCCTAAAATTCTTGCCGACTTTTCTGAAAAATATCCATCCATAGAGATTTTACTCACGGTAACCGTCGCGGATTCAGTTACGGAAATGGTGCATTCCAGAGAAGCTGATCTTGGTTTTACCTATAATCCAACCACCCTGGACGGTCTTGATATCGGCTTTGAAGAAAGTATCGAAGTTGGCGCTATCGTTTCCTCGACGCATCCGTTGGCTAAAAAGAAAAGTGTTGATCTCAAAGAATGCTTTCAACACCCTTATGCCTATCCTGCAAGAGGCCTCAGTCTGAGGTTGGCACTTGATGCCGCGATTGACGGGTTTTCCAACGATGGCTCTGCTGGGACTTCTAAATCCATAAGTAAGCCGATCCTGGAGGCAAACTCCCTTCGTGTTATGGCTGCGATGGCTCAAGAAGGACGCTGTGTTGCTTTTCAAACGCGTGTCGGCATTGAGCATCATCTTAAATCTGGAGCTTTGACCTTTTTACCCCTGACAGACAAAAGCCTTCCCATGGATCGTTTGATGCTTATCAGGCAATCGGCCCGTACACCCTCCCCCGCAACGCAAATGTTCGAAAGTCACGTTGTTGAACATCTAAAGGCACACCCTATCAACTGATGCCTTTATTAGATCTCAGAGATCTAATCATTGTTCTTTTTAGATCACGCAGTACCTGTCATACTCAAATCAATCAATAAGTAATAATTACGGCTAAGCCTTAAGTGTCTACAAAAAAGACACCAGCAATTGCCACGTTTGGGGAGTACGGTCGCATGGGGCGACTAACAACACATGTTCTTGATACCGCAAGCGGTATGCCTGCAAAAGACCTTACAATCGAACTCTGGCAGTTCGAAGAAGGTAACTGCGTGCAAATTAAATCAGTCACAACAAATGAGGATGGCCGTGTTGATGGCCCCATTCTTGATGATAATGAATTTGCGACAGGCGAATATGAACTAAGGTTTATGGCTGGAAATTATCTTAAGCAACAAACCCATGAGCTTCCTGACCCACTTTTCCTAGATATAATCCCCATTCGATTTGGTATTGCAGATGCAACAGCTCACTATCACGTGCCTCTTCTTTTGTCGCCGTTTGGCTATTCTACTTACCGTGGGAGCTAATTGATAATGCGCCAGAACATCAAATTTGTACGAGATGGTAAAACGGTTGAGCTTACGAATGTCGATCCGAATGAAACGCTACTTGATTATCTTCGTCTGACAGAAGGATCATGTGGCACCAAAGAAGGTTGCGGCGAAGGTGACTGTGGTGCTTGTACAGTTGCCGTCGGTAGTATCCAAGATGGTCAACTCGAATATCAAGCGGTAAACAGCTGTATTCAATTACTCGGTATGCTGGATGGAAAAGAAGTCATCACTGTTGATGACCTATCAAAAGGCCAAGATGGCTTACACCCTGTACAAGATGCCATGCTTAAACACCACGGATCCCAGTGTGGTTTTTGTACACCCGGCATCGTCATGTCTTTGTTCACGCTTTATCACACTGAAAAAGCAGCCGATCGAAACTCAATCAACAATCAACTCGCTGGTAACCTCTGTCGTTGTACCGGATATCGCCCCATTATCGATGCCGCCCTTGAGAGTTGTACGGGGTCTGCAGAAGATCGCTTTTCTGAAAGTCTTGAGGCGACAACGGCCCTCCTCAAAAAACTGGATGACGGTGAAGATCTCTTTGTCGGCGATGAAGAACGCTTCTTTGCGGCTCCAGCTTCTATTAGTTCCCTCGCCCAACTTTATGAAACACATACCGACGCTATCATCGTCGCAGGCGCAACCGATGTCGGCCTTTGGATTACCAAGCAACTCCGGGATTTACCCAAGATCATTCACCTGGGACGGGTTAAATGCTTGGATCTCATAAAAGATAAGGGTGATGAAATTATCATTGGCGCAAGCGCAACTTATGCTCAGGCCTTGGATAGTTTGACCTCAATCGATCCGGATGTCGCGGAAGTTATCAGGCGTATCGGCTCCACACAGGTTCGGGCTTCAGGTACCATCGGTGGCAACATCGCCAATGGCTCTCCTATTGGAGACAGCCCGCCCCTTTTGATCGCATTGGATGCCAAACTAACTCTCCAAAAAGGGAACAAGACCAGAGAAATCGATTTGGAAGATTTCTTTGTCGATTATGGTAAACAAGATAGGGTTGCAGGTGAATTCGTTTCTCAAGTGCGTATCCCAAAGCTTGCTCCCAGCCAAACTCTGCGCAGTTATAAAATCTCCAAACGGTTTGATCAGGACATTTCAGCTGCGCTCGCTGCTTTCCGCTTCACCCATGAAAATGGCATTATTAGCGAAGCTCGGATAGCTTATGGCGGCATGGCTGCGACACCAAAACGCGCCACTGAAACAGAAAAAACACTGGTCGGGATGGATTTAAACAATTCTAATGACTGGCAAAAAGCGAGTGCCGCATTGGAGCTGGACTTTAAGCCAATGTCAGATATGCGGGCATCAGCAGAATATCGCATGGATGCTGCAAAAGGTCTGCTTATCAAAGCACTTCATGAAACATCAGGCATCCCAACAACAAACACCCGCGTAATCGGTATCAGGGAGGCAGTTTAAGCGATGCTACATAAATCCCCCGATAAAGAAGCTCAAACTACAAAACCTCTTACTGATACCGTTGGAAAGTCCAACAAACACGATAGCGCCGAACGGCATATCAAGGGCAATGCGCTCTACATAGATGACATACGTGAACCCAAGGGTACTCTTCACCTCGCCCCCGGTTATGCTCAGGCAACAAGTGGAAAAATCAAGTCTCTTGATCTCACGGCTGTAAAATCAGCCCCTGGCGTTGTTGCCGTCTTAACCGCTGAGGACATTCCAGGCATCAATGACTGTAGCCCAGCTATGGGCGATGACATGATCCTGGCAGACGGGCATATTCTATTCCACGGCCAAGTAATATTTACGGTCGTTGCGGAAAGTCATCTCGAAGCTCGTAAAGCGGCAAGACTTGCCAAGATAGAGATAGAAGAAACAACACCGATGGTAACTGTAGAAGACGGTATCGAGCAAGATGCCTCTGTCCTCCCTCCCTATGAGTTTCTGCGCGGCTCCCCAAAAGATGCCATTAGCAAAGCTCCACATAAAATTACGGATAGTTTTCGTATTGGCGGCCAGGAACATTTCTATCTAGAAGGCCAGGTCTCCATGGCTATTCCGGGGGATGAAGGCGAAATGCTGGTTCATTCCTCAACCCAGCATCCCACGGAAATCCAACACACCGTGGCTAAAATGCTTGGGGTTAGTGATGCATCTGTGGTCTGCGAATGTCGTCGTATGGGTGGTGCTTTTGGTGGCAAAGAATCACAAGCTGCACAGTGGTCTGCCCTTGCCGCTTTGGCTGCACATGTAACGGGACGCCCCGCCAAGATGCGTCTTGATCGTGACGACGATATGATCATGACAGGCAAACGGCATGACCAACGCTGTGACTGGCAAGCCGGTTTTGATGACAAAGGTAAGCTTTCTGCTGTTGATGTTGAATTCCTATCTCGCTGTGGCTGTTCTGCAGATTTATCCCTCGGGGTCAATGACCGAACAATGTTCCACGCAGATAATTCTTACTTCTATCCTGAAGCACGGATTTTCTCTCGACGTGTAAAAACCAATACCGTTTCAAACACAGCCTTCCGCGGATTTGGCGGTCCCCAGGGCATGGTTTTTTCAGAACGCATGATGGATAGCATTGCCATCAAACTCAGCATCGATCCTCTGGACGTACGCAAAATCAATTTCTACGGCGAACAAGGTCGGGACGTTACACCTTTTGGAATGAAGGTTGAAGATAACATTCTAGATGAACTGGTCAGTGAGCTCGAACAGACCTGTGATTATCGCAAACGCCGTGACGCCTTAAACCAATTTAACAAAACCAGTCCTTTCCTTAAAAAAGGTTTGGCTCTGAACCCAATTAAGTTTGGCATCTCTTTTACCCTTAAGCACCTCAACCAAGCAGGTGCTTTGGTTCACGTCTATACCGATGGTTCCGTTCAGGTAAATCACGGCGGTACAGAAATGGGTCAGGGTCTCTACACCAAGGTTGCGCAGGTCGTCGCTGAAGAATTTGGTATCGATCTTGACCATGTAAAAATCACCGCGACAAAAACCGACAAGGTCCCCAATACAGCCCCGACAGCAGCGTCATCCGGATCAGATATGAACGGTATGGCCGCTAAATATGCAGCTGGGACGATCAAGGACCGCCTCATAGAACTCGCTGCTACACTTTATCAAGTCGACAAAGAAACGGTTAGCTTTGCGAAAAACGTGGTTCAAGTCGGCGATCAGGAAATTCCTTTTTCTGAATTGACCAAGCAAGCATTTTTACATCGGGTGTCATTGTCTTCTACGGGCTACTACGCAACGCCTAATATTACCTGGGACCGTGAAACCAAAGACGGCCGTCCGTTCTTGTACTTTGCCTATGGTGCCTGTTGTGCCGAGGTTACGATTGATACCCTGACCGGGGAGATGACCGTCGACCGCATTGATATTCTTCATGACGTTGGGAAATCCCTCAACCCTGCAATTGATATCGGCCAGATCGAAGGCGGATTTGTTCAGGGCATGGGCTGGTTGACCACTGAAGAGCTGGTCTATGACTATCAAGGCCGCCTCAGAACACATGCGCCATCAACTTATAAGATCCCAACAGCTTCGGATATACCTGAAGACTTCCGTGTAAACCTCTGGAACTCCACAGGAAATCGAGAAGAAACCATTTACAGGTCGAAGGCGGTTGGCGAACCCCCTGTAATGCTAGCCACCGCTGTTACTTCCGCAATTACCAACGCAATTAGCAGCCTTAAGCCGGGTAACATTCCTCAAATTGACACCCCTGCGACCCCGGAAAATATTCTGCGCTCGGTCAAACAGATGCAGGCAGGCAACTAATCATGCAAACCTGGTCTCTCATAGCCAAACACCTGCAAGAAAACAGCTGTTGCGCCTTGGTGACTATGGTTGAAGTGTTGGGCTCTGCGCCGCGCGAAGCCGGTACGCGTATGGTGATAAAGCCAGATGGTGGCTTCCACGGCACAATCGGCGGCGGTACTTTGGAATGGCGGGTTTTAGCCGATGCGCAAAAACTGATGCGCAACAACCACGCTCAGTTGATTTGGAAAAAACACGCTCTCGGGCCTGATCTTGGTCAGTGTTGTGGTGGTGTCGTAAAGCTATTGATTGAGGTGTTTGAAAAATCTCAACTACCAGAGCTTAAACTCCTGGCAGAACAGGAAAATCTGGGTCCGTTCTCCACAGCGGGGATAATCTCTGAGAACAAAATTCATCGTAATGTTTGCTCAGAGAAAACTTCTGTAGCCTCCTCCGCACCTCCTACTATCAATCAAAGTTCTGATGGTAAGTTGTATGAAGACTTTGGTCAGAAGAAACGAAGCGTCTACCTCTTTGGTGCTGGTCACGTAGGCCGTGCCATAATGTTGAGCATGGCAAGTCTAGACTTTGATTTAACTTGGATTGATTCACGCGAAAATGCGCTTCCCGGGATTGTCCCAGGGAACGTGACTAAGGTCTTTACTCCTTCACCGGTCAGCACAATAAATAATGCACCAGACGATACTTTTGTTGTGATTTTGACCCACAGTCATTCTCTTGACCTGGATCTTGTAAACGCAGCACTTTCCGAAGATCGATTTGGTTATGTTGGGGTCATTGGTTCAGCGACCAAAAAAGCACGCTTCCGCAATAGACTAAAAGATGCAGGTCTTGAAGCGACGACAATTGATAAGCTGGTCTGCCCCATTGGTATAGAGGGCATAAACTCGAAACATCCCGCCGCTATTGCTGCATCTGTTATCGCAGAACTTTTGGTGGTGGATGAAGAACTCGTTTCAAAGCAACAACTTCCGGCGTTAAAGATCGCCGAAGGTAAATAACATAAGAAAAATGAATAAAAACTAGTAAGTTAAAAACCGGAGAGTTAAAAACTTACTGAACAGGGAATAATAAGGCTATTGGAGGGCCTCACGTTGGGGAAAAATATATCCATAAGAGGTGGCACTGCGGCCTCAGCAGATTATCTGCTTGAAGCACGTGGTATCACCAAAATGTACGGTGACCTTGCCGCAAACAATGACGTTACCCTCAAGATAGCCCCTGGCGAAATCCATGCTTTATTGGGCGAAAATGGGGCTGGAAAATCCACTCTGGTTAAGATCATCTATGGGTCGATACAACCAACAGACGGTGAGCTATACTGGCTGGGTGAAAAGGTACACATCGCTAATCCAGCTGCTGCACGTAATCTTGGCGTTGGCATGGTGTTCCAGCATTTCTCGCTTTTTGAAGCGTTGAACGTTGCTGAAAATATTGCTTTAGCACTGCCTAAAGACATTGATATTGAAGATCTCTCTGAAAAGATTTCTGAAGTCTCCCAAGAATACGGTCTGCCCCTAGAACCAACAGCATTAGTCGCTGATCTCTCTGTCGGTGAACGTCAACGAATTGAAATTGTCCGCTGTCTGCTGCAAGAACCTCGCCTGCTTATTATGGATGAGCCAACGGCAGTCCTGACACCGCAAGAAGCTGACCAGTTGTTCCTCACACTTGAACGTCTCGCCAGTGAAGGTTGCGCTGTTCTATACATTTCTCACCGACTTGATGAAGTCAAAAGACTTTGTCATGACGCAACGATCCTCCGTATGGGTAAGGTCGTGGGCCACGTTGACCCTCAAAAGGAAACAGCTGCTAGTCTTGCTAGACTTATGGTGGGTGCAGATGTCCACGCTATTAATGCCAACCGTGAATATAACCCGGGTGAAACGCTTCTAAACCTCAATAACCTTTGCCAGGATGCTGATGGTCCCTTTGGTGTGTCATTACTGGACATCAATCTGGACGTTAAAGCTGGAGAAGTCGTCGCGATTGCTGGTGTCGCCGGGAACGGTCAGTCTGAACTCTTTGATGCCATTTCAGGAGAACGCGTCGCAAGTTCTGCCGCAACAATCCGTATTGATGGACGCGACAGCGGTTTGGACAATATAACAACACGGCGTAAAAATGGTGCCGGATTTGTCCCCGAAGAGCGCCTAGGTCACGGAGCAGTTCCCGGCCTTTCTCTTTCTGAAAATATTGTCCTCACCCGACATTCAGATGATGACGGTCTATCAAAATCAGGTTTTCTGGATCGTGAAAGCGCTGTTGCTATCAACGAACGCATTACCCGTGATTACGATGTGCGTAAGGGCAAGCCTGACCCTGAAGCAAGATCATTGTCCGGGGGTAACTTACAGAAATTTGTCGTCGGACGTGAACTCGACCGCAAGCCTAAAGTTCTTGTCATCAACCAACCAACCTGGGGGGTTGATGCCGGGGCTGCAGCCTTGATCCGCCAAGCAATGATTGATTTGGCCCTTAGCGGATCTGCCGTTTTGGTGATATCCCAAGATCTTGATGAAATCTTCGAAGTTGCTGATCGCATCGCGGTTATTTCTCGAGGACAACTCTCAGATGCCTATGCGTCTAGTGGGCTTTCACTTGAAAAAATTGGCTTACTGATGGCGGGTGAGCACGAAAAGAAAACCACGGTTGAGAACGAGAAGGTAAGTGCATGAAATTAGTTCTAGAAAAGCGTTCCGAACATTCAGAACTCATGACGCTGATGTCTCCAGTATTAGCGATAATCTTAACTGTCATAACTGGTGCCATTATCTTTGCCGTTCAGGGTCTCAATCCCTTCTCCGCACTTTTTGTTTATTTCGTAGAACCCCTGACATCATTCTGGTCTATTGAAGAAGTGTTGGTAAAGGCTGCACCTCTTATTCTTATCGGTGCTGGTTTGTCCGTGTGTTACATGGCAAATGTCTGGAACATTGGCGCTGAAGGCCAATTAACCATGGGTGCTCTCGCTGGTTCTTTTGTTCCCATCGTTTTCTCCTCTTGGCAATCTCCTCTGACACTCGTTGTCATGTTGATTATGGGTGCCCTTGGTGGTGCTGCCTTTGCGGCCATTCCTGCCTTTTTAAAGAACCGATTTAACGCCAATGAAATCCTGACCTCATTGATGCTGGTTTATATTGCCCAACTCATTCTTGATTGGGTTGTCCGTGGTCCTTGGCGTGACCCAAAAGGCTTTAACTTTCCACAATCTATTTCCTTTGAAGGCTGGCAATTGATGCCGACACTGGGCGAAGGACGCGTCCATATCGGAATTATTCTTGCAGTCATAGCCGTTGTTATTTTAACGATCCTTATGAGTAGAACTCTCAAAGGTTTTGAGATACTCGTTATCGGTAATGCGCCTCGCGCAGGTCGTTTTGCAGGATTTTCTCGTAAGAAAATTGTTTGGTTCACTCTTTTACTATCTGGTGGCCTCGCAGGCCTAGCAGGAATTGGCGAAGTTGCTGGCCCAAGTGGCCAATTACAAACTGCTATTTCTCCGGGCTATGGTTTCACGGCCATTATCGTCGCATTTCTTGGCCGCTTGAACCCGATCGGTGTTCTCTTTGCTGGCGTCATGCTTGCCATAACTTACATCGGTGGCGAAGCCGCCCAGATTGACTTAGGTGTTTCTGATAAAACCGCACAGGTTTTCCAAGGTGTACTGCTCTTTTTCATTCTCGCCTGTGACACCCTGATCCTTTACCGGATCAAGTTGCTTGCCTCGAAGATTAAACCTCAACAACACGTAGCGGCGGAGTAAGAAAATGGGTGGAACAGAAGCAATCATTCTTACGATTATTACGGCCTCAACCCCGTTATTACTTGCCGCTATTGGTGAGTTGGTAACAGAGCGATCAGGCGTATTAAACCTTGGTGTTGAAGGCATGATGGTTATGGGCGCCGTCTGTGGATTTGGTGCAGCTTACACGACAGGATCGCCCTATCTCGGTATTCTGGCAGGCATCGCAGGCGGGATGTTTATGGCCTTTATGTTTGCGGTTATGACGCAAACGCTGGCAACCAATCAAGTCGCGACAGGTTTGGCGCTTACCCTTCTTGGGCTTGGCCTTTCTGGATTAATCGGAGAATCTTTTGTTGGATTGCCCGGCGCGAAGCTGGAACAAATATCAATACCGTTTCTCTCAACAATACCATTTATTGGTCCCATTCTTTTTGGGCAGGACATTCTGGTATATATTTCAATCGCTTTGGTATTTGCCACCACTTACGTACTCTTCAAAACCCGCGTTGGCTTGATTATTCGCTCTGTGGGGGACAACCATAACTCTGCACATGCGTTGGGTTATAATGTTATTGCCGTTAGGTATGCCTGTATTCTATTTGGTGGTGCTTGTTCTGGTCTGTCTGGTGCTTATCTATCCCTCGCCTATACCCCGCAGTGGATTGAAAATATGACAGCTGGGCGTGGATGGATTGCTCTGGCTCTCGTTGTGTTCTCGACCTGGTTACCCAAACGATTGGCGATCGGTGCCTACCTGTTTGGTGCCGTTTGGATTATGGGTCTCTATGTACAGGCTCAAGGCTTTGGTATACCCTCACAATTCCTATCATCACTGCCCTATCTCGTCACAATAATCGCCTTGGTTATTATATCTGGCAACAAAACCCTTACACGTGTAAATACTCCGGCATGTATTGGTCAAACCTTTGTTCCTGATCGATAAAATGATATACGATTGATTTAAATTGAGATAACAATACAAGACTTAAAACAGTAGCGTCATCGCATAATCCGGCCAGCGCAGACGTCCCCAAATTAAACCGGCCACAAAGAATTCGCTCAACAGGGAATTCACTAATAAGGAAGGAAGACCCAAATGAAAAAATGGTTGGGATTTGCCGCAGCAATTGCTTTATCACTCGCGATTGTGCCTACCGTGATTGGATCGGCATCTGCTGCAGACAAACTGAAAGTCGGCTTTATCTATGTTGGCCCCGTTGGAGATCACGGTTGGACATACCAACATGATCAAGGACGTTTGGCTGTCGAGAACAAATTTGGCGACCAAGTTGAAACCACCTTTGTTGAAAAAGTCGCAGAAGGCCCGGATGCAGAACGTGCAATTGAACGTCTTGCCCGTAAAGGCGCCAAGTTGATTTTTACAACGTCTTTCGGTTATATGGAACCTACGCTTAAAGTTGCGTCACGTTTCCCGGATGTAAAGTTTGAGCACGCAACTGGTTATAAACAGGCTGATAACGTTGCGACTTATTCTTCACGGTTTTACGAAGGTCGCTACATCATCGGTCAGATTGCAGCCAAAATGTCCAAAACAGGCGTTGCTGGTTACATCGGATCCTTCCCAATTCCAGAAGTTGTGCGTGGCATCAACGCTTTCATGCTCGGTGCGCAGTCTGTAAACCCGGATTTCAAGTTGAAAATTGTTTGGGTTAACTCTTGGTTCGATCCAGGTAAAGAAGCTGACGCTGCCAAAGTTTTGATTGGTCAAGGCGCTGACATTATCTCTCAGCACACAGATTCAACTGCACCACTTCAAATTGCTGGCGAAAATGGTGTATATGCATTTGGTCAGGCATCTGACATGATTGCCTTTGCTCCAAAAACACAGCTCACTTCAATCGTTGATGACTGGTCCAGCTATTATATTACCCGTACTCAGGCTGTAATAGATGGCACTTGGAAATCTGGTGATACCTGGGGTGGCATCAAAGACCTCATGGTTGGCATGGCACCGTACACAAACATGCCTGCTGATGTAAAAGCTGAAGCTGAAGCAACAACTGCCAAAATTGTTTCTGGTGAATTCCACCCTTTCCAGGGTCCGATTACCAAACAAGACGGTTCTGTTGCTGCCAAAGAAGGCGAGACAGTTGCTATTGGCGATATGCTGGGCATGAACTGGTACGTCAAAGGTATCGACGATCAGTTGCCTAACTAAGGTCGCTTAAGAAATCCGGAAGCTTTATCACAGATAAAGATTTTGAAGAAAAGTTTGGGAACAACGCCAGCCTTTAATAAATTAGGGGCTGGTGCCCATTCGAAAACAAGAGAATAAATATCAGTACGGTGCGGGATAATTAGATCCCCCGGCTGACAACACCATTAAATGAGTACAGTACCAATAGTTTGTAGCCGTGTGCGCCGGAACTTCCTGCGCGCCAAATAATCCAGCGTGTTAAGATAAGGCCTAAGTCATGACCAATACCGACCAGCAAGCAGACAAAATCCTGCGCGGCGCCACAGTAAATTTCAAGGCCAATCCCAGAGTAGCTGGGCAAGAGAACTCTGTTTCCTATGAAGCCAAGGGCGCCGTGGTTATCAGCACATCAGGACATATTCTCTGGCAGGGCGCTTTTGCAAATCTTCCCGAAGAGTTCAAAGGTCTCTCTTGTGATGATTATGATGACAAGCTGATCCTGGCAGGTTTTATTGACCCGCATATTCACTTTCCACAAAATCGTATCCTGGCAGCGCCTGGTAAAGATCTTCTCGACTGGCTGAACCGCTTCACCTTCCCCGAAGAAGCCCGCTATTGCTCAGAAGAATACGCAGCCAAAGCCGCCGAGTTTTTCCTTGATCGACTGTTTGCCAATGGCACGACCTCGTCCCTTGCCTTCTGCTCCGTACACAAGACCTGTGCCGACACGCTGTTTTCTGCTGCTGAGAAGCGCGGTATGGCGATGATTACGGGCAAAACCATGATGGACCGCCTCGCCCCAGATAACGTTCTGGATACCCCTGAGACCGCTGGACGGGACTCTCAAGAGCTCATCAACAAGTGGAATGGTAAAGGCCGTTTGAAGTACGCCATCACACCTCGCTTTGCCGTGACATCAACGGACGCCCAGCTTCAGGTTACTGGTGATCTTTACAAAGATAACCCTGATTGCCTAATGCAGACCCACCTGTCAGAAAGCGCAGGCGAGATCGCGACTGTGCAAAAGCAGTTCCCGTGGTCCAAGGATTACACTGATGTTTACGATCACTTTAATCTGCTCGGCGAGAATTCTTTCTTCGCCCATGGCATCCACTTGTCGGACCGGGAATGCGCCCGCCTGTCAGAAAGTGGTTCAACCGTGGTCCACTGCCCGACCTCGAACAACTTCCTCGGCTCCGGCCTGTTTGATATCGACCACCTCGGCAAAGCAGACCGCCCGGTTGGTGTCGGCGTTGCCACAGACGTTGGCGGCGGCACCAGTTATTCCATGTTGCAAACCCTCGGTGAAGCTTACAAAGTTGCCATGCTCAAAGGCCGGAAGATTACCGCCTACGACGCCTTCTATCTCGCCACCCTAGGTAATGCTAAACAACTCAAACTCGACGATGAAATTGGAAGTCTCGACCAAGGAAAATTCGCGGACATCGTGGTGCTCGATCCCAAGAGCACTCCTGTGTTGGCAAGTCGTCAGGAAGTATCCGAAACCCTCGAAGACGTCCTCTTCTCCCTCATGATCCTCGGCGACGACCGCGCGGTATCAGCCACCTATGTCGCAGGGAAATGTGTGTATAAAGGGTAACGTATTTGCAGCACCTAACTCATGGTGCTGCATTTTTTTACCGAGCAATCTCTTTACAAGATGCCCAATAAGTATCTTTGTATGACGGCGAAAGATATTTCCAACTGGTTTTAAATTGAGAATAATCCAGGTTTACAGTCGTATCAATTTCAAGCTCTTTTAACTTGTCTACAAACTCCGTTTGGGATCCATAGTCGAAGACAGTTCCTGTATCCGTCGATAGAATAAAATATCTTTTTTCGTTACGAATACGAACTTTATAACTCCCACCTTCATCACATTCGTAATACTCCGCAGGCAGTCGCAATCCAACGTAATAACCCGAAATATGGTGAAGATCTACGATCGTCGCTTTAATAATAATTTTACCGTCTTTGCTAATATGAAGGTTATTAGGACGGTTGAATATGTAATAAACATAATCTCCGTTAAGCCCAAGTTCCTTTCTGACGAACATAAAGACAGAACCAACCAAAATACCTATTACACTTACCCAAAGAATATATCTTCTAGTCTTACTCAAAATCAGTGTCCTCGTACCTATACTCAATTTCGAATGGAGTACCCGGCCCATGCTCTTCAATAGCCTGTTTATTAAACCAGTTTCTAAAATAAACACGTAGCTCATAATCAGGATTTTTCATAACTTCCGGGGCAAAATCATACTTACCATCATATATTCTGCCTGCAGGACTCGTTTGAACATGGCCATGAACTTTAAGGTCATCTAGCGGAAAAGGAGCAGCAATCTCGGCACCAACATCCCAAACAGATAATTCTCTACCATCAACAACAAGTGGTTTTCCACCTGCATTCCTCCACCACCACTTCGCCTGTTCATAAGTAAGCTTGTTACCTTTACCTGCATTCCCATTAACAAACATATTTAACATTTGATTTTCAAGCTTTTCCCTTTCGTTTTCTTTTTCTTTTGTTTTTTTATCACCATACAATATCTCAGCATAATCCATATTGAGTATTCCTTCTTGTCCATGGATAAAAGACAAGAATTGACGCTTACCTTAGGATAAACAATTCATCTCGAAAGTTGTTTTACATTTTTATACGGAGGAAAGTTCAGAAACGTATTTCAACCAAATACATTGTACTCGACCACATTTTTAATAAATTTTCACTACTATTAGTTGTTACACTTAATAGAAAAATATAATCTATCTATTGCTTTAATTACGTCAAAAACAAATGGTGCTTGCGTCCATGTACATCAGATTTGTCTCTTCACATTTACACGCTACTGCAAATGCAAATCTGGGGATGTTTACTGCCAGGGATAGTATGGATTTTTCAGATTTAAAAGGAAGTCTCCAAAAAGCCCATGAAGAAGCTTGGATATGGTTCAGTCCAAGAGGCCCTGGAGGATTGAGCTTTCCTCGTTTTACGGGAAAAGCCAGAACTAGTAACGTCAGGAAATCCCTCTACTGGTTCAAAGAAGATGCATCTTTTTGGGGGTACGGAAAAGGTAGTGTCATTCGAAGAGCTCGCGAATTAGCAAAGTCCGTAACCGATTCAGGAACTGAGATAAAAGAAATAAAATCTAAAAACCCAGGAGAAATTATTTGGAGCGATAGTGATCAAATCTTAGCCCTTCCCGGCTCAGGACAGAGCTTTTATGCATTTCCACAAAATAAAACTCCTCTTTCGTAATTCGAGGAATATATGCAAAAACATGATGTTGTAGCTAAGTATCTTGGTAAAGAAGTCGAATAGGCCTGATCAGGTTATGCTCGAAGGTATGCAGGAACACTTGAACTCTTCTCCACAGTCCAAGTGATCGAACATTTAACGCCAGAGGAAACGCTTGAGATGGAAAAGACAAAAGCCGTTCTTTAACATGTCATTACCATTGTTACAGGCAATTACAAGGAAGCCCAAGTGGCGCGGGCGGCTTGGTGGAATGCTTGGATTACGGTTGAGTTTTTCCGTTTCTTTAAGCAGATAACATATTCGGTCATCATCATCATGTTATCCGGTACATCACCGCACTCTATTTTCAGTCGAACAAGTTTGGGATTTTTTCCGGTTTCGAGATTACGTACAACGCTAACGCCGAGATCACAGGCAACGGCTTCTTTAATGGCTTCGCGGCTGACTATTGTTTGAGTTTCATCAAGACAAAGCCCAGCACTCGCCAAAAGGCGCTCAAATGCCACGCGGGTTGCGGAACCTTCCTCTCTGACAAGCATACGTTCTTCCAGAAGGTCCTTTAGATTGACCCACTCTTGATGTGCAAACTTGTGGCCCGCGGAAGTTAAAGCTACCAAGCTGTCTTCAACCAAAACCGTGTAATCCAACCGTTCATTAAAACGGTCTCCAACTGGGGTCACTGCAACATCGATCTCGTTATCAATCAAAGCGCCCAAAATGTCATGAGTGTTGCCAAATTCCAGGCTGAAAGTGAGCCCTGAATGGAATTTTTGCAGCTCAGCAATGATCGGCATGACATAGGGAGGGCTTCCGCCGCCAATGCGAATGTGTCCATTGATGGCCCGGGCCGCACTTTCTAAATACAGTTGCGCGGCTTCTTCAAACTGGAAAAGCTGCCGGGTAATATCAAGTAACCCCAAGCCCGCTTCCGATAATTCAACCCGGCGACCTTGGCGATGGAAGAGCTCGACCTGGTAAGCTTGCTCCAGGCGCTTCACTTGAACGGAAATGGAGGGCTGGCTGATATTCAAACGAGCCGCGCCCGCTGTAAAACTCATTTCTGTCGCGACGGCATGAAAACATCGTAATTGAGACACATTCATAGACATAGGTTATCTATCTTATTGCAATTTGGTATTTGTCGTTATTTGAAATAATTATAAGCTATGTGACTGTCAGTTAAAAGAGTTTCCGAATAAAGCAAATTATGAGAAATAGCATGAAATTTATACATCTTTCTGATACCCACCTGCTTCCACGTCCACGGACGATTATGGGGATTGATGCCTGTGCACGCCTCGAGGCCGCGGTTGCCAGTATCAATGCAAACTTTGCTGATGCCGCATTTTGCATGGTGACCGGAGATCTCACCGAGGAGGGAGATGCTCAATCCTATCAGGAATTCCGCAAGGTCCTCAATCGATTGCCGATGCCTTGGTACCCACTGTTGGGCAACCACGATATCAGATCAGTGGCCAGAGAGAACCTCGGAGATCTTCCCTGGCATTCAGATGGCTTCCTGCAATACGAGTTTGAGACCCCTGCCGGACAGTTTATCGTTCTGGACTCTCTTGTGGATATGGATACCAGCTATCTCAATGAAGATCAGCTCAAATGGTTAGACGAACGTCTTGGCGTTGCGCAACAAGACAAAAAAGACGTCTATTTGTTTATGCACCATGTTCCATTTAATATTGGCATCCCTTGGTTGGACCGTCTCTATCGAATGGATAATGGCGAAGATTTGGCCGCTGTTCTCAACAGATACAACAATATCCGGCACATGTTTTTCGGACATGTCCATCGGCCAATTCACGGGTCCTGGCATGGCATTCCCTTCTCCATCGTACGTTCAACGGCGCATCAAGTCGCACTAGATCTGGAAGATGACAAATCAAAGTTTATAGCCGAGCCCCCTTCTTTTGGGATTGTTTTAATTGAAGACAATCAAGTTGTCATTCACGACCACAGCTTTCTAGAAGATAACTTACCTATAATTTAGGCATCGATTAAGTAACCTTTTTGGCAATATTTTCGAGCCCACCAAAAATCTTATTTGGTGGGCTGGGTGATAGCTTGTGCACGACCACCCAGTATGGACGGCGAATTAATGACACTTGAAATCTTCATACTTGTTTTGTTGTCGGCAAGTTTGCATCCCTTTCGAGATCTCTTATTAAAAGGGTTATATTCACCAGATCTTTGCTATCTATCCATTAGTTTGACCTGGATGATTCTGGCCGTTTTTCAGGCGCTTATCATTGATGCCCCTATCCTGCCCCCGATTTCAAATTAGCTTAAATTAAGATAGTCTTTTTGCAGTTTT
>OJFV01000180.1_pt1 | contig 26542 bp, 24 predicted proteins | sample 1594391 | NCBI WGS metagenome assembly OJFV01 (sample SAMN05416856, study PRJEB24817) | seawater metagenome | isolation source: Sea water | place: Canada:Atlantic | collected 2013-11
ACACCGCCCTTTCACGGCGGTAACAGGGGTTCGAATCCCCTTAGGGATGCCACTTTTTATTTTACTTTTAGTAAATAGTCAGTGCATAAAAGTGAAATGAAGAAACCGACTTATGTCGGTTTTTTTATGTCTGTAATTTAGTAAAATTAATATGTAATCGCTGTTGAGCACTTATCCCATCAAACCTATCCATTTAACATTTAACATTTAACATTTAACATTTAACTAGGATCCTTTGATCTTTCAGCTGTTATCGTTAGTAAGGCCGCGTTTTGAGTCGCTTGCACTTCATAATTGACCGCTTTCATGAAAATTCTCTACTTCGATACTGCTTTAAGCCAAAATAGGTACTGATAGCGCAATTCCATTGACGATAAATCACCGTCACAATTAGTTACTTGGAATGCAGTAAAGCGGGGTCTAAAAGACTTACGCCAATAGAAGGGAAGGCTGTTTTAAAAACAATAGGGTAGGAGTGCGATGCTATTTGAGTAGTGTACTTGAAATACTTGCATGAGATTCTTGTCGGTTCACTATCGCTTTAGTAAACCGACATAGTATGATTGAAGGGTTAAACGCGACTGGTATTAATTAAACTGATACTTTCCTCAGCAAAACCGACACCGGCTTCATTGTAGAAGTTAAACACTTTATCAACACCAAAGCTTTCTAACGCGATGCGTTCATCGTCGTAACGGGCAATTGCGGCTATTTTACCTTGATAATGCGTACGCTTTATTTGTGAGGTGATATTCATGATATCTTGCACAGAGGGCAGTGCCAAAAGAATCAATTCTATTTTACTATGATCGATAGTTTCCCAAAAATCAGCATCTTCAGCGTCACCTAAGTAGGCTTGAACTTTATTTTCATTTAACCATTTTACCTTGTTTTTATCGGTATCTAAGCCCCAGGCTTGGTTTTCACTTTGTGCATTCAGGGCTTTATAAGCCCCCATACCAACGCGTCCCATACCAATAATGGCGATTGGAGCCTCACAAGGTTGGTCAAAGTTATCTTCACTTAAACGCTTTTTACTTTCAAAACGTTTAAATTTTTCTTTGTTATTGGCAAAGTAACTATGGGCAAAGTTATACAAGACATTGGTCATGATAAAAGACAATGAAACCGCTAATGATAGTATTACTAACCACTCAGGCGATAACCAGCCAGATTTACTGCTAAGTGCAGCAATGATCAATCCAAACTCGCTGAAGTTACTTAATGCCAAAGCAGATAAAAATGCTGTTCTGCCGCGTAAGTTGAGTTTTACTAAAATAAAGAAAAACAGCAAAAATTTAATCGGTAGCAATAAGGTTAATACCGAGGCTATGGCTAACATCTCAAGTGTTGGCAGGGCGGTAAAACCGATTGAAAGGAAAAAACCTATCAAGAATAAATCTTTGAAACTGAGTAACGACTTTGTTATTTCACTAGCTTTACTATGCGAAGCTAAATACATACCAACAAGCAATGCACCTAAATCACCTTTTACTTTTACCAATTCAAATAGTTCATAGGCACCAAAAGCTAAGAAAAAGCCCATCAGAGGAAGAAGTTCACCATGACCAACTTTATCAATTGCTTTGTTGATACAAGGTTTTAATGGAATGAAAAGCAGCAATAGTGCCGCCCAAGCACTTGGTACTTTGCCGGTGGCAACCACTAAAAATATCACCGCAACAATATCTTGCATCACTAAAATACCGATGGCTAGCTTGCCATGGCGTGTGCGCATTTCACCATGATCTTCCATCAGTTTAACCACACAAACCGTACTACTAAAACTTAATGCGAATACAATAAGTGCCGATGTAGCTAAACTTAAGCCGCTAACAAAAGGAATGGTAACCAGCGCGATAGCTTTTAATATCACTAAACCGACTAATAACCAAAGCACAGTATGGCTTAAACTACCTAGCCAAACTTCCGGTTTTATTAAATCTTTTATATTTAACTTCAGGCCAATGGTAAATAGCATCAGCGTGATGCCAATATCAGCAAGTTCGGTGACCATGCTATCAGCTTGATAACCTAAAAAATGTAGGATAAAGCCTGCGGCTAAGTAGCCAATTGATGGTGGTAGCGAAATCAGTTTAGTTAATAAACCACAAGCAAAGGCAAAACCAATCCAGATAAATTCCATTTGAAATTAAGGCTCCATTAGGTCATTAAGTTGCTGCTCAACATAGTCAGCAATTATTGGCTGTGCTTGTGCATTTGGGTGAATACCGTCGGCTTGCATTAAGGCTTTATTGGTTGCTACTGCTTCCATAAAAAATGGTAATAGCGTGATGTTGCTTGCTTTGGCAACGTCTTCGAAAACTTGTTCAAACATTTTATTGTAACGAGGGCCGTAGTTTGGCGTAATTTTTATCTTAATCATTGAAACTTTTATGTTTTTATCTTGTGCTAGCTTGATCATTTGTAACAAATTATTTTTAATTAACTTAGGTGAATAACCGCGTAAACCGTCATTTCCGCCTAATTCAATTAGCAAATGGTCAACTTTTTCATTGGCTAAAATGCCTGCTAACCGAGATAAACCACCACTCGTCGTTTCACCACTAACACTGGCATTTATAATTGTGTAAGGTTGTTTTTGTTGTGCAAGTGTTCGGTTTAATAAATGAACCCAACCTTGAGTGGGTTTCATCCCATAACTTGCGCTGATACTATCACCTAATAATAAAATATTGGTCGTTGGGTTGATACCTATGTCGTTATCAGCCGTATTGGTCTGTTTATCCTGCACAGCTGCGTTAGTTGTCGAGATAAGTAATAAGCTAATAAATAATATAAAAAGTGGATAATTTTTCATGCATGTAAATTCCGAGAGTATTTTAAGCGTTAGTAGCTTAACTAAATCAGTTCAAGTTGAAGATAAAACTTTAACCTTACTTCAACCACTTAATTTAACGGTTGCTGCAGGCGAGTCAATTGCAATTGTTGGATCTTCTGGTTCTGGTAAAACAACGTTATTATCAATTTTAGCAGGATTAGATCTGCCAAGCTCTGGCGAAGTGTATCTTAAAAACCAACCATTACACCAGTTTAATGAAGAGCAACGCAGCCAAGTTCGAGCGCAGCATGTTGGTTTTATTTTCCAGCAATTTCTATTGATTAATAGTTTAACCGCGCTTGAAAACGTGATGTTACCCGCGGAATTAGCAAACTTACCTGATGCACAAGCAAGAGGTGAAGCCCTACTTGAGCAAGTTGGCTTAGCGGATAGACTTGATCATTACCCGTCACAACTTTCTGGTGGTGAGCAGCAACGTGTTGCCATTGCTCGCGCTTTTATTTCTAAACCGGATATTTTATTTGCTGATGAGCCAACCGGTAATCTTGATAGTAAGACCGGACAGCATATTACTGATTTAATATTTGATTTGAATGCCAAAGAAGGCACTACTTTAGTGCTGGTTACGCATGATCCTAAATTAGCTGCGCGTTGTCAGCGTCAAGTTGAAATGGATAGCGGCATATTAAATGAAAAGGCTAGTGCGGTTGTAGCCGAAAGTGTTGACGTAGAAAGTACATCTGCTAACGATGTGACTCCTGAAACCTCTACGTCACAAGTAGGTTAACCATGATTGCTGTTAATCAAAAAAAATCATCAATGTGGTTAGCTCAGTCATTACGTTTATTACATCATGAGCTTCGTCGTGGTGAGCTAACCATTATATTTCTTGCCATCGTTTTAGCGGTTGCAACGGTATTTTCATTAACGGGCTTTTCAGGGCAAATTAAACACGCCATTGTTGCCAATAGTACTAATACTATAGGTGCTGATAGAGTTTTACGATTATCCACTGAAGTTGATAAAAGCTTTATTGATAAAAGTCAGGCAATGTCGCTAAACCACGCCCGTAAAATTGAAACAGAATCGATGGCATTTGCTGGTGACAATATGTTGCTCAGCGAAATTGATGCGGTTTCTGAGACTTATCCTTTACGTGGTGAACTACGTATTAAAACTGCGTTAACGCAAGAAAATAGCGTTGTAGTGAATGCGCCTAAAGTAGGCACGGTTTGGGTCGAACCTAGCGTGTTAAGTCGATTAGATGTCAATATCGGCGACATTATAGAAATTGGTGTTGCACCGTTAACCATCGCGGGCATTGTTACTGATATTCCTGATCGCTCTTATCGCGCTTTTATTGCTGGTCCAACGGTGATCTTAAATATTGCAGATATGCCAAAAACAGAGTTGATACAGCCGGGTAGCCGCATGACCTACAAGTATCTCTTTGCTGGTGAAACTGATGATGTTGAAGCGTTTGAAGACTGGGTTAAGCCACAAATTAATGAAGCTCAACGCTGGTACGATGCAAAAGCGGCGCAAAATCGCTTATCAAGAATTTTAGACACAGCAGAAAAGTTTCTCTCTTTAGCGAGTATGTTGGGCATTGTCTTAGCTGCGGTTGCGGTCGCGGTGGCAAGTCGTCGTTATGGCCAACGTCATCAATCAACGGTATCTATTTTCAAAGCGATGGGGGCATCAATTTCTCATGTGAGGAAGTTATATTGCTTACATTGGACGTTATTGAGCTGTTTAAGTATTGCTACCGGCTTAGTGGTTGGTTATGGGTTGATGTTATTAGGTGTTAATGCCATTGCGAGTTACTTATCACTAGCAGATGCACCATTAACCTTTACGCCATTTTTAACGGCAATTTTTACTGGCTTATTGTGTGCAGTCGCTTTTGCCATTCACCCCATTAGTGTTTTAGTTAATAGTTCACCACTAAGCGTTATTCGTGGCTTTAGCCAGCAAAAAGTCGCGCGTTTTGGTTGGCATCAAGTACCACCATTATTAGCACTGTTCATTTTACTATTCCTATTCAGCCAAGATGCGGTAATGAGTGCTGCTTTGTTATTTGGTGGCATAGTCGTTTCTTTTATTCTGTTGCTATTCGGTCGTGGCTTAATGAGTGCAGGTCGCAGCGTTGGCACTAAAGCGGGTAAATCATGGCATTTGGCATTAGCAAATTTAAAACGTCGCGCCAGTGAAAACAGTGTGCAGCTGGTGAGCTTCACTATCGCGATTAAGTTATTGTTGCTAATTACCGTGATGAAAAGTTCGATTTTATCAGAGTGGGAACAACAATTTCCTGAAGACACGCCAAACCATTATTTAATCAATATTAGCGAACATGAAATTCAGCCGTTGCAGCAATTTGTTGATGAAAACAATGTTGCTAACCAAGGATTTTACAAGGTGTATCGTGGCCGTTTAGCGGCAATTAACGGCGAAAAAACTATTCGAGAAGAAGATAATTCGGAGCAAGAGCAAGAACAGAAAGCAGAATCTGCCAGCACTGAAAAAAAATCTGAGAAAAGCACCGAAGAAAAAGCTGAGCAATCAGCAGGAAGACGTGGTGCAGGGCGAGAGCTAGGGTTAACTTGGCGTGATGAACTTTCACCTGGCAATGAAGTGATAGAAGGCCAGTGGTGGCAGCTTGATGATTCCAAACCACAAGTTTCAATCGAAAGTTCAATGGCAGAGCGTTTAGAAATAGCACTTGGCGATAGCTTAACATTCACACTTGGCTCTGATGAATTTACCGTGCCGGTGACAAGCATTCGAAAAGTGAACTGGCAAAGCCGACAGCTTAACTTCATTATGGTGTTTAACCGCAGCGTGCTTGAACAGTATCCAACAACCGCTATTTCAGCATGGTCGGTTTCTGATCAAGACCGCGATATGGTTTATCGATTCATGGCTAATTACCCAACGGTAACCTTAATGGACTTTGCTGCCATTATGGCGCAGCTTAATAATATTATTGAGCAAGTGTCAGTGGCTATTCAGCTTATTCTTATTTTGGTGGTGCTTGCAGGCAGCTTAGTGCTGATTGCTCAAGTGCAAGCCAGTATGGAAGAACGAGAACGTGAACTTGCTATTTTAAGAACCTTGGGCGCTCGTGGGAAATTGTTACGTAACAGTGTGTTATATGAATTTGTTGCGCTAGGTGCCATAGCAGGCTTAATGGCTAGTATCGGTATGGAGATTGCGGTTTACATTTTACAAAGCCAAGTATTCGAAATGGCAGGCAGTTTTCACTTTCAATATTGGTTAGTCGGTATCGGCGCAGGCGCATTATTTGTTGGCTTAATTGGTATGTTAAGTTGTTGGCGATTACTTAACTTATCAAGTGTAACCTTGATCCGCAGAACCATGTAATTTCATTTCAATCAAGACTATAAGCGTTTAATACTAGCTACTCAGCTATGAAATCGCTTATAGTTTTAATCACTTATATTTAATTTAATAATACTCAGGGTTTAGAAAATGGGTTTACAAGGGAAGTCTGACGGTGCGGTGAAGTTTTTATTAGTCACCGCGGCATTATTTGTTGTTTTAGCTGGCGTAAAAACCGCAGCAACATTATTAGTACCATTTTTATTGTCGGCATTTATCGCCATTATCTGTAATCCGTTGGTGGTTAAAGCGGCACGATACAAAATACCTAAACCAATTGCTGTCATCTTCATTATTGGTATTTTTGTTTCTATTGCATTATCACTGGCAGGCTTGATTGGTAATTCATTGAATGAATTGTCTCAGCAATTACCAGTATACCGTGCACAATTACAAGAACAGTTTGTTTGGTTAACTCAACAACTTGATACTTATAACATTAAAATTTCATCAGAATTATTGATTGAATATTTTGACCCTGCTGCCGCTATGGGACTAGCTACTGATATGCTTAGTGGCTTAGGTGGCGTTATGGCGAACTTATTCTTGATTATTATCACGGTGATTTTCATGCTATTTGAAGCCTCATCAGTACCGCATAAATTGCATTTGGCACTTGATGATCCTACTGCTCGTATGAAACAGATTGATCAATTTTTAGAGTCAGTAAACAACTATTTAGCGATTAAAACCTTGGTCAGTATTGCCACCGGTGTTTGTGTGTCATTAATGTTGTGGGCCTTTGGTTTAGACTTCTTCTTGTTGTGGGGCGTGTTAGCCTTTTTACTTAACTACATTCCTAATATAGGTTCAATTATTGCGGCTGTGCCAGCAATGTCGTTAGCGGTATTACAACTTGGGCCAGCAGCTGCAGGCTTTATTGGTTTAGGCTATTTAACTATCAATACCGTCATGGGTAATGTTGTTGAACCACGCTATTTAGGGCGCGGTTTAGGGCTTTCAACGTTAGTGGTATTTATTTCATTAATCTTTTGGGGGTGGTTACTAGGCACCGTAGGAATGTTGCTATCGGTACCACTGACCATGATCATTAAAATCGCCTTAGAAAACTCTTCAGAAGGGCGCTGGTTTGCGGTGCTATTGTCGAGTGAAGAAGGCTAATTCACGCCAACAAAAAACATGATAAAAGGTAGCGTTTGCTACCTTTTTACTTATCTCAGTTCTAAACATATCAAATACGCTTCTTACACTTTCTAACATTACGCCCTTGTTAACTAACAGTTTCGTTACTGAATTGAACACTCGTTTTCGCTTATTCTTATCTTATTGAGATAAAAGCTAAACATGTTCAAGGATGCCGATGTTAATACTAAAAAATACCAACAACACAATGATAGTGCCTGTGATCAGATTCATACTCACGCCACTGCTGATAATGCTATTTTTAGCTGCATTTAGCGCTAATGCCTACCAAAGCCCTCGATTTGGACTTTTCGTTAAAAATGAAGTTAACGACAATGACTATATTTCCGGTGTTGGCGCTGAAATGTGGTTAACTAATCACGATTCAAACTTTGGCGTGTCAGTGCTGACATCAATTGGCAAAGCCGAAGTGACTGACCGAGATAATATCCAACATGATTATATCGCTTGGGAAGCAGGGCTAAAGCTAGGTTACTTTTCTGATGTTTTTGCTTATGCAGAAGTTGGTTTTGATTTAGGTGAATTAGCCTTTCAAGATAGAGATGAGGATGACCACTATCACGTTTATTATGGAGATGAAGACAATGACTTTATTAGCGCTAACAGAAAACGCTACGATGACTCAAATGATATTGATGGTTATGTCGGTGTCGGTGCCGGTTTTAAGTTTGATCATTTACAAATTGAGGCGTTTGCTCGACTAAGACAAGTCGATGGCGAATACTGGAAAGCAGATAGTCAGGCATATACTGGTGCGAAGTTATCAGTAGTTTTTTAATCGTGAATTTTTCTATTGGTAAAGCAAGCTAACTTATAGCAATAAATTGAGAAAGAAAAGCATGCCAATTTATTGCTATAAAATTCTATTTACTGTGCTTTGTGGCCAACTTTAAAATAACCAGTCGAAAGAAATTGTGTCGCTTCTTTACGCTTTTTAGCAATTAAAATAGCGCCGTCATCCATAAATAAAAAGTTTTTCCAACAACGCTTAAATACAGCCCAAGTGGTTTCAATAACATTATCACGCGCAGTACAATAATAAATTACCGTATTATTGTCCCATTTTAGGTGCTCTAGAATTAGCTCAGGTAAAGCTTCAGTTTCGCTATCCCAAATAGTTTCCCACTTTCCGTTATCAGTCCATGAACTGCTATTTTCAGGCCAATCGCCTTTTTTAAAGAAGTCTGGATGATCAACTTGTTTACTTATATTGGCATCCCAAAGCATTTTTGCTCGGCTTGCCACCATAGGCTTTATTTTCGCTTTATCACTATCGCTAATAGGTAAGCTTTTATGTTTGAAGATCCAAGCGTTTTTTAATTCGTCAACAGAAGTGTAATTCATAGTTATTATCATGATGGGCTATAAGCGTATTATAACAAGCACAGTAATTATCTCATTAAATAATCATGAATTTGACTGTTATAAAATGGCAATTTAGCTGTGTTGCGTAAATTTTTATCAGAGCGAATAACAATTTTGCCATTCACTCGTAATCTCGATAACCGTTGCTAATGCGCTGTGGTCAGCACCGAGTTGTAAAATAGAGCGTTTTACTTTGTACCTGTAACTTTTTCCGCTAGCACTTTAAATTGAGTACTGTTTTTATCTTGTTCACAACATACCGTTAATAAGTCATCAATAAAATGCTTGAAGGCTCTATATTCAATGTTCCTAACCTGTTGCTGTTGCTCATTACTTAGCATGTGATACATAGTCGCTGCGCCAAAGTCGCCAACAATAATGCCTGCGTTTTCATCAACTAAAGTGTTATGAGCGTATAAATCACCATGACATACTTGGTTTGAATGTAAGTGCTGAAAAACATCTTCCATTTGCGTCACAATCTTCGCTATTTGCTCAATACGTAAAGTAAATTCTGCAGGGAATGTGTCTCTTGTACAAGTTTTAAAAGATGGTGGTTGCCCTAAATTGATAAAGTTTTCAGGTATTAAATTCATGATTAAAGCCAAATAACCATTTTCATTTACTTGTGCCAACGAACGAACAAGATTTTTATGATTACTCGTTTTTAAACAAGCTTGTAGTTCATCTTCAGGATAACCGTCACTGGTCACTGCACCTTTAAAAACTTTCACGGCAATTTCTTCAGGGAAAGCTGTTTGCTCATTAGTCCAAGTGGCTCGCGAAATAACACCAGAAGCACCTTGTCCAAGCACATTATGCAAAGTGTAGCTTGAGGCTGGTAATGAAGGAACAGAATCAATATTTACTGTTGACTGGCTAAAAGGGTTACCAGAAAAAGCAAACCATGCCAGCTTAGGTAAACTCAGTAATTGCACTGGGCATTTACTTAGTTTATTAGCTGAAATTCGCACCAATTCTAGGTTAGTTAACTTCTACATCGTTAACGGCAGTTCAGTTAAATTATTTCCGGCAAGTGCTAACTTTTGCAATCGAGGACGTTCACCCAAGGTGTCAGGCAAAACTTCTATCTGGTTGTCGGTTAAAATCAACCAACGTAAATTTGCAGGCAATGCGTTTTCAGGTACTTGGTTAATTTTATTCGATTTAAAGCCAACCATTTCTAAATTTTCACATTCACTCAATACTTCCGGCAATGTTTCAAAAAGGTTATTTGAAGCAAAAAGTATTTTAAGTTTTGTTAATTTTGCTAACTCTTTTGGCAATGAAGTTAACTGGTTATTAGATAAATCGAGAATTTCTAAACTATCGGCCAATGTTAGAATTTCTAGCGGAAATGACGTTAAGTTTTCAGATAATGATAAACGTTGGGTGCCAATTAAATCACCAGATTTTAACTGAGAAAGAGTATGCATAGAATAAGTTGTTAATGTCGGACTATTAATGCCGGAATTTTACTAGGAATATGCATGAAAATATAGAAATAGCTCAGTTACTTTAAACAAATCAATTAACTTCATTATAAAAAACATTAAAAGGTGACGTTGTAAATTAGTGACTACAAGGCGCTAGATATTGGCTATTTTTAGGCTTGTATACAATACTGATTACTTTATGGATGAAATAATTAAAAACAAATGGAGCACTAAAACGGAGCTGTCATTTTTTATTTTTTTCACTGTAAAGGGCTAACATTCGGTGTCAGACTTTGAAGCACCTGAATCAGGTTTATCTGAGGAAGAAAATCTTTGTGTAGATGTCGATTTACATCAAGGCTTTCATCTTGGAAATGTTTTTGTTGAACCTGATTTAGGCATAATTAATCGAGATGGACAACGATATCATTTAGCGCCTAAAGCAATGGAGGTGCTACTTTTTTTATCATCAACAAAAGGAAAAGTAGTTTCCCGCGAACACATTCTACAATTTGCCTGGGGCGATACAAAAGCCTCTAAAGCGAATGTTACTCATGTTATCAGTGAAATACGTCATGCGCTGAATGACCACAAAGAATGCCCAACCTTTATTCAAACTATTCCTCGTAAAGGTTATCGCATGTTAACGCCAACGCTATCAAAAGCTACTGCTAGTATTTGGGCATTTTCAGGGCATCAAGAAGAACACATGCAGCCCGGCAGCAAATTAAAATTCTCTCTTTCGGTTCTCAAAAGTAGTCGATTGTTCAATGCGAGCGCCGCCTATTTAGTGGTTTCATGGTTGTTGCTACAGGTATTTTCAACAATCTTACCGATATTCGATATACCACCTTGGGGTGGTAAAGTAACCGCGTTATGTTTGGTGGTTGGCTTTCCTATTGTTATAGGTTTTCAATGGGTTAAAGAAATTAAATTGCGAAAAAACTTTGCTGTAGAAAACTCTATTCAAAGTAAATACTTCTATCAACAATTAGCCGTTGACGGAATATTTGTCACAATAATACTGCTGGTTATTTTTTACCTGTCTACGCACTTAATCACTAATATCGACAAAGAAAGCGCCCAAATGGGCTTAACAGTAGAGCAAAGTAGTACTATTTCATCGGTTGATATTACCGACAATGCGGTTGCCATTTTACCCTTTACTGCGCCAGTTAATAACGATACTCCACACTATATTGTTTCAGGTTTACAGGAAGAATTAATTACCTTTTTAAGCTTAAAGCCTGAATTTAAAGTTTCGTCATTAAGAGCCATTTCCGCGTTAGAAAACGATGCCAGTATTGATAAAATAAAAAGTCGTTTAGGTGTTCGTTATATTGTTGAAGGCAAAGTGAAATTAAAGTTGCAACAGGTAGTTATCAGTACCGCAATGACAGATATCACTACTGGCTTTCAAGTATGGGCAGATGAATCAAGTGGCTCTAGTAATGAACTTCTAACGCTTTACAACGAACTGTCTCGAAAAGTGGTAAATGCACTGCATTTATTAGTACCAAGTGACGACTCTATTGACGATGTAGATTACATGCCGACGAAAAACTTTGCTGCTTATGATGCCTACCTACAAGGTAAAGAAAAGTATCGAGAAAAGAAAAATATTGATGCCTTAAATGAAGCTGAAAAACTATTTATACAAGCCATTAGTTTAGACCCTGAATTCATTCTCGCGTCATCAGCGTTATGCCAAACCTACTTAGCAAAATACTTACTTAGTGAAGATACCAGTGAATACCAAAAAGGCTTGAATGCGTGCCAGCTTATTGCGCTTAATGAACAAGTGTCTTTTGAATCAAATTTAGCCTTAGGTACTTTATATCGCATAAATGGCCAATATGAAAAAGCCGAGCAATTCCTTACTGACGCCAAAGCGCTTAAACCTAGCTCAACCGAAATGCTAACCTCGTTAGCGAGTTTATATACAAAATTAGAAAAAGTTACACAGGCAGAAGAGCTCTACCTACAAGCGATAAGTGTTGAATTAGGTAATTGGCATAACTACTACGAATATGGGCTATTCTTGTTTTACTCTGGCCGTTATCAAGATGCAATAACCCAGTTTAATAAAGTGATCTTATTAAATAAAAATATTGCGACAGCATATAACGCTTTGGGTGGTATGTATTACATGACCTTAGATTTTGAAAAAGCGAACATTGCATGGTCGAAGTCTTTAGCTATAGAGCCAACTTCCGACACTTATGCCAACTTGGGCACAGTACTATTTTTTATGAACAATTATGATAATGCCGCGGAAATGTATCGCCAAAGTGTCGAACTGTCTCCCTTGGAAACCACCGTTTGGGGCAATTTGGGCGATGCACTTAAATATACAAAAAATAATCAAGCACAAGCGAGTAGTGCATACCGTAAAGCATTGGCCTTGGCAGAAAACAATGCGCAAATAAATAGTAAAGATCTGAGCTTGCAAGCACAAATATCTCGCTACTATTCAGAGCTAAGTGATTGCGAAACGGCAATAAAAAATCAACAAAATGTGTTAAATGAAAATGCCCAAGACCCTTATGTTTTTTATGATCTAGCAATAGTGTCTATCAATTGTCGCGATAAAACTACCATGGAAACACTAGTGAAAAAGTCGATCACCTTGGGTTATCCTTACGAGCTTTTATTGGCAGATCCACAATTTAACGACTATAAAGAGTGGTTAATGCAGTTATCAAGTCGTTAAATCTAAAACCAAAAGGTGCTTTATGACCATTCAACGTGTTAACTATTATTCGTTTTTAAAAATCAGCTTTGTCATTTTTATTTCCCTATTTTCAAGCTTTTCAATGGGAGACCATAACTCAGGACGAGATAAAGCTTTAGTGATTAAAATTGACCCTGTAACTCACTGCGCTATATCTGTAGAGCCTGCAAACCATAAGCAAGACTGTAAGCTTGAGTCACCAAATCCCTGTAAAAATGACCCTGAATGTATTTGTAGCAAAAAGGAAAAGTACATCGTTTGGACCGCAAGTACACAAGACAAGTTTGATATTAACTTTCCTAACGGAACGCCATTCAAACGCTGTAATTATAAATCAGAAAGTGCCGGTGAAATTCGTTGTAAAATTAAAAATGACGGTGACTTTTATTACGAAGTTAATGTCGAAGGCTGTGCTAACAACCCTTATGATCCGAGAATAGTTGTTCACTAAGTATCTGCTAACGTTTGAATTCATTGGGCTTGTTAAAAACTAAGTGCAGTAACTTTAATAAAGCCCAATTAATAAAACACTTCACAAATATTTCACATGCTAATCGCTAAGCTTTAGCCACATATTGTGGTTTGGAAGTACGTAATGGCATTTCATGTAGGCTTGGTTAGATTATCTTTACTTTGTGTTTTCTTGGCAAAAAGTGTTTGTGCTGAAAATGTCGATACTAATGACGATAATGCGCTTAAGCAAAAAGCTCTTAATCAAAAAATTCATCAGGCAATTGTTAAGTTTGAACAAACTAACAGAAAGCAGTGGGGCTTTACCGTAAATCGTTTTGAGAATGAAGAAGGCGATATTACCGAAAGTGTTGAGCAATTTACCCCAAATGCTGATATCAATAAACGATGGTTACTGATCAGCGCTAATGGCGAAAAAGCGACAGCAAAACAGCAAGAGAAATTCTTAAAGGCTAAGCGCAAACAAGCTAGCAAAAAGAAGAAAAAGCAAAAACAAACTGCAGGTAATAACAGTTACTCCATTAAGCTAAGGGAGCTCATTAACCAAGAAACGCTTAGCTATCAATCAGAAACCAGCACTCATATTCAAATGAGTTTTCAAGTAACCTTAAGCCAATTTGGCGATGACACTAAAGGCAAGTTAGACGGCCTATTGTCTTACAACAAACAAAACCAATTCATCGAAGCCATCACTATCACCAACAACGCGCCATTTTCGCCCATGTTTAGCGCTTCTATTAGTGAATTGCGCTTAACATTTAACTTTGTACAAATTGATAATGCTATTTTATTTTGTGAGCATGCATTGCAAATGAAAGGTACGTTTGCTTATTTTGTTGAGATAGATGAAGTGTCTAAAGATAGTTATTTTGATTATCAGTATCAGGCGTTTGTGGAGTAGGGGCAGCAGTAAATTTGACTTGGTGAACGCTAGTTTGCCAAAACACAGTTTAGCTAGAATCTGAAACAGTGTTATTGGCTTGTTAGCGTACTATACAGTTTTATTTACTAACTCTGAAAATTTATTATTCTTGATTGTCCACCTAGCTATTTCACCGAAATCACCAGGAAGGTCTTTAAATATATGTGCTGTCCTAGGACTTATAATAGGGCTTTGCTCTGAAACAGGAACATCGTATTTTATTAACTCAGGTCTAAAATTAAAGCCCCAGTTTGATATAGCAGAAAGTGACAAAGAAATATTAGTATTTTTAACTTTGTCAAAAATACTAATTTGGTTTTCAATAGACGTTCTCTCACCAAATGTAATTGATTTTATACTCTCAGTTGGAAGATCTAGTACATATATTGGATATTTAGGATTGTCACTGATCATTTTGCAATGAGCAAGGTTTCTTGCGATTCTTACCTCTTCTTCATATTCCCAATCTTTCGGCTTAATGCATAATTCTGAAAGCCTTATTGGTTCTTCAGAATGAGCAAAAAAGGAATAGTCTTTTATTGGCCTATTTTTTCTATAATCAACTTCAAACAATCCTTGAAAGAATTCATGATTTTTGTCGAATTCAATCATGACTCCCGCGTACTCTTCAGCATAGTGTGACCACATAAGAATAGATCTTGGATTTTTAGTCAAGCACAATATTCCGATCGAATTGTCTAAGTTGCTCCGAATAGTTCTGGCAGCATCATCGCTACAAGTTGGAGACTTAAAATCATAAGGTAATTCTCCTACCGGCGGAACACGTGCTGGGCTCATTAAGTCGAAGCGTATATTCAAATCGTGTTTGCTTAAGTTCTCGGGGATATTTATTTCTGGTAATAACTCAAACGGATCATTAAACGCGCTAGGCTGCGTAAATCTAATACGACCTTTTAGAATTTTAAATAGTGTATCGATTGAAACATACTTATATAGGCTCATTGCTAATCCCGTTGCCGCTTAGTAAGTTGTTATCTGAATTTAATCGCGAGTTAAACCGCACTCGCAGTCATATTGATTACAACCTGAACAAGGAATCATGTGTTCATCCCACCCTTGGCGATGTGCTGCTATTTCGTATATTTTCATTTTGGTGATCTTTTAGTTAATTTAATTAATCATCGTCTTCTTCGTCTGAGTCTTGAATCCAACTTGGCTCATTACTATAACCACTTTCGTCACATGCACTACATCCATTACCACTGCAGTTTTCACATTCATCCATTTTAAACCTTACACTTTATTACATAGGACATTTAATATGCCAGAATATGTTGTCAGATTAGCTCAGCTTTCTTTTTTGAAAATTCATCTTCAGTCAATATGCCTTTTTCTTTTAAAGAATGTAACTTTTCTAATTCGTCAGCTTGGCTACCAAAATTATTCTCAATCATGACATTCTCATTTTTTTTTGTAGCCCACACTAAGGCAATTACCCATCCAACTAGTGACCAACCTAGAAAAATGTTTATCAATATAATAGGTATTTTATTCTTATGATTTCTTTTCAAAGCGATAATCATAGGTAAAAAATGTATAAACGCTAAAATTAAAATACCAATTAGTATTAATATTTGAAAAATACTTATACCACCCATTTCACACTCCTTTTTTAAGTGGTGCTTAAACGAATTATGCCCACATTTAATGTTGCTTTTAATAGCGTTCCTGAAATATATCAAAGTGATAGCCAGACTTGTGTTACAGAATTGAAACAGATTTTCGCGATACCATGGAATATTTACTTAATCGCAAGGAAGGTGCTATTCACTCCAGCTATATAGTGCTACGAGAGGGGGCTAGTCAGTTTTATAGGTTACATAATGAAACAGAAACGCTTGGCTTAGTATTTCTTTAGGCGCTGCTTTCTGCATGTTTTAGCTGATAGTTATCAGCTTCATATCCACAAAATAATGCTGACGGTGCTGAAAAGGTAGGTTTTGTCTTAATTAATCTCAGTTTCTTGCTTTTCTCGACGATAAACCACCGCCCAAAAGTAGACTAAAATCGCAATCCAGTGCAGAAAAAACAAACTCAGGCCAATCAACACGCGGTGCTTTTTAGTTTTGTTTTCAATAAAGTCTTCTAGCATCATTATCCAAAAACCAATGAAGGTAATAAATGTTAGCGGAATACCTATTTTTGCCAACAATGGCGCGTTGTTCCAGCCACCGACATAGTAGTATTGCTGAATGGTTCCAGTTAAAAAGCCTATCGACAATACAACGACAAGGAAGGTATACCAAAAGCCTGCAACAATTTTCATAAACGTTTAAAACACATGGTTGAAATTAGCGGCGATAATAACGCTTCAAATGCGACAGTGAAAGAGCGCAGCGCTATTTAGTGACATTTGTACTGATTATTTCTTCTTGCTTAAATTTATCGCTTAAGCCTATCAATAAACTTACTTAGCAAGTATGCAGTAACACCAACTATTAGTATGTGTAGTTTATAGTGACTGATTGAAGCAAAGTTAGCTGGCTCTGATTTTAGATAAACTGCCTCATTTGATTCAGTAAATAAATCTATAGGCAGCAAGTCAGCGACAAACAGTATTATTGAGACGGTTATGAATATTTTGCCAAAAAGTAGTAAGAACTTATTCATTTGCAAACAACACTGAAACAACCGTGCCTTTGTTACTTTCTACCGTTAGTTGCCAGCCTTGGTGTTCGCATAAACGTTTAACAATCGATAAACCAAAACCATAGCCGGTACTTTGGCTGCCTTTCACTGCTGGCGCGGTAATATGCGAAGATATATTTTCTTCTATACCTAGCCCTGTGTCACTAATGACTAATTGATTGTTGAGAAAGTCGACTTTGACTTCGCCATGGTTGGTGTATTGAAAAGCGTTACTGAGTAAGTTATCAAGTAGTACTTTTAGCATGCCTGATTGTGCATGTATTTTGGTGTTGCAGTTGTTTGTAACATCTACTTCAACTGCTTTGCCGTTAAGTATATAGCTGTGATCTAATATTGATTGCTCAACCAAAGGCAATAGTTGAATGAGTGTTTTGCTCTCAGTGTTATGTTCTTCTCGGGCGAGGATTAACAGTGTGTTTACCGTTTGCTCCATTTGCATTGCTGCGTCAGAAATACGGTTTATAAGGGCACTATTATTTATTTGCGCATTACTGCTTTCAGGATGATGAAGATGGTTTTTCTCTTGATACACTTCAACGGCGTTTTTAATGATGGCGACAGGGGTTCGTAATTCATGGCTGGTATCGCGCGTAAAGCATTTCTCACGTTCGAGTGCTTTGCTAATTTGCTGCATAGAATTTTCTAGTGTGCGAGCCAATACGCCTATTTCGTTATTAGGGAAGTTGTGGGCAAAGGTCTTTGGAATATTTTCAGGCGCGACACCGTCAACTAAATCGGCTAACTGTTTAAGCGGTGTTGCGGTTTTTCTGCCTAACATCCAAGCAATGAAAAATGCCACCAGTGAAAGTATGCCGCCACAGATTAAAAAGAATTGAATTACGCCGTCTCTTATCGGGCGAACCAGAAGCTTTTGACTTACTTCGGCAACTAGGTAAATATTTTCACTTTTAGACAGAGTATATAAATGATAATGCCGACCTTCTGCACCATAAAACTCTATACGCTGTGGCTCTGCTAAAAACTGTTGCTGCATATCTACAGGTAAGGTGTTTTCTGAAAAATACACTGACATATGAGCGGCGCGGGTATTTGGCCATTGGCCATTTTGTTGGTGCTGTGTTTGTAAATATTCCGCCTCTTGCGCAACCTCGCGCTCAATAAAACGGTCTTCTAAGTTATATAAAAGTATCAGGCAGAAGAAACAATATATGGCTGATATAAATAAGGTGAAAATGCAAAATTGAGCAACAATGCGTCGGCTTAAGCTGTGGGGTTTATTGGCTTTATTTTTCATTTTTAACCTCTAAAGTAACGCCAACGCCATGTACGGTTTTTAATATTGGATAGTCAAAAGGCTTATCTAAAATATTACGTAATTGGTATAGGTGAGAGCGCATAGCGTCAGACTCGGTAGGTTCATCACCCCAAAGTTTTTGCGTTAACATTGAACGGCTAACAACTTGCGGGTACGCTTCGGCGAGTATGGTGATGATGCGTACGCCCATGGCATGCAAATCGAGTATTTTATCATCTCTAGATACTTGTTTTCGTTGTCTATCAATAGTTAATGGCCCAATGGTTAAAATGTCAGATGTTTGTAATAAGTGGCGTCTTGATAATGCTAAGCATCTTACTTCAAGTTCTTGTAATGAAAATGGCTTAGTTAGGTAGTCATCAGCACCAGCGGTAAAGCCTGATACTTTATCGTCAATACTGTCGCGAGCGGTGAGCATTAAAATGGGAATATGGCGATTTGCTTGTTTTCGTATTTGCTGGCAGACCTCAAGGCCGTCCATTTTAGGTAGATTAAGATCTAATATAATTAAGTCAAAATGATGCTCAAGTGCTAGGGTTAATCCTTGCTTACCTTGGCTGGCGAAATCAAAGCGGTGTCCTTTTGCTTCCATGTAATCGGAAATATTACAGGCAATACTTTGTTGGTCTTCTACCAGTAAAATATTAAGTGATGTTGCTTGAGCTTTCATATTGTTCCTAAATTGCAATAAACACTGCAAGCAAAATGCTCGCAGTGTTCTAATTTATTATAAAGACAAGGTTTTTAACATCTCTAATGCCGGTTTGTGATCAGGCTTAGATGCTAATAATTGTTTCAAGGTATTTTCAGCGTCTTGATTTTTACCTAATTTATGTTGTGTTTTTGCTATTTTCATATCTAGCATTGGGTTATTAATAGCTTTTTTTGCAAGCATCATTAACGCTAGGGAATTTTCAAATTGGGCGTTGTTTTCCGCGCTTTTTAGATAATAAAAACCATACATGCCCGCTAGTGAAATATGGTATTGCTCAGGGGTATCGGTAATGGCTTTTAAGGCCGATTTATCACCTGATAAATATTTTGCAATTACCGCCATGGTATTATCTTCAATATCTTTTACTGCTGAAACTGGCGTTAAGCCTAGGCTTTTTACAAGTTCGGTTGCTACATCAACCGTCGAGGTTGGATTTTGTCCGGTAATTAAGCGTTCATCAACCGCTACATGACTAAGCATAATTTCACTTGATTGAAAATTTGCGCCACGCTCAGTTAGTTTATCTTCTAGCATAAACTCGAATTTACTCAGCCATTTTTTACCAAATAACTTTTCTTCTTTATTGGTAAAACCATTGATAGCTTTGTTAGCGACTAAATAACTACCGTCTTTTAGTTTTACATCAACCAAGGCGGCTGGCCCGTGACATACTGCTGCGACAGTGCCGTTTTGTTGATAGATATCAGCAATGACTGATTGAAGCGCGTCATCTTTTGGTAGGTCAAACATAGCGCCTTTGCCGCCGACGATAAAGATAGCGTCATAGCTTTTTGCATCAATATTTTTGGTTGATAAGGTATTGTTTAGCTTTGCCATAATAGCTTTGTCGGCCAATACGCTAGCGTTATATGATTTTTTTTGGTTGTATTTATCTGCTTCTACTTTACCGCCGTTAGGGCTGGCGATGTCGACAGATATGCCATTATTTTTGAACACAGTATAGGCTTTGGCAAATTCGTCGAATTCATAACCTGGCTTTTCTTCGCCTTGCTGCTGGCCGTAACCACTAACAATCATGAGTACCTTTTTAGATACTGCGGCGTTTACTTGTAGCGATAACGCAACAAACACGAATAGGGTGATAAACTGTGTTATTGCTTGTTTGCTTATTTTCATCATATTTTTAGCTTTAATAATCGTTTTCATTAAACTTTCTCCTTGAAGTTACATTCATAATGACTAATCACCTGTGAAACAAATGTGAAATTTAGGTATCTGCCATTAATTGCTTAACTGAACTTTTCAGGTTGCTTCGACTGGCATAAATGCCTAAGCCAGTGACTAAACATAAAATGGTCGCCAAAGTGGCAATAAGCCATACAAAGTCAGGTTGATAGTTAAGTGAAAACTGTGACTGATATATCAATAGGCCAGTAAAGTAAGTGCCTAATATCGCGCCTGTTGCGGTAATGCTAGCGGTAACTAACCATTCGATTATATTGAGTTTTAGACACGTAGAACGAGTAAAGCCAAAGCTCATAATGATGCTATTCTTTTTCTTTTCTTTAGATTCTAAAGCGTTAATAGAAGCGAGGATGACCACACCTGCCAATAAAATAATCATTAAAGAGAAACCACTGATCACTTTGGTGATCATCGCTAACATGCGGTCAAACAAGTCAGTCATTTCTTTTAGCGAAATCATTCGTAATGACGGAAATTTCTGCCAAAGGTTAGCTAACAAAGGCCATTGTTGACTGTCTAACTCGATACTTGCCATGTTGTAGTGAGGAGCTTGTATATGAGCCAGTGCTGTTGGCGGCATTTGCACCCAAAAAGTAATAGAGCCAGCACCAGGTTTGAATACATGGCTAGCCGTTATTTGAAACTTAATTTCTTCTTGGCCAATAAAAAACGTTAACCAATCACCGATTGCTAAACCTAAGTCTGTCATGACCTCTTCTTCAATAGAAACTTGCTGCCAGTTTTCGCTATTTGGCTGCCACCATTGACCATCAATAACTTTATTATTTTGTGGTACTTGTTCAGTCCAATGTAAGCGAATGGCGCGACTAAATGTTGCTAAGCTGTCACTAGGTTTGTCACTGAATTTACTTAGCGATTGCTGGTTTATTTCAATGAGTTTTGCGTACATGTAAGGCTTAGCTTGTCGTACTGCTATTTTTTGCTCTTTGGCCCAATTTTCAATGAATTGCATTTGTGGCTTAGTGGCTTGTGAAATCATGACATTGCCATCATGCTGGCGTTGATATGAACTCATGGTTGCACCTAGGTCTTTTAGCAGCATTAAAGTGAACAATAATAAGAATGCACATAAGCCAATACCGAGAATTTGCGTGCTTTTACTGACTAATCGCTGCTTCATCATAAACAAAGAGAAGGGCACTAAGCCTGAGAAGTTCTGTGTGAATTTTTCGCCAAGCGTTAATGTACTCCAGCTAATCAATATCATTAATATGATGGTAAATAGCGTTGCGGCTACCATCATCATGGTTAACAGTGCATTGTCGGAATAGGTGATGGTGACGGCTGACAAAACAATTAAACTGCTGATTTTACTAAGCCAATGGCTCAGGCCTTTGCTTTTATCTGCAAACAAATTAGCGACAGAATTATTACGCAGCGATAGCCAAACAGGGGCATGAAAAACGGCAAATATGGTGACTACAGCCGATATTGAAACTAAGGCTGATTTGGCATGCCATTGCCATTGCATATCGGCGAATGTTTCCTGTAGCCAATTAACAATTAGCCAATGACTACATGCTGATAACAACACTACCACTGGCAGCAATAGCAAAAGCCCTATAAACCATTTAAAAAAAGATACTTGGATACCGGTACTATTGCTTGCGCCTAGGCTCATGCATATTGCTGAAAAGTATTGGTCTTTTTTCATGTGTACTTGGGTCAATTGGTTCACAGCAATGGCTGCCATAAAAAATAGAATAATTGATGCTAGGCCCATAAAGTTTTCTGTTCTTTGCCAAAAAAGCGCTAGGGGATGGTTGCCATTCTTATGGCGTATTTCGGCGGCTGGTAAATTGTTTTCTTGCCACTTAATGAGGTTATTAACTTGTGCTGGCGTTGCTGCTAACAAATAACGGTAATGAATAAGATCAGGCGAGAAGTTAAGTGCTTTCATATCTTGTAAATTAATCATCGCGCGCATGTCGACAGTATGGCCTTCCATTAATCTGTCAGGCTCGTGTTGTAGTATGCGAGACACTAAAAACTGCTGATTTGCCAATTGTAAATGGTCACCAATATTTAGTGATAAGCTGGCGAGTATTCTGGCATCTAACCAAATATGGCCATTTTTGGGGGCAGCGAAAGTTGGCATCCCTTTCTCTTTTAAAGCTGTTGATGTTAGTAGCTCACCTTGCAGAGGATAATGTTCGCCAACCGCTTTTAGTTTCGCTTGTTGCCATTGACCATTGTGAGTAAGCGTGGTTTTTATGTGTTGAGTGATCACCATATCATCGGTTATTTCAATAACTTCAGTGTGCTGTGAAGGCGTTAACTCCGCCTTTTGGCTAAGCACAGCGTCGGCACCGAGCAAGCTTTGTAAATTATGATCTAAATACGCTTGAATACTGATGCTTGATTGGCTCAAGGTGATGATGAACAGCAATAATATGCCTTGTATCCAACGTAATAAGCGTTGATGAGAAGATTGATATTCTTGCTTATAAAAATGCCATGCGAGCTTAAGGTTATTGCTTAACATGATGCCACCTGCACTATGTTGTTTGTATCCAAGTCGCTTGGGGATACTGTTTGATTAAGCTGTCTGTCGGCAAGTAAATACTTATGCTGTGCGCGAGCGGCTAATGTCTCGCTGTGCGTTACCAGAACTAGAGCGGCGTTATTTTCTTGGCAACAGGTAAATAGAATATTAGCTATTTCTGTGGCACTTTTTTGGTCTAAGTTTCCGGTTGGTTCATCGGCAAAAATAAACTTAGGCTCAAAAACTAATGCTCGTGCTATGGCGACCCGTTGCTGTTCGCCGCCACTTAACTCACTCGGTTTATGGTCTACACGGTGCGCCAAGCCAACTTTATCAAGCCAGACTTTGGCTTTGGCCATGGCATTTTTGTCGCCTCTTAGCTTTAGTGGCAAGGCAACATTATTTAATGCGGTTAATTCCGGTAATAAATGAAACTGTTGGAAAATAAAGCCAATGTCGTTTCTTAGTTCCTTTAATGTTTTTTTCTGCTCAACGTCTACATAAATGCCTTGGCCAGAAGTTGGTTCTTCTAAGCCAGATATCAACATCAACAAACTCGATTTACCCGCACCAGAAGGGCCTGTAATCGCATATGACTCACCTTGAGAGATAACTAAATTGAGATCGTTAAACAAGGTGATAGTTGCATCATTTGTGTTGAACGATTGGCTGATCTTTTTTAGTTCGATGTAGTTTGACATGAGCAAAACTTATGGTAATTAATAGTTGTGCTTTAGCTTAAGATTTTACTTGTGAAATAGACGTGAAATGAATTCAAATTAAGGTGGCTAATATTAGTGTTTATCTTTAAAAAACAGTGACTCGAATATACTTGGTAGCATAGGTTTGCCAATAAAATAGCCTTGTGCTGAGTCGACAATAGTATTATCAATAAACTTTTGTTGTGCGGCTGTTTCGATGCCCTCGGCTGTGACATTGAGACTTAAATTTCTGGCAAGTGAAATAATAGCCTTAGTAATGGCGATGTCTTCTTTATTTTCAGGAATGTGCTGAATAAAGCTTCGGTCTATTTTTATTCTACTTATTTGCAGCTTACGTAAGTAAGATATGGAGGAGTATCCTGTGCCAAAATCATCAAGCGCAATAGATACGCCTAATTTTCTGAGTTTTTCAAGCCGACAAAGCGCTGAGCTAACATCTTTCATTATGGTTGTTTCTGTTAGTTCAAGCTCCAAAAATTCAGCGGGGAGCTCAGATTTTTTCAAGCATGATTCTACAACATTTATAAAGTCTTCTCGGCCGAGTTGTTTGGCTGACATATTTACCGACATGATGAAATCGTTATAGCCTAAGTTATGCCAGTGTTTGCTTTGTTGGCAAGCTTGCAATAGCACCCATTCACCAATGGTACTTATTATTCCTACCTCTTCTGCGATAGGAATAAATACGTCAGGGGGAACATTTCCTAGCACTTTACTTTCCCAACGTAAAAGGGCCTCAGCGCCTTTTACGTTTTTAGAGATAACATCGATAATAGGCTGAAAGTGCAGGGTGAATTCATCACTATTGATTGCTTGTCGTAACTGATTCGCAATAATAAGTTTATTACGAGCTTGCTTGTTTAGCTCATTAGAATAAAACCTAAAGGTATTTTTGCCTTCGTTTTTTGCATGATACATTGCTGTATCGGCATGCTTTAAAAGCACTGATGCTTCTTGGCCATCGTTAGGGTACATAGCAATACCAACGCTCATGCCTATCGTGGTTTCATTGGCGTTAATTTGGAAGGGTGTTTGAATGCAGTCTAATATTTTTTTTGCCAGAATAGTGACGTTATTAATAGAGCCGACGGATTCTAGCAAAATAATAAATTCGTCACCGGCAAAGCGAGATAATGTGTCACCTTTACGTAATTGGCCTAAAAGCCTTTCTGAAAACTGTTTCAGTAAAATATCACCGGCATCATGGCCATAATTATCATTAACTTCTTTGAAATTATCTAAATCGATAAACAATACTGCTGCTGACTCTGACGTTCGAGCTGATTGATTTAATATGTGCTCAAATCGGTTAATGCAAAGCTCTCTGTTCGGCAGGCCAGTGAGGCTGTCATAGAAGGCCATTTTCTTCATGCTTTGCTGAACTTTTCTTCGCTTTAGCACTTCTAGCTTTAAGCGACTACCATTTCTATAGGCGACTGCCGCGAATGCGAACGATGCAATCATCAATAAAGTAAGTATTTCATCAATTTCATATTCTTCATGTGCTCTTGAAAATTCGACCAAATATTCGAAAGCATCATATTTTTGAGCAAGCCAAAAAGTTATAGTTGACAACAAAAGGATAATTGCTACGTCAATAGCAAACTGGGAAGGAGAGGATATCTTGGCGAATATCTTTTGGGATAAACTATGTTCCATGAAAGCGAATTTTCCTTAATCATTAAATACTAATAGCTATGCTTAAAACAACTCCGCACTGTTTGCTGTTAAATATCTAAACAATATAGTTCTCTACAGCTTGTTTAATGATAGTTGACGAAATTATTTTTACTTAACAACAGGGCTAATTTTGCTGATTTCATTTACTTCATGAGTAAATCATTATTACGAGGTAAAAGCTGTTTAAGGGAAGTTTGAGCGTTTTGGCGCTTTAAGTTACATGTTTTACTTTGTTATGTATTAACAAAGTATTGAGGCAAATAAAGAGAAGCCAGCTATTTAGCTGGCTTCGATTTCTATTTTATTGGGGGGAGATACTATAACTGTGACTGAATGTAGTTTTCTAATCCGATAGTTTTGATCAAACCCAATTGTTGCTCTAACCAGAACGCGTGATCAACTTCGGTATCGTCCAATAATTTTTCTAGAATTTCACGTGTAACGTAATCTCTTTCTTGTTCACACATGGCAATGGCTGAGCGAAGCGCATTTGCTACTGCGTATTCTACGTCTAAATCACTTTGCAGCATTTCAGGTACCGTTTTACCAATATGTAAACCTGGGCGGGTTTGCATATCGGGTGTGCCTTCTAAGAACAAAATACGCTGAATTAGCATAGATGCGTGTAACTTTTCATCGTCAAATTCGTGGTCTATTCGTTCAAATAATTTATTAATGCCCCAATCTTCATACATACGTGAATGAATAAAGTATTGATCCATTGCTGCTAATTCATAGGCAAGTAGGCCGTTTAATGCAGAAATAACTTGTGTATTACCTTTCATTTTATTTTCCTTTTAACGGTCTCAGTTTATAACTGTGCCTGAATGAATTTTTCAATACCGATATTATCGATTTGATATTGTTGAGTTTCTAACCAATCTAAATGCTCTTCTTCATCATTAAGAATGGTATCTAGCATTTCGCGGCTAACATAATCTTGTTCTTGCTCGCAAAGGGTAATGGCGTTACGAACTACTGCAATTTGTGCGATTTGAAATTGTGTATCGCAACTGATCATTTCTTGGGTATGTTCGCCAATAGAAAGTGGAGCTAACTGTTGTAAATTGGGTAAGCCTTCAAGGAATAAAATTCGCTCAATAACCTTGTCAGCTTGTTTCATATCGAGAATCGACTTCTTATAGCACTTGCTGTTTAAGGCATTGATGCCCCAATTTTTATACATGCGGGCGTGAAGAAAGTATTGATTAATAGATGTTAGTTCGCTGGTGAGTACTTTATTAAGTATTGCGAGAACTGCGGGATTGCCTTTCATTATTGCCTCATATTTAAGTTCATTAAACGTTGGCTGTAATTATAGGAATAAAAATACGAAAAGCAAAAGCTATATTTTAAAAAACCTTTAAAAACAATTGCTTGATAATGCTAATTGTTATCAGTTGTACTTACTGTTGTAGTTGTAGTTGTAGTTGTAGTTGTAGTTGTAGTTGTAGTTGTAGTTGTAGT
>OJFV01000183.1_pt1 | contig 26073 bp, 11 predicted proteins | sample 1594391 | NCBI WGS metagenome assembly OJFV01 (sample SAMN05416856, study PRJEB24817) | seawater metagenome | isolation source: Sea water | place: Canada:Atlantic | collected 2013-11
GAATGGGTACTGACGCCTAGTCGCTGAGAAACCTCACTCACCGCATACCCGCGTAACGTAATCTGATGAACCGCATCGCGTTTGAAATCGTCACTGAACTTTGATTTAGACATGTTAATCGCCTTGCCTCATTTTAAGGAACAAGGTGTCTACAAATCTAGGGGCTATTCAGTTTGCAGAATATGGTTGCTAGTCTCACAGAAGATATTGATACGACTTCCGCTTTCAAAGTCGCCGATATTATTGTCTCTGATGATGCCTTGGGCAGCAATGATCTGAGCCTATCAGGTGCGGATTCAGCCCTATTCGAGATTGTTGGCAGTGAACTGTTCTTGAAGGCGGGTTCTTCTCTTGATTTTGAAACCAACCCATCTTTGGATGTGACGGTTGAATTGGATGATATCTCTACCCCAGCTGCCCCTGATAGCAGTGTAAATCTCCCGATTACTGTCACAGATGTTAATGAAGCACCTTCGGTTGGCTTGCAGAATATGGTTGCTAGTCTCGCAGAAGATATTGATACGACATCAGCCATTAAAGTCGCGGATATTATTGTCACTGATGATGCACTTGGAACCAATAATCTCAGCCTCTCGGGTACAGATGCTGCACTGTTCGAGATTGTAGGCAGTGAATTACATTTAAGAGCGGGAGCTTCCCTAGATTTTGAAAGTAATCCATCTTTGGATGTGACAGTTGAGGTCGATGATAGCGCTGTTGGCGGCACCCCTGATGACAGCGTAAATTTCACCTTGGAAGTAACAGATATTGATGAAACAGCGCCTGTATTCACCCCAGTTGCCCTAACAGACGAATATCAAGTTAACACTTTTACAGACGGTTGGCAGATAGATCCAAGTACCACTTTGTTGGCTGATGGTGGGCATCTCGTGGTTTGGTCGTCACGAGATGATATAAACTCTCCTAATATATACTATGATATTCACGCCCAACGTTATGATGCCGCTGGCAATCTTGTTGGTGATGAGTTCCTGGTGAATGATGATGTGGCCTATTCTCAACAATATTCTGACGTAACGGCACTGGCTAATGGTGGGTTTGCCATCACTTGGCACAGTCAATTAGGTCAGGATATTTACGTAAAAACTTATGAAGCAAATGGCATGCCGTCTGGCGGACCCTTTATTGTTAACAGCGAGATTGCAAGTGTCTGGCAAGATGGCACGAATAAGCCGGTTATCACGGCATTAGATGCAGGTGGCTTTATCGTAGTTTGGGAACATAAGGGGTTAGATAATCCGTATGACCCAAGTACCAACCCATTTGATGGGGCCGAGGGTGTTTTTGGGCAACGCTATACCGATGCCGGTGCAGTCGTAGGCGGTCAGTTCCAAATAAACAGCAATGTCGACTATCAACAGATAGAACCAGCCGTTGCTAGCTGGTCCAATGACGGTAGTTTTGTCGTTGTGTGGAAGTCCAATCATCTGGATTACAATGACTTTAATATTTATGGGCAAAAATTCAATGCCGATGGATCAAAGTCTGGCAATGAATTTAGCGTAAATACAAGTACTGTTGGCGATCAGGAAAGAGCCCAAGTTACTGAACTGGCTGACGGCGGCTTCGTCGTTTCCTGGGCGGATAGGGGTGACCGTAGTATCTACGGTCAGATTTATAACCCGGACGGGTCAGAAAATGGCACCAACTTTGAACTCTCTGGCAGTCCTAGCCCTGGCGTCCATTCCACTATCACAGGTTTATCTAATGGTGATTTTGTCGTCCTCTGGGAAGATGAATGGTTACGAGGTCAACGATTTGACAATGATGGTAATTTGATTGGCGATGAATTTAGAATTAATGATCTCACTTATTCAAATGAAAACTATATGCCAGAAGTCACGGCACTAGAAGATGGTAAATTTTTCGTGTCCTGGAGTATTAGAGTCGATGACAATTTCGAGATATTCAGTAAAGTCTATGGTATTGGGCTAGATACACCGGTCCCAGATACTAGTTTGACCGCTGTTGCCAATGGCGATGAATTTTTGGTTAACACCGAAACCACAAATCAAGATCAGAATGACGCGGAAATCACAAAATTAGCCGATGGCGGATATGTGATTACATGGACATCCGCTTCAGATGGCCACAACACAGGCGGTTATGGCCAAATTTACAATGCTGATGGCACGGTAAATGGTGGTGAATTTAGGATAAACACGACAACTAATTACGGACAAGCTGATACATCTGTTGCGGCATTAGGTAATGGGTTTGTGGTGACTTGGGATTCACAAGTTGCCGAAGGCCTTGCCGTTGTTCCGACCATTATTGGCCAACGGTTTGACGATAGTGGTAATAAATTGGGTGGCGAATTTAAAGTTCCGTCCCACGCAGGTATACAATATGACAGCAGTGTTACAGAGCTCGCAAATGGGGACGGCTTTGTCGTAACCTGGAGCTCCGAAGGTCAAGATGCTGGCGATGGCAATTATCAATATGGTATTTATGGGCAACGTTATGATATCGGCGGCGTTAAAGTGGGTGGTGAATTTCACGCGAATACTCATACATCTTCTTCTCAGGCATTTTCAGATGTGTCGTCATTGGCGGGCGGTGGTTTTGTTGTGCTGTGGGAATCTTCCGGTCAGGATATATTTGGCGAAGGAATTTTTGGGCAACAATTTGATGCAGATGGCATTCCACTTATAGGCGGCGAGTTTCAGGTTAATACATTTGAAGATGGCAACCAGGTTGATGTCAGTGTCACTGGATTATCTGATGGTGGTTATGTTGTTACTTGGGGATCTATAGGTTGGAACTTAGATGATCCGGACGGCAGTGGTTCAGGTGTGTTTGGCCAGCTTTATGACGCTTCTGGTACGGAAGTTGGCACTAACTTCCAGATAAATAGCTATCATTATCTCAATCAAATAGATCCTAGCGTGGCAGCACTCACAGATGGCGGATTTGTTGTCAGTTGGACTTCTGATAGTCAGGACGGTTACGGAACAGCCATTATTGGCCAACAATATGATTCGGAAGGCAACAAAGTCGGGAATGATTTTCAAGTCAATACCCACGCTATTGATGGGCAATTAGTGTCAAATATCGCTGGGCTGGATAATGGTGATTTTGTTGTCACGTGGGAATCTGAAAATCAAGATAGCAGCGGCCTTGGTATTTATGGACAGACCTTTAATGCCACAAACGTATGGCTGGGCACAGATAATGACGATAATCTGCTAGGCGATTCCGGTGCCGATATCTTAAATGGCAAACTGGGAGCTGATGTTCTAACTGGCGGCGATGGCGATGACATCTTTAAGCTTGGCGGCGATGCTTTTGGGGAGGCATTGGGAGGAACGCCCGTGATAGATACTATTATGGACTATGATTTGTTAGACGATACGGTTGACCTTAGCGGCATTTTTGAGGCTATCGAAACGCTTGATGGCGGCACAGGTAGCGTAACGGATGTCAACAATGTAGCAGGTGATTTAACCGTAAATTATCAAGATGCCGCAGGCAGTTATTCGACGATTATTGCGGATCTCGGAACTTATACTGGTGTCGTTAATTACCTTGATGATGACAACAATTACTTAAACAGTGGAGTAGCTTAGTTTAAAACGACACTTCAAAAAAAGACATCTCTACTACCCTAATTCTCGGTGGTTGCATGCCCCCGCAACCAATAAAATAAACGGCTTAGCTAGAAATAGCTAAGCCGTTTATTTTGTGCATGGAAGCATATTGGAAGCTGTGAAGTGAAGAAATTGCCAAGAGGCATCAAGACCGCTATATCAAGGAGGCGGCAAAATCATCCAAAGCCCCTAATATAGCAAAAAACCCCATGGTTCGAGCCATGAGGTTTGTGCTGAGATAAAATCTCGTCTAAAGGATTGCAGCCCTTATTTCGAGGATCATTTTATCTCACTGGATAGTGCTGTCAATTGAAATGCGCCCATTTTGCGTAGTGGATTGATATGGCCTAAGTTCAGAGGGAACAGGTGTTGCTGTTAAAGAATGGAACAGAGATCCATTTGCGTTGGACAACGCGCATTTACGCCCCAAATACGGGCAATGGCGAAAGTGTCAGATCAATACTCAGGATTACCTGAAGGTGTAGATCGCTTTGAAATTCTCAAATATCTTAAAATAGCTGGATCTGAATTTGGATTTAAGGCCCGTCACTTAAGTTTCTTAGCTTATCTTATTGGTTTTACGTCTGAGATTGACTGGAGCGAGGAAACTTATCATCCGCCAATTGTATGGCAGTCGATTTCTAATACAGCACAGGATTTTGGAACTTCAGAGCGCCAGATTAATCGGTGGGAGAGGGAACTGCATAATCTCGGTGCTTTAACCTGGCGTGATAGCGGAAATCATAAGCGTTACGGTGTTCGCACTGAGGATGGTCATATCAAATTTGGTTATGGGGTAGATCTATCTCCCTTGGCTGAATTGTTTGGTCATATAAAAGCAAGGGCTGAAAAGGTTTTAAGAGAACGGCGTATCTGGAAAGAGGCGAAGAGAGAGTTATCGGCCCAGAAGAGGCGGGTACGGACTAAGATGTGTGTGGCTGAGCTTTCTATTGATAAGCTCAACGAACTGGAACCTATAACAGCCTCAACGACATTGTCTGAAATTCATACACAACAAGAGAAATTAAAAGTTATTGAGATTGCAGTAGATACTCACTTTGAAAAAGAAGACACCCGACGGGTGTGTGGACAAGATGTGAAAATGTCTCCCCAGGCAGACAAAAATGTCCGGCACATATACACTACAACTAAGTTATATTCTTCAAAAGAAGATACAGAAGGTGTTGTGCATAACTCTACTGGACTTATCTCACAAATTTGTAAGGTCTCTCCAAAACAATCTTTGCCTAAATTTGATTCTCGTAAACTTAATAAAGGCCCAATGGATCCCAAAACCTCAATGGGGGTGGAGCATTTAACGACTTCGATGCTTATCTCTGTCGCGAGTAATAGCTTTAAAGATAAAATACCTTGTTATGACAGGGCTCTGGCTCCAGAAGACCTGGTTGAGGCGGCAAGGATTACTTGTGTTGAGATTGGAATAAATCGATATGTCTGGAATGAAGCTGTGCAAGTCATGGGGGCGTTTGCAGCTGCAATCTCAGTAATGGTTACTGATGTTAATCAGCAGCACCCGGAGCGACCAGTATTAAACCCTGGTGGCTTTCTAAGGGGGATGATTAGCGCGGCAAAATCCGGGGAGTTACAGCTGCACAGGTCAGTGTTTGGGGTTATGGAGAGAGAGCAGTGTGTACCTTGATGTGTATGAAAGATTACTTGCTTTGTGCCATCCTTAGTTCATCAGGATGTGCTAGGTGCACTCCCATTTATAGCCATAGAGCGGTCATCGGAACTTGTTTCAAATAGGGTTTCATTTAAAACCTTACATAAAGCTACCTTTAGTTGTTGAGGAAGTTTGCACATAGACAACAAAAAATATCCTATAATATTTACACTTAGACCTAGGTGCGCTCCGTTGCGAAACACCATTAATTCTGAATGAGTGAATGACGGACTTTAAAGTCAAAAACTCATACATACAGGCATAGTAATCTTACATGTTAAGCTTGCTTTATGTAGCCATGCATTTAAAATTTCCTACAAAAATGCAATCGGGTTCTTTGCTGTGTTCGCAGGGTGGTTTCAAACAAGGATCTGATTAGTCGAATTATAAGCGTCTGCAACAGGCGTTTAGAGCAGGAACTTTAGGGGGATCCAAAATGACTGATGATCTGACACGCAATGATGGCGAAGCTGAAGTAAATTCTGCAGATGTAAGCTTAAGCGGTGAAAGCGGTAGTTCTGTTCTCTTAGGGCAGGCAGCAGCAATTACGATCGATGCACCGGCCCCTGGCGGAACCGATACCTATAGCCTTACTAAAGGTCAAACCGCCAACCTTACATTTGATGCGACGGCCGCAACACCTGTAGTCGAGGGCAATGACTTTGTTTTGACCTTTGACAACAATGGTGATGGTAGCTCCGACAGCCGGATCGTTTTCCTGAAATTAGTTGAAGAATCCCAAGGCGCGGATGCTCCTATTCTGGTTATCGGTGGCGTTGAACTGTCTGCAGGTCTTCTGATCGGTCAGGCTCAAGCCTTGGTCGATGGAGATACTCTAGAGACTGCAGCAGGCGTAGGAGCCGGCCCAACTGGCGGCGGCGGCAGCACTTACGACGAAAACCTTGGTGAAATCATCGATCTTCTCCAGGCACAAGACGGCCTCGCGGGCACAGGCCTCGAATTTGGTTTGCTTGCGGATGGTGACGATATCAACCCTGGCGACTTCACCCTTATTGTTGATTTTGAAACCCAGATCGCGGGCACTGAAATCGATGGTCAGTTCTTCTCAGGTGGTTTTGAAGACTGGGATCATCGTCAGGACGATTGCGAAGATGATAACTCCCCAATGGAGATCAAAGTCTCCTTCACCGGTGGTGACCTTGTCAGCCTGACAATCTCAGATATTCCAGAGGGTGCGTTGTTCTTTATTGGTAATCCGGTTGGTCCGGACGGTCAGTATGATGCAGCGGACGCTGAAACACTTGTCGGGGGTTCATTCTTCCTAACAGCAGAACAACTTGCCGAAGGCATTTACCTTCTACCCCCAGAAAATAGTGATGCAGATATTCCACTAACCTTCACCGCATCTGCCGTAACGGATTTAGGTGAATCCGTAACCGAAACAATCGTTGCAACAGCGATTATTGACGCGGTAGTTGATCAAACAGAGCTAGACATTGACGGCGACAAAACTGACCTTGGTGATTATGTCGTTACTTGGGAACAAGGTTATGGCCGTCATGGTGATGTGAAAGTTACCGGCAGTGATAAAGATGACGATGTAGATACCGTTGATGGCAAGTCTGGTTATGATTCCGACCCTTCTGTCGCTGAACTTGCCAATGGTGGTTATGTCGTTCTTTGGGATGATAATGGTAAAGGCCATGGTATTAAGGCCATAGTATATGGTGCGGACGGCGAACAACGCGGCGATACCATCCAGGTCAGCCGTGGGGGACTTCTCCCGGATGTTGACGCCCTAGAAGATGGTGGGTTTGTTGCTGTTTGGCAAAGTGAGGGCGACGTTCAATATCGCATGTACGAGTACGGTAAAACTCCCGGCGATGTGCAGACAATTGAAATGCCTAATTCCGATAATCTCGAACTTACTGGTGAGCCTTCTGTAACAACGCTGGCCGATGGCGGATATATCGTTACTTGGATGATGGCTACCTTTACGAGTGGCGACGGCCAGTCTGAAGGTATTGGTGTAGACGGTATTAATGTAGATCTTTATGTTCAAAGGTTCGACGCTGCTGGTGTCGCTCTATTTGACGAGCCACAACAACTTGAAACACCTGAATGGGAGTTCCAACCTGATGTATCGGCTCTGGCTGATGGGGGCTATGTAATTGCGTTTAGTAGTGCAACCCTAGAGCTTGGCAGTGATGGACCTGAATCTTTAAACTCCGACATTCAGGTTAAGCGTTATGACGTTGATAATAACTTGATTTTTGAAACGACTATTACAGCCCCCGATGAAGAGTTTGAATACGATGCCGAAGTTTCCGGCCTTAATAACGGCGGGTTTGTTGTTGTTTTCACAAGTGAATTTTATGGTGACGGTCGTGACTTTGATGGTCAGGATGTTTTTGTACACGTTTACGACAACACAAACGCCGAAGTTAATTCTTTCACCCTAGATCGTCCTGGTTTGGAGAGTCATTCTGAGCCGCATGTAAGCTCGCTTTCTGATGGTGGGTTTGTAGTTACCTGGGTTGTCGACCCATACGGCCAGCATCCATCCGCGGTTGCTCGAGACAGCGGTAACGATTCTGGCAATGAGATAGCGCCTGGTGTTTACGCTCAGACGTTCGATGCTTCAGGGAATCTTACCGGTGATGGCCCTGTACTTATTTCTGAGCCCAGCTGGGCTACGAACGACCCGCACGTTGATGGCCTCGATTGTGAACAAAACGATGCCATTAAAGTTTTTGGCGAAGACAATGATTATGAACCAGAAGTTCACCCATTCAGTGCTAAAGGCGGCCCTGGTGGTCACGGCGGACATGGTGATGACCACGATCATGTTGATGATCATAATCATCATGACAGTAACGAACCCGGCCAGCGCTATGACCTTGCGTTTGATGCTTCAATCGGTGGCGATCGCGATGGTTCTGAAGAAGTAACTCTGGTCAAAATCGGTCTTGTTGATCAGTTGCTTGGCGAAGTTGAGCCTGAAGGCAACGACCTCACTCAACCTGACCCGCGGACCTTTAAACTGGTTTCCGCGCCTGAAGATGCTTCCGATGGGGGGGCTAGTGGTGAAGGAGAAGGCAGCAGTGAGCCGACGATTGCCAAATTGGACGAATCAGAGCCTGTTCCAGACCCAGTTCCAGGTCAAGGCGAGGCCTTCCTCGTCGTCGGTGGCAATCAGGTTTCTAATGGCGAATTAATTGATGTCTGGGCGATCTGGACACAGTTGGATGCTGGTGGAAATGTTGTTCTTGGTCTGGATGGCGAACCCGTCCTATATAGCGGTTACGTACAGGCCGAAGTTTCAATTACATACGATGATAATGGAAATGGCTCACTTGATTTCAATTTTGACATCGATGTAAACTCCGGCTTGCGTGTTTGGGAAGTGTTCCTTGATGGTTCGTTAGAGACTAAATCAACTCCCAATGTTGAAGGTGCTGAGAGTAGGTTCGCACAACCAGTGAGTTTGGGTGCGGATGGAGAGATTATAGATAACATTGTGATAGACGATGGCGACCTTTATATTGGTGAGTATCAGCTAGAGGGAACCAAACTCGAAATCCAGTTGCCAGAACATGCTGACGATGATTTCGATGTATACTACAGCGTCACAACACGCGATAACCCAACTGACGGCGAACTTCTCGACGCTTCCGATGGTGACCTCAATAATAACGAAACCACTGTAACGGGTACCCTTCAGGTGGCGATTGAAGCCATCGCCGATGGCACTGATCTTGGTCTTGGCGTCTATGCTGTGGATGGGGACGATGGCCTCCAGTCTATTGGTGTCAACGGAGAAACCGGCAACACTGTTCTCACCTATGTCGAAGATGCTGAACCTGCGGTTTCAAATCATGGTGCGGGTGTTTCTGAAACACCTTTGACTGTTCAAGTTCGTGTCAATGCAGACCTGATTGATAAAGATGGATCAGAAGCAATCGTCAAAATTGTCTTGGATAAAGGCGAAAGCGACGGTGCGTGGGTAGATACAACATCAGGCGGATCTGTTGATATCGCTCTGTATATGTCTGAACACCACACCAATAGCTACGCAATTACCATAAATGGGTTTGCCGCAACTGCGACTATTGAAGATGGTGATTTGGTTCTTAGCTTCTCTGAGGAAGCGGACTCCGCTCACTTGGCGCAGAACATAAGCATCACCAATGAAATCGGCATTCAGTTGCCAATCGATGATAGCACAGATTTCAACGTTGATGTCACTTATACATCTGCCGAAGTGAATGCAGAGGGTGGGGTCGCACAATACAGTGAGCAAGACACCATCACCATTGATGTTGATATCGCAGGCATTGCCGGGGCAGCTGAAACTGACTACGGCTATGACGATGCTTCAGGTAACTTTATAGTAACTGGTCCAGTTGGTAGCCAAACGGTTACCTACTCAGAAGATGATCAAGCGAGTGTTGCTCAGCATGGCAAGGGCTCGCAAGAAACACCTCTCGTAATCGATGTGAAGTTCTCAGCGGGTACCGAAGATGGTGAAGGCCAGCATGGTATGGGTTCAGAAGACGTTGATGACGACAAATCCGAAGGCATTACCAAAGTTGTCCTAAATAAAGGTGCTAGCGAGGGTAAGTGGGTTTCCGAAGGTGTAGATCTCGGCAGTGGTGGTGATACTGGTTCTAAACTTGTCTTGATAGTCGGGCAACCAGTACTCGTGACTTATGTAATCTCATCAGGAGCTGATAGCGCCGATCAGGTTCTCACCCTTACAGTTCCTGATCCAGGTGTTCAAAACCTGGATCTCTCTGGTTTGATTGGTATTGAACTTCCTATCGATGATAGCACAAACTTTGATCTGTCAATCGTAACAACCACTTCTGAGTACGATGATGATGGTTTTGATAGCGCAGGCGATTATCTGGGCAATGGCGCGGTAAGTACGACCGAAACCGTGGCTGATGTTATTAGCTTTAACATTGTCGGTGTTGCCGGTCCGGCGGAAGTCGACTTTGATGCTGATAACTATCTCGGTAGCGAGAACGGTAAGGCTATTTTCTATGAAGACGATACCCCCGTGAAGAGTGACCACGGTGATAATGCAACTGAAACACGGTTGTTAATTGACGTGAAATACTCTGCGGGTACTGAAGACGGTACAGGTCAGCATGGTAACGGTATTCCTGTTGTTGATGCGGACAAGTCAGAAGGCATTACCCAGATAGTCCTCGATAAAGGTCTGAGTGATGGTGCCTGGGTTCAGCAAACTCCTGATGGAACCGTAGATATCGCAACTGCAGTTGCAGCGGCACTAGAAGCAGATCCTGATTCTCCCTTCACTCTTACTTTCGCCGAGGGAGACGCAACAGTTACTCTTAATGCTGACGGTGATCTGGTTCTGACCTTTGATGATCCAGGTGTCCAGAACGTTAATTTGGCTGGAACAGTTGGTATTGAACTGCCGATTGATGACAGTACTAACTTCAAACTCTCCATCGAAACCACTACATCAGAATATGATGATGACGCTTTCTCAAGCGGTTCTTATGACGGTTCCGATGCAATTAACACAGAGATGACAACAGATTCTGTCAACTTTGATATCGTGGGTGTTGTTGCTGAAGCAGATGCTGGTTTTGTTGATGCGACAGTCAACTATGTTGAAGATAACCAACCTTTGGTTGTTGATCATGGTGCCGGTGCTGGCGAAACGCCATTGCGTGTCCAGGTGAATTATCAAGCCGCGACACAGGATGATGATGGTACAACCACAGACGATCCGCGTTCAGAAGGAATTCGGAACGTCTTTTTGAAGAAATTTTACGAGGGTGATGTTGAAGCTCAAGGTGACTGGGTTGTCGGAGGGTCCGTTCTTACCTTCGGTAACAATGTAACGATTGAAGTACCTGCCATAGGTACGGGATCTCATTCTGCTTCTGTTTATGTGGATATCAATGGCAATCTTAATATCGATTTTGGTCTTGGTGCGGACGCTGTAGAAAGCGTGGATCTAAACAACTTTATCGAAGTTCAGCTCCCACTCGATGATAGCTCAGATTTCAAGATTAAGGCCATTACAACAACTATTGAATTCGATGATGACGGTGGTCTATATCAACCAGTTTTAACAACGGACATTCTTAATGTTAAGGTAGACGGTGTCGCCGGTGCTGCCAGTATCGGTCTGGCTGTTTTTGATACGGAAGAAGGGTTCTATCAGCAATTAGATGATATTGATGGTAACCCAACCTATGCCTTCTACGAAGATGGTGAAGGACTGCCTGGTGCACAGAATGACGCTGATGTGCTGTTTATCCCTGCGAACTTTATTCTGAATACAGAGGACGGTGCAGGTCAAGATAGCAACGGTTCCACTGATGATCAAAATTCTGAAGGTATCACCTTTGTTAAGTTGAAGGTGGACGGTGCCCCAGATGGTACAGCGTTTGATGTTGTTTACAGTGATACCGATCAGGTAACCATTGATGGTCATACATACGATGTAACTATTGCATACGATGTTGCTCCTACTGGTAGTGATGAGCTAACTCTGACGCTATCTAGTGGGACACAGGGTGCTCAAGAAATCAAGCTGGGTGATGTGGTTTCGGTCGAATTACCACAACACACCGATGATGACTTCTCCATGACTGTGGATGTTACAACGACTGAATATGACGATGATAATGATGTAACACCGGGTACTAATTCTACTGCAACGGCATCACAAACCATCAACATCGTCATTGATTCAGTGGCTGATGGGCCACATTTCGGTGGTTATGCAGCCGTGCCGTCCGGTGATGGCGATTTCATTCCACCGATTGACGATGATTTTCTTTATGATGAGCAGGAAATAGTAAAAGTTCCGGTGAACGTTGTTTTTGATGACAACGACGGCTCAGAAACTCATGAGATTGTTCTGAGCAACATTCCATCGGATTGGATCCCAACGTTTGGTGCCCCAGCCGTGCCTTATACTGTTACGGGACTACTCGCAGACAAGGACCCTGGGGATATCACAGTCAAGGGCACTTACACCCTGACCATCGATGTTTCATCTTATCCAAACGGTGTTGTCGATCTCGACCTAGGCTTTAACCCACAAGATTGGACTTCTTCTCGTTGGAGCGATGGATCACCCCACGACAGTGGGGATGTGGATATCATTATAAAGGCAACGGCAGAGGAAACCAATACCCCTGCACCGGATGTTGAAAACGATATTTCTAACAACGACGTAGAAGGGAGCACCCTTCATACGGTGCATATCACTGAAGATATTCCAATTGTGGAAAATTCCTATATTAATCTGGACGAGAGCGCTGGTAACGTTGCTAATTCTGAAAGTCCGATAGATATTCCTGTTCCAGATGATGTTACTCAGATCGATGATGCACAGGCTAGAATTGAAGCAGCTTTAACGGCATCAGGAATGAGTGTTGGCAATACCATCAGTTCTCGTTATCGGGCGAGTGATGCTTCTGTTGATATGAAAACCGACGGTGTTAATGATGTTAATCCTGCTGTTGTGTCAGATAAGGAAAGTATACAGTTCATCACTTATGACGGAACACAAGATTCTGGTTTAGATACGACTGCTGGCGACAGTATTTTCCTCTATAGCTCGCTCTCTGATCCATCTGTTGTCTTTGGCGTTGTGAACGGGGGATATGAAGGTGGTGTTATTATTGAGGGAACTATTGCCTTTACTGCAACGATTGATTCGGCTCTAGAGGACGAAGATAATCAGCTAGAGATGTATGTCGAGCAATACGAGAGCATCTATCATATTGATGATGACAACGATCATGACTTCACTGAAAGCCTGAATCTTGAATATTTCGTTACAGATGATGAAGGTGACCAGAGCAACACAGCTACAATCGTCGTTAGTTTTGATGATGATGGGCCTACTGTAAATAATGCATATAATGCAGCTATTTTACTCGACGATGATGCTCTGGGCGGAAATCCTGGTGGAACAGGCGATGTCGATCCTGATTCCGCGAATTTGACGGGGACACTTGATTTCACTGCTGGTGCGGATGGAGTTAAAAGCGTTCTCCTAACAAAAGTAGGTCTTCCCGGCGGCACGAATAACAACTTTACGTCACAATATTCAACCGATGGCACAGAAACTATTATATCGCAGTTCGGGATTGAGATTTTCAAAATCACTCTTCTTGATACGACTTCAGGGCAGTATGAGGTCACTCAGTTGAACCCTGTCCGCCATTTTGAGGGCCAAGCGGAAAACAGCCACAAGTTCTTCATCCTTTATCAGGTGACTGATGGTGATGCTTATGGTGATGCAAGTACTCTGGAAGCACATATTGTCTTAAGCATTAACGACGATTCTCCTATTGCGGTTAATGACGAAGCTGAAATCTATACTAATCAGGCACAGATAATTGGTAACGTAATCGACGGAAAAACGGACACTGGTGAAGGCGCTGATTCTGTTGGTGCCGATGGTGGCACTGTTACCCACGTGAACGACATTGAGCTGAATACTGACGGAACCCCAACCGTTATTCCTGGGGTTTATGGCACGCTGACAATTTCTTTGAATGGTACCTATAGCTATGCACCATTAAGTGGTGGTGAAGAAGTCTTCAGCTACACCTTGACTGATGGTGACGGGGATACTTCGACTGCAACACTTACCATTGATGTTATTACACCACCACTGGATGCCCACGATGATATTGTCCTGACTAACGTGGAGGGACCAATTGTAATTCCTGACTGGGTACTTCTACGAAACGATACAGACAATGATAACCTTACAGTTGATGGTGTTTTTAATCCGGTTCAAGGTACTGTAAATGATGCCGGCTCAACCGTTACCTTCACACCTGAGTTACAAGTCGATTTCCTTGGTTTTGAATCGCCAGATGCTAGTGGTCAAGTTGTTAACCGATTGTTTCCTCCTCATGATGGCTTTATTACAATAGAGGGCGACCGGGTTGAAGGCGGAGACCGAGACAGAGATTTTGGTGGGGGTATGGATCTGTCACGCGGAGATTGGATCCGAGATACTAATCCTGCTTTGGTAGATAGAGCCGTTCATACAATGACGGTTAAAGGTACAATCAACGACGCGAGAGGTATATACCGTAGCGGTGAGGTTGAATCTCTGTATGACATAGATAGGTACAAGATTGTACTGAGGGCAGGTGAAACCTTATCTCTTGCAAGCTCAAGCCCACCACTTGATGATTTTGCATTAACCTTATCAGGAGGTGGTGTCTCTGATCTACCGTTTGATGGTGGTTCGCCATTCGTCGCAACTGTTCGTGGGACCTATTATTTGGATATCTTTACGGCTGATCAGGATCTTTCTGGTGATCGAGATCTAAATAGTTTTTTTTATGAACTCGATTTAAGCATCGATAGCACTTCTTTGATTCCTGATGCTCAGTTTGAATACGGAGTAACTGATGGTGATCAAAATGACACTGCGGTAGTTTCGGTTGATGTTCAGGATGGTAATACTATTCAGGGTGCAGTTGGTGACGTCGATGAAATTCTTATTGGCGGTGATGAGGGGGATTTCCTTCTTGCTGGTGGTGGAAATGATGTCCTTATCGGTGGAGGTGGTAATGATATTCTAACGGGTGGAACCGGTGCCGATATCTTCGATTTTGAAGATCATATACTTGGAACTGATATTGATACCATCAAGGATTACAATAGCGGTGAAGGTGATATTTTAGATTTTAGGGAAATCATGGACTTCGACGATGATGCCGGAGATATTATTTCTGAATTTATTCAAATATCAACAGATTCCGACGGTACCCATCTCAGCGTTCGTTCAAACGGAGTTGGTGATTACGAAAGGGTTGCCGTACTCGAAGACGTTTCAGTCGGAGATTTCATTAACATCATTCTTGATAATACGGAACATACTTTAGAAGTTGTATAAAACGGCTTATATCAGCGACTAAATATAAATGGGCGTCCTTTTGGGCGCCCTTTTTGTTTGGGAATTAATACAGGTCTTATTTTGTTAGAATGAGGGCAGGGAGCTGCTTTTTAGCTTATTTTCTGGCCAGGTCTCAAACGCTGCGATCGTGACAATGATATAACTGACGGTGCGCCAGTCGACCTTGCTCGGTGACCGTTTGTTTTTGGGGGAGCAGATCAAGGCGGCAGCCATGCTGAGATCGAGGTTCAGGCCATTGCTACGGAGACGAACCTTTCCGGTGAAGATTACTTTTATGGGAACAATATCGCTAGGAAGTTTTTCAGGTGACGTCGCTGACTTGAGCGTCGTTCTGTCTGACGTTAGTCAAGTTGCAACCCTTATGGGTGTTGGAGATAGCGAAACGTTCACGGTACAGATGGATGAGGACCAAATTCTTTTGATGACAACAGTTTATAGCGTCCGATTAGAAGTTGTTCTAGATGAGAGCCTTGGTATTATCCACCAGGGCTCTTTCTTGTTTTGTTCTCAAACCCGGACAATATGTTCACTTTTTGCAGTGACCCCAAGAAGGCATCAAAAACCAGATCACGGCAAGTGATCGTGCGGGTACCCTAACAGTGACCTACGCCAGATCAGCAACCAAAGTATTAGCAGAGATTATAAAATCAGCACTAAGAGAATTGGGATCGTAAGGGATCTAATCCCTTATACACACAAACACTACCACCTTGAAGCGGGGTGGAGCAACCCGGTAGCTCGTCAGGCTCATAATCTGAAGGTCGCAGGTTCAAATCCACCCCCCGCAGCCAATATACAATCACAAAACCTCGTAACTCCAATGAGTTGCGAGGTTTTGTGATTCTGGGTGCTTGATGCTGTTTAAATGGAACCAATAACTTAGAGGGCAGGTTCAAATCTACACGCAACCAACCTAGCTCAATATGTGACATGTGTTGAACTTGTTCTTCGATAAGGGGCATTTCTGTATTGTTTTAAGATTTCTCGCCCGTTTGGATGAGTTCGCGTTTATAGGGCTACTTAGTTTAGTCGCTACTTATGTTTTTTATGCTCTGCCAATCAAGATTAAAGCGAGACAGATATTTTTTTAAACGATCTGCGTCGTTAGTAACTTTCTTTTTTGATCGGGAGGCTGCAAATAATGTTCGCCCTGATGAAGAAAGTGAATCTGATTTTTCGCACGTTGACAGTACTTCGGCTAATTGTACCTGATCAAACAGGTCGGTATTATCAATGTCTGACTGAGTAAGATATTTGTTAAGTTTGTTTTCCGGCTGGCCTGACATGGAATTCCAAAGACTTTTAAGTCTGATGATTTCATCACGGACAACTTCTTCAGTAATGCGCCCAGCTATGGATAGTGTTGACATGCGGGTAATAGATGCTCCGAGATCACGAAAGTTTGCCGACCAAATTGCTTCGTTGGAATTGGCGAACTTAAGGAAATGATGCCGTGCTTCTTTGTTAAAGGTTATGTTTTCGCCGAATTCTTGAGAATGACGCCGTAACTCGTACTCGAGGTTTGGCTCTAAATCTTCCCTACGGTCCCGAAGACCAGGTAGTTTAAATGTCCAAAGATTTAGCCTCGCAAAAAGATCTTCTCTGAACCGTCCTTGTCGAACATCGCTTGCTAAGTCTCGATTTGTTCCTGCTATGAGCTGGAAATCACTGGTGCTTTCGGTATCGGCCCCAACTGGAAAGAAGATTTTTTCTTCTATCGCACGAAGGATCATTGCTTGTTCGTCCAGTCCAAGCTCTCCAATCTCATCTAAGAAAAGTACCCCTTTATCAGCAGCTCTCAGCATTCCTTTTCGATCTGTCGTCGCGCCTGTAAAAGCGCCTTTCGTGTGTCCAAAAAGGGCAGACATGGCGCCGTCGCCACGTAAAGTCGCGCAATTAACTTCTATGAAACTCCCACTGACTTGATGTTTTACTTGCTTGAGGGAAAATATTTTTTTGGCGAGTTGAGACTTCCCCGCACCAGTTGGACCTGTCAGGAGAAGGGGGGCGTGCGAACGGATAGCGACCTTTTCAATGCGATCAATCATCTGATTAAAGGCGGGGTTTCGAGTTTCAATTCCGCTTTTGAGAATGGATGTGGCTTCTTGTTGGTCGACTTGGAAACGTTGTGCGATTTGATCGTAACGCGAAAGGTCGAGATCAATGATATTATAGTCACCTGGTCTTCCTTCTTTCCAACGTTTGGGAGGATTGAGTTGGAAAAGGCGCGCGGGGATAAAGTGAGTCTCGGTTAAGAGGAACAGACAAATTTGAGCAACGTGCGTACCTGTTGTCATGTTGATCAGGTATTCACAATTTTCCAAATCAAAATCAAATGATTTAGAGAAATCATAAAGTGCTCCGTATACCTCTCCAAAGTCCCATGGATCTTTAAGGTTCATATCGTAAGGCTGAACAGTGGTTTCCGGTGAAACCATTGCAATGTCTGTTGTTATTCTTTCCATTAAACCCTTGCGGTGTTCGTCATGGAATAAGATGGCGCGATCTATCAGTAGGTCATCAAATGAACACATAGCGACGCTTGGGCGCCACCGATCCCAGCGTTGAGCATTTTTTCCAGCATCAAGCGTTGATCCAAGAAATCCTATTACGACGCGTTCTTTCATAATTATCCAAATTTATAAAATAGTAGATTATAATATATAAATATATCATACAAAATAATTTCCTAAAAGTAGAGTAAATTGTTGAAATTTATAAATCAATATATAAATCAACATGTTAGGTTGTTTAATAATTGTTTTGTAAAACTTGGCACAACTCTTGAAATAGTAAGGGAGTAATCACGAGAAGGAAGAAGGCAATGGCAAATAAATCGTTGTTTACGTCTTTAAGAGGACGCCTGTTACCAAGCACCAATGCAGTGAATGCTCATGGCGCTGGTACTTACGAATATGGTGCTCAGCACAAGCTGGCCCAGTTGGCTATGACAGGAACAATGAATCAGACATTTTATGCTCAGGCACAAGATCAGGTGAAAGAGATCCTGGTGCAGGCATCGGCTGTCGATGCAGAGTTCTTGGCTAAAACAGCTATCTATGCCCGTGCAAACGGACACATGAAAGATGTTCCAGCCCTGTTGCTTGCTGTCCTCTCAACTCTTGATGTCGATCTTTTTGCGAAGACTTTTCCAAGGGTGATTGATAACGGCAAGATGGTACGGAACTTTGTACAGATCATGCGCTCTGGTGTTGTTGGTCGAAAATCTTTGGGATCTCGACCCAAGACTATGATTGCTGGCTGGTTGAAAGAGGCTTCTACCAGAGCATTTTTACAAGGGACTGTTGGACAGGATCCATCTTTGGCTGACGTCATCAAGATGGTACATCCTAAGCCAATGAATGCTCAACAAGATGCGCTGTTCGCCTGGGCCATTGGCAAGCCTTGTGACATCAACTTACTGCCAGAGGAAGTGCAGGGTTTTATCCGTTTTAAGGCTGATAATTCATCTGCAGTGCCCGATGTGCCTTTTCAGCTTTTGACTTCATTGTCTCTAAGCAAGGAACACTGGACAGAGATAGCTCTGAAAGGCGGCTGGCACATGGTGCGGATGAACTTGAATACTTTTGCCCGTCACGGCGTGCTTGAGGACCCGGAAGTTGTTGGCCTGTTGGTTGAAAAATTGATGGATCCTGATGTGATCAAAAGAGCCCGGGTGTTTCCTTATCAGCTGATGGCAGCCTATGCCATGACTGGCGAAAAGGTTCCCACCGTCTTACGGGATGCTTTGCAGGACGCTATGGAGTTGGCCACACAGAATGTGCCCGTTTTTGACGGAAACATTGTGGTCTGCCCTGATGTTTCCGGCTCTATGACAATGCCAATTACTGGTTATCGTCAAGGGGCAAGCTCTCGGGTGCGCTGTATTGATGTTGCTGGGTTAATTGCATCAACTGTCCTGCGTCAAAACAAACAAGCGAAAGTACTGCCTTTTGAATGTGGTGTTGTCGACGTGAGCTTAAATGCGAGGGATAGCGTGATGACCAATGCGCAGCGGCTCAGCGAAATCGGAGGAGGAGGGACGAACTGTTCTGCACCTTTAGCAAAGCTGAATCAGGACAAAGCCAAGGTCAAACTTGTCCTTATGATCTCGGATAACCAGTCCTGGGTCGATGGCAATCGTTATGGGGCAACCGCAGTGATGAAGCAATGGAATAAGCTCAAGAGGCGGAACCCCAGAGCGCGGTTAGTATGTCTGGATATTGCACCTTACGGGGCAAGTCAGGCCACAGAACGGGAAGATATCCTCAATATAGGTGGATTTTCTGACCAAGTGTTTGGTGTCATCAATGCTTTTGCAAAGGGTGAACTGAATGCAGATCACTTTGTTGGCGAGATCGAAAAGGTCACGCTTTAAACTATAACCCGGAGGCGGAATGGGCCGCCTCCGTAGATGGAGAAAATTACAGACTTATCTTGGGCGAATGCTGAACGGAATTACATCCTCCAGCAAGAATGAATGTCTGGTGTGGTTCGACTCCCCCTTGGAATACGCTCTCAGGCTTGGGCGGGACATTCTAAATTTCGTACACTCCTTGTCGCCCATAGTTGATAAGTTTTTTAAGTAAATTCGAATTCATGGCGAATGCCGATGGAACTACATGTGGTGTCGCGGGTTCAATTCCCGCCAGGCTGTTACTAGCCTGTAGCTCAGTAGGTAGAGCGTAAATGTTTCATCAATCCCTTGTCGCCAGATATTAAGAAGAACAAAACGAACCCGGGCGAATGCCAGTGGAACTACATAGAATGGTCAGGTTACAGGTTAAAATCCTGTCGAGTTTTGATAACTCGTAGCTCAACAGATAGAGCAGATCGCAAATGTTTCACTACAACCTTGTCGTCCACAAATGAGAAAGAAGATAAATCACGGCGAATGCCCACGGAACTACATCCCTTTCACGGACCAGACGCGGGTTCGAATCCCGTCAGATTGAACTCAATCTGTAGTTTAGTGGCCTAGAACAGGCTGTTTCGTAAAAACTTGTCGCCTATTGTGATTTTAATAATGCGTTTAAAAGAAGAAAAATTGGAAAAGAAAATGACTGGATACGAAATTTTAGAAACTGGCGGAGTGCCTGTAAAAGCCTGGGTTAAAGGGGTTCCTGTTGATGACAAGGCTCGTATCCAGCTTGGAAATATTGCGCGGTTGCCTTTTATTCATGACCACGTTGCTGTTATGCCCGATGTCCACGTTGGTAAGGGCGCGACTATTGGCTCTGTGATTGCAACCAAAGGGGCGATTGTTCCCGCCGCTGTGGGCGTGGATCTCGGTTGTGGGATGATGGCTATTCGCACAAGTATGAATGCGAGCGATTTACCTGATAGTTTGAAAGAACTACGCACCGGTATAGAAGCCGCAGTCCCTCATGGGGGCATTGGAATTAAAGGCGGTTGGAAAAATGGTGTGCCAGCTTCTATTGCATCCCGGTTCAAGCGTGCTCAGCTTGCTGAACGTTTGGCTATAATTACGGCTAAACACCCTGCAATTGCCGAGGCCCACTCACTTGTTCACTTGGGGTCTCTTGGTGGCGGTAACCACTTTATCGAAATTTGTCTCGATGAAAATGATCGTGTCTGGGTGATGTTGCACTCCGGTTCTCGCGGTATCGGCAACCGTATTGGAACCTACTTTATCTCTAAGGCGCGTGAAGCGATCCTCAAAAGAGGTATTGGACTGCCAGATAAAGACTTGGCATGGTTCGAAGAGGGGGAGCAACTTTTCGATGATTACGTCGAGGCTGTACTTTGGGCCCAGGATTTTGCCCGTCAAAACCGCGAGGCAATGATGGAACGTATCCTTCGTGTCATGCGAAGCCAGCTTCCTAAATTCACGACTGAAAAAGTGGCTGTGAACTGTCACCACAACTATGTGGAACGTGAACATCACTTTGGTGCCGATGTCTGGGTTACCAGAAAAGGGGCAGTTCGGGCTCAAGAAGGAGATCTTGGGATTATTCCGGGATCTATGGGGGCAAAGTCATTCATTGTTCGAGGGCTTGGAAATCCCGATAGCTTCTGTTCTTGCAGCCACGGTGCTGGACGCGTGATGTCCCGAACCCAGGCTAAGAAAGAGGTGAGTATGGATGTGCACTTGGATGCTGTGAAAGCAGTAGAGTGCCGAAAAGATGTTGGTGTTCTTGATGAAACTCCTTCAGCCTACAAAGACATTGATGCTGTGATGGCTGCGCAACAAGATCTCGTCGAGATCATGCATCAGTTACGACAGGTCGTTTGTGTCAAAGGTTAGGTTTTTCAACGATTGAAGCCGGGTGTAACTCCCGGTTTCAATTTTCCTCAAGGTGAGAGTCTGCCCCGCTGATCTTTATGGGATATGTGGGGTGGATTTAAAAAAGAATAAGATAAGGAGTAATCCGATAGATCAACTTGATTCTATCGTAAGTATTTGATTGGATAAGGTTATGATAAAGAGTATTTCAAAAGATGCTTCTCGGTATATTGCAGGAGAACTGAAAGCTATAGAAAATGATAACCAGGTCCGTATTCTTCTTGCGGTTGAATCTGGTAGTCGGGCATGGGGGTTTCCTTCCTCGGATTCCGATTATGATGTGCGGTTTCTCTATGTACGTCAGCCTGATTGGTACCTGTCGATATGTAAACGTCGTGATGTGATCGAGCTACCGCTTGATCCGGTGTGGGATATTAATGGTTGGGATCTGCAAAAAGCCCTGCAGCTATTGATCAAACCCAACCCTGTTCTCCTGGAATGGCTATCTTCACCGATTGTGTATCAAAGTGATCTGGAATTTGTGGCTAGAATAACAGATTTGGCGCGGGAGATGAGTTTTCATACCTCGTCCCGCTTCCACTATTTGCATTTGGCCTCGACTCAGTATCGTCGTTACGTGGAAAATCAAGAAGTCGTCAGGATGAAGAAGTATTTCTACGTTCTAAGACCTGCACTAGCCTTGATGTGGCTAAGAGAAAATCCCGGTATTCCTGTTCCGATGAACTTTCAGGCTCTTATGGAAGGTTTGCCTCTTAGTAACTCTGTATCGAGCCTTTTAAATGATCTTATTGAGAAAAAGCGCGTGACGAAGGAACTCGGTACAACGGGACATCTTGTGGAATTTGATCACCTGATTGAGGCCGAGTTGGCTTGGGCACAAAATGTACGAGAAGAGACCCAAAAGTCCAATCGTGACTTTAAAAATGAGGCTGACAATATTTTTTATGAAACGGTCATGAAACCAGAAGATTGGACAGAAAAGTTAGCTGTCTAATTTGAACCGTACAGTAAAAGTAATAATTATAGAATTGTAAGAAGATGATAAAAATTGATGGATCTCAAGGAGAAGGCGGGGGCCAAATTTTGCGCTCTTCCCTCTCTCTTGCCATGGTGACCGGTCAAGCTGTTGAGATTAAAAACATTAGAGATAATCGCTCGAAACCGGGCGTTTTACGCCAGCACCTCACCGCAATAAAAGCTGCTGCAGAAGTTTGTTCTGCTGAAGTCGAAGGTGCTGAAATGGGGGCGCGAACCCTCGTGTTTAAACCTGGATGGATTAAAGGCGGAGATTATCATTTCTCAGTAGGTACCGCTGGGAGTTCGACTTTAGTTTTTCAGACTGTTTTACCTGCCCTGATGCTATCAAACCGGCCCTCATCGGTAATCGTTGAAGGGGGAACTCATAATAAATGTGCGCCTCCTTTTGAGTATTTGCGCGATGCATTTGCCCCGCAACTTCACCGAATGGGTGTAGGGATCTCTCTTAAGCTTCACCGTTCAGGGTACTATCCCGCCGGGGGAGGCAAGTTTGTTGCCGAGATTGCGCCAGTAGAAGAGTTATCCGCCATCTTTCTTGAGGAAAGAGGCGCAAAGCTTCCACCAAAAGCAACCGCTGTATTGGCAAACATTCCAGAAATTGTGGCCGAGAGAGAACTCAAGGCTCTAGAGCATGATCTTAAGTGGGATGACCTTGAAAGCGCTTCTCAATATGTGAAGTATGCTCAAGGGGCAGGCAATATACTGTTACTTCACCTTGGGTACCAGCACGTTTGCGAAGTGATTTCTGAAGTCGGAGAGCGAGGCGTTCGTTCTGAGTTGGTTGCCCGTTCGGTTGCCAACCAGGCATGGCAATATCTGGCGACAAATGCCCCTGTGGGAGAGCATTTGGCTGATCAGCTGCTGTTGCCTATGGCAATCTGTGGTCAAGGGGCATTCATAACGGGGCCACTGACTTTGCATACCCGCACCAATATTGCGGTGATTGAGGCCTTTTATGGCGCTTGCATCACGACGGAAGAAATCGGTGGTGACATGAACCGAATTGAAATTAAACGAAAATAATAATCGGGTAATTCAACCCGAAGAAAAGGAAACAAGTGCAGATTGAACTAACGCTCAGAGCCGAAACAGAGGCGGATTATTTCGCTTCTGATCTCGGTTTTTTGCTGCATAAACACCCCTCGCACCTGCATCAGAAAAACTTGAAATGGGGCACAGGGAGCATTTTTTACAGTGAAGTCAGTGATGAAAGAACCACTGCGGTCTTAACTGTTGATATTGATTCTATTGCCTTGGTACGTGGCCGTAACGACCAATCTTCCGGATTATTGGGGCAGTACGTAAATGATAGACCTTATGCCGCCAATTCATTTCTAACAGTTGCTCTCAGCCGTCTTCTTGGCCAGTCTATTTCCGGTAAGTCTAAGGAAAAGCAAGAACTGGCGGATAGGGCCTTGCCCTTTGAAGTGCGGATTGTCCCGATCCGGATTGTTGGTGGCCGCGAGATTGCCAAGGAATTCCTTGAGCCTCTTGGGTACGAAATAGACATCAAGGACATTGGAGAAACCCCAGAGCAAAGTTATGGTCTTTTTGATTTGAGATTAAAAGCGGAGATCAAGCTCTCGGACCTTCTGAGCCAACTCTATGTTTTGATTTCTGTACTCGATAACCAAAAGCATTTTTGGGTTGCTGAAGATGAAGTCGACAAACTGGTTGATAAAGGAAAGGGGTGGCTCGAAACTCACCCTGCAAAGGAGCTCATTACCAGGCGGGCGTTAAAGCATCGACGTTCATTGGCTCATTTGGCTTTGGATCGTCTCTCCGAAGGAAGGGAGGATGAAGTAGAAGGAGAAGAACCTGATACGCCTAAGCCACGTCTGGATCGTGAAGAAGTATTAGAGCGGCCAATTCGTCTGCACGACCTTCGATTGGACCGTGTTGCCGAGGTTCTCGGCGAAAACAAAGTGTCTTCTGTTCTCGATCTTGGTTGTGGAGAAGGAAAGCTCTTGGCGCGATTAGTCAAAGAGCGCGGTCTTAGCAAGATTGTCGGTGTTGATGCTTCTGTCCGAACCCTTGAACGCGCCCATAAAAGGTTACATCTGGACACGGCTGGCGATGCGATGAGAGACCGTCTTATTCTGCAAATGGGAAGCCTGACCTATTGTGATCGTCGCTGGAGGGACTTTGAAGCCGCTACTCTGGTTGAAGTTATCGAGCATATTGATCTGCCTAGATTACCTTCGCTTGAATTGTCCTTGTTCGGTGAGGCAAGGCCTAGGTTGGTCGTCGTGACGACACCAAATGTTGAATATAATCAGTTGTTTGAGAAGATGGCTGAAGGCGATCTTCGTCATAGCGATCACCGCTTTGAGTGGACGCGGGATGAATTTCAGCAATGGGCAAACCGAGTTTGTGAAACATATGATTACAGGGTTGAGATCTCTCCACTGGGCCCCGAAGATGACAATTACGGAGCTCCATCACAGATGGCTGTTTTTAAAATCGGATTTGATGCAAGTGAAAGTGAAAGTGGGCAGCCTGGGGAAGGAGAAAAATTATGAAAATTTCCATTCCTGATTTCTCCCTGGTGGTTCTGATCGGCCCAACGGGTTCTGGAAAATCCAGCTTTGCCCGTAAACATTTCCTGGATACAGAAATCATTTCATCAGATACCTGTCGGGCATTGGTGAGTGACCATGAAGAGGAACAAGGGGCAACTTCGGATGCTTTTGATTTGTTGCAACATATGGCGGGTCTTCGGCTTAAACGTCGAAAGCTAACCGTAATCGATGCGACGTCTGTTCGCCCTGAAGATCGTCAAAAACTGGTTGCTCTGGCCCGTAAATGGCATGCTTTGCCCGTGGCACTGGTCCTTGATATCAATCCAAGAATTTGTTCTGAACGCAACGAGGGGCGGACCAACCGAAACTTTGGATTTCAAGTCCCCCTTAACCATTCTAGAACTCTGCGCAGATCTATCCGAAGGCTTGCGAAAGAGGGGTTTAGGCATACAACAATTCTGAAATCGCCCGAAGAAGTTGATAACCTCGAAATCACCCGAGAGCGTCTTTGGACCGATCATCGGGATGATCGGGGACCCTTTGATATTATCGGAGATGTTCATGGCTGTTTCGAGGAACTCACAGAGTTGCTCGTTCAACTTGGTTATGAGGTTGATGTTCACAGTGAGGGTGAAGAGCTTCTTTCTGCGCGCCATCCCGAGGGTCGTCAGGCCTTTTTTGTCGGAGATATCACCGACAGGGGGCCCCGAAACGCGGATTGCCTACGCCTGGTTATGGGAATGTTGGCAGAAGGAAGTGCACGATGTGTGCTTGGAAACCACGACCACAAGCTCGAAAAGTGGTTGCGAGGCAAAAGGGTCAAACTCAACCACGGGCTGGAATTAACCGTTGCTGAGCTAGAAGAAACATCAGAGGAGTTTCGGAAAGAAGTTCTTAAATTTGTGGGTAAGCTTACCTCCCACCAATGGTTGCAGACTGTGTGAAAAGTCCTTACCAGCCAATTTAGTCGTGTTATAGTTTTACCAGTATTTATATGCACTATACGGGGTAATGATGACTGGTTTTATAGAGGGTGAGGACCGGAT
>OJFV01000185.1_pt1 | contig 25970 bp, 24 predicted proteins | sample 1594391 | NCBI WGS metagenome assembly OJFV01 (sample SAMN05416856, study PRJEB24817) | seawater metagenome | isolation source: Sea water | place: Canada:Atlantic | collected 2013-11
ACTGCAAAAAGACTATCTTAATTTAAGCTAATTTGAAATCGGGGGCAGGATACTGATTTCGATGATTATGTGTTCCTTAAGTTTCCCGTATTCCGCAATAAGGTACATTTTTTGTTAAGTAAGTCCGTCAAAAAATCTACGCTTACGGCATTGAACAGAGCAATTGAACAAATCATGACAACTGAGGACTACAGCAACATTTACGGGCCTGAAAATTTAATTAACCTAACAGATGAAACAGTAATTAATTAACTCTGTCGTTTTGTTGTAGATAATAGAAACGTCGATTTTTTTGGCTAAACAAACAACTTAGTAACTCAGTTACTTTATTCCCCATACAAACATTAGGTCTGCCTTAAAATCACCTATTCCCGCCCGGCGCGCCATTCTTTCCAGCGCAGATAAACATTTGCACCAATTGTGGAAAAAGGTCGTGGTGGAAGTTTTTGAGGATCGGCCTCGTTCATAAAGGCTCGAGTAATTTCACTGCTGTGACCACTGGCGAGTTCTGCTGCGCCAATGCCTGTCATGGTTCCCCGTGCCGTACCGAGGCCGTTTTGGCAGCAGGCGGAAAAGACGTTGTCGTCAATTTCTCGCATGATCGATACATTGTTTTTACTCAGACAAAGGTGCCCTGCCCAACTGTATTGCATTTTCATTCCGGAAAGTGCTGGAAAGCGAGCATCAAACTTCTGCTGCTGCACCCCAACAGCCCGAGCAAGCCCGGCCTTTGAAGCTTTCATGTCAGGCAGAAAGCTTGCACAGGTTCGGGTGACAATCCGGTTGCCCCCTTGAACAGTATCAATCCGGCGTACAGTTGTGCCCATGGGATCAGCAGGCGTTATCCCCCACCGAGATTGCCCGCCGAGCGTCTTAAGGGCATCGGGATCTAGTTCCGGTGTCATGGATGCGTAGAGAAAGATATGCATCAAACGACCGCGTGCAAAACCGAAGCTTTCCAGGTGTCCGTTGTTGGCGACAATAATCCGAGGCGTTGTCACGGTTCCTTTGGGTGTCGAGAGCAGCCAGTCGGAACTTACTTTCGAAAACCGGGTAACTGGCGTGTTCTCAAAGATCTGAGTATTGCGCTGCAAACCATCTGCTAGTCCCTGAATATATCCTGCAGGCTGTAACATTGCCGTGCCCGGCGTATAAAGCCCAGACAGATAATAACGACTGCCCGTAAGCTCAGTCATCGCCTGAGCATCCAGCATTTGTGAGGGTTCGCCTAATCTTTCCAGATGTTTGGCATAGTCCTGATTATGCTTATCACCGGAGAGGCTTGCCGCACCGTTTACTTTGCCAACCGGATCAAAATAAGCAGGATTGATGCCATACTCCTCAACAGCCTCTCTGGCAAAATCAATTGCCATACGGTTGAGCCGGATCGTCTTCAGATCGCTGTTCTCGGCCTGCCCGGCATAGTCATCTGACGCAAGGTCATGGGGCAGATCGATCATAAAGCCTGAGTTACGCCCGGAAGCACCTTCGGCAATTTCGCCAGCTTCGAGCACAACAATCCGGGCGCCTGGGTTGAGTTGCGTCAAGCGTCGGGCAGCGGAAAGCCCGGCAAAGCCCGCGCCGATGACGACAAAATCGGCAAGTATATCCTGATCCAGCGGTTGCGTCGCCTGACGCGGGGGGAGGATATCGCGCCAAGCCGCCCTCCCCCTGTGTTCAGGTAATCGTTTTGCCTGATAGACTTTCATTCGATCAACGCTCCCGGGTCACTCGCCAACTAACACTCAATCACACCCTGATATGCTCCAGTTACTCAACAGCCTCATCGGCGTCATCAGAGAGATCAATCCAGATGGTTTTCATCTGTGTGTACTGATCATGGGCATGAAGTGAGTTATCCCGTCCGCCAAACCCTGATTGCTTGTAACCACCAAAAGGTGTGGTGATATCACCCTCGCCATAAGAATTCACGGTCACGGTCCCGGCGCGAATGGCACGAGCGCCACGAATTGCGCGCTTTGCATTGGCGGTAAAAATAGAAGCGGCAAGGCCATAGTCGGTATCATTTGCCACCGCGATCGCCTCGTCAAAGCTGGAAACTGCCACAACCGATAACACCGGGCCAAAAATTTCTTCACGGGCGAGAGTGTTATCGTTGCTATCTACCTCAACAACGGTAGGTTCAACAAAAGCACCATCGTGTGATTTACCACCCAAAAAGACCGTTTCATCCTGTTTCAGATATCCACACACCTTATCAAAATGCGCCTTTGACACCAACGCACCCACGCGGGTTTCAGGGCTAAGCGGATCACCAACATTCCAGTGGCGGGTGTGGTTTTCTATGCGTGAGAGCAGCTCTTCTTTCACATCCTTATGGACAATTAAACGCGATATGGCAGAACAGTTTTCGCCCATATTCCAAAAGGCCCCGTTCACCACATGCTGGGCGACCTTATCGAGGTTTTCAGCATCCTCCATAACCACACAAGGATTTTTGCCGCCCATTTCCAACACGACTTCTTTGACGTTTGATTCCGCAGAATAGGTTAGGAAGCGTTTACCTGTCACAGTTGATCCTGTGAACGACACCATATCGATGTCGATGTGCCTGCCAATGGGTTCACCCACTTCAGCACCACCGCCCGGCACGATATTTAAAACACCTTTTGGCAGCCCCGCTATTGAGGCAAGTTCTGCCAGATACAAGGCCGTTAAGGTCGTTTCAGCCGCTGGTTTCACCACCACAGAACAGCCCGCGGCAAGGGCTGGACCAATTTTCCACGCCAACATCAACAGCGGAAAATTCCACGGCAAGACCAGACCAACAACTCCAATAGGTTCACGCACCACCATTGCAATATGATCGTCAGAAGACGGTGCCACCTGATCGTAAATCTTATCAATCGCCTCTGCGTGCCATTTGATACAGTTGATGGTTTCGGGAATATCCACCGTCTCGCAATCGTATATGGTCTTGCCGCTGTCAATGCTCTCCATCACCGCCAATTCACGAGCGTTCCGAGAAAGGAGAATAGATAACCGGATCAGAATTTCTTTACGCTCAGACGGCGGCATCTTGGACCATCTGCCATCATCAAAGGCTTCGCGCGCTTTCTCGACAGCGAAATTCACATCCTCTGCGTCACAAGCTGCAATATCAGCAAGCGCTTCCCCTGTTGCCGGATTAATTGTGGTAAATGTTTTGCCCGACGCTGCTGGACGAAAACCGCCATCAATATAGGCATTGGTCGGCAAGGTCATGTTCGCGGCGATAGATTTGTATTCTTCAGTGGTTAATAAATCCATGGATCAGCCCTCTGCCTGTATTTTTACAATCGTGGTTTTCAATACGCGAATGACTTGTTCAAGTGCGCGTTTATCGTCTTTGTTCAAGCCCCTGAGGGGTGGTCGCATTGGCCCGGTATCAATACCGCCAAGAGTGACACCATGTTTTACGCACTGGATAAACTTACCGCCCTGTTCAAGCACGCGCATCAACGGCATCATCGCAGACATAATGCGGCGCCCTTTCGCAAAGTTTCCTTCAACAGCACAGGCCTGATAAAGCGCAATATGCTCATCAGGTAAGAAGTTTGACCCGGCACAAACCCAACTTTGCGCACCCCAGGCAAAGAATTCCAACGCCTGATCATCCATGCCACAGGCCATTTGGATGTGAGGATAATCGCGTGCCAGTAAATGCACGCGGTTGATATCGCCAGAGCTTTCTTTGATCGCACAAACATTGCGAGATCGACCGACAAGATCCAGAAACTCTTCGCCCATATGGACGCCCATGCGACCAGGATAATTGTAAAGCATGATCGGAAGATTGGCAGCCTTGTCGATAGCAAGAGCATTCAGCGCATTTTCACGTTCCGTTGGCACGGAATAAGGCGGTGTTGCAACCAGAATAGCATCTGCACCCATATCACTTGCTCCAGAAGCAAGAGCAAGTGAGTCCGGCGTCATCATGGCCCCGGTACCGATAATCAACGGAAGACGGCCCTTGATTTGATCCTTGGTAAAACGGGCAATTTCAAGGCGCTCGCCTACACCTTGCGCATAATTCTCACCCGTTGACCCGCCCGAGATCAACCCATGGACGCCTTTATCGATCAGGTTCTCGATAACATCCGATAAGCTATTATAATTAACGCTGCCATCCGCGCAGAGCGGGGTCACAAGCGGCGTATATATCCCTTCGAATTTCATAATCGGGGTCATTTTATCCTCGTCCGGCTTTGATGGAAGATGTGCCAAGGGGAATATCAAGTTGGCTTGGCATCACAAAAAGTTCGATCTGGTTTCGCGACAAATTCCAGTGGTCGGTGGCAAGTTGCGCAGCAGCGGCTTCATCACGTTTTTCTATCGCCATTATAATCGCATCGTGCTGGGCACTGGCTGCGGTTAAATTCTCTGCCATTTGGTTGTCTTGGGGCTGGTAAAAAGTCATCCCGATCCGGGCATGATCAATCAGCAAGCGTTTGAAACTGGGCAACAGGTAAATATTGTCTGCCATGTCGCCGGTAATTTCATGGAACCTGTTATTGAACAACGCCCTGTCTTCGTTCGAGCCACGATGCAGAGCATCCTTAAAGAGTTCCTGTGTGGCTTTTAAATCGTCGATTTGAGCGGACTTCGCATTTCTCGCAGCCAACCGCATTACCGCGCCATATATCATAGGAGCGGCGAGGAAAAAATCACGCAACGTGGTGTGACTCATATCAGATATTCTTGCGCCACGATTTTCGCGCAACTCAACATATCCTTCGCCTGCTAACTGGCGGAAAACTTCACGAAGCGGCGTCCTTGAAAGAGAGAACTCTTCGGCAAGCTGGGTTTCATCCAGGTCTGATCCTGGACGCCTCACCAATGTAAGAATTTCCTTTTTCAGAATTTCATACATCACACCCTTACGATTTCGCGCATCTTCCTTCATGTAACTCTCCGCTTCCCATCGACCATTTTTCGAATGCCTCACTACAATTCTTAGTGAGTTTGTAATTTTGAATTCTTTATACATTAAAAATACAATATGTATACAATAAAAATTTTCAATAAATTACATTAAGAATTTTAGGGAAGAATTTATCAATACCAATGGATATTACGGAGAACGTTAGCTCGGCAGCAAACAATATAAGACGGGACTACACGGCTCTATCCTACGTCATCTATGACGCATTCATGGCCGCCGAACACCTGACTAGGTCAAGACGCCACTTAGGGTCACCTCACCTACGTACTAAAAGCTATCCGTGATTTGGAGCGCGAAGATCACGCATCGAAGTCTTGCTAAAGGTTGATCAATTTTCCTCAAGATATGGGCACCTGAAGTCCAGATTTGACACGGTTGACGACGACGTTGGAGTGAAATCTTCGTATATTGGGATTATCGGCAAAGACTTTCCGACTGAACTCCTCATAGGCAGTCATATCAGGTGATGTTACAATTATGACAAAATCAGTATGGCCGATTACATAGTAACATTGCTGGACATCTTCTAGTGACTGCATAGAGCGTCGGAATTCATCAAGGTGGTCATTACGTTTTCGTTCCAGCTCAACCTCGACAATCAAAGTTATATAACTACCAATATTTTTAGGTGAGAGAACTGAAATATCCGCTTCAATAATACCTTCATCCCGAAATCGCTTTATCCTGCGTTGCACAGAGGAACGGGAAACGCCAACCATGTCTCCCAACTCGTCTGCGGATAGGCGATTATTACTCTGAAGAATTTTCAAAAGCTTTTTATCCACATCATCTAATACGGTGGGCATTTTGGTTTTCCGTTCCCAAGAATTTAAGGCAGTTTACGCTTATTTTTATCAAATATCGAGCAATATGCCCAATTTATTCTGATATAGTCCCACCATTACTTAAAAATAATCTAAACGGATCAAATAATGCACAATTTGCCCAAATTATCCGAAGAATACATCGACCCCAACACCTACCCACCTGGCGTAGCCTTTATGGACGGTCAGTACCTGACGATGGATAAGGCAAAAATCTCGGTTTTGGATTACGGCTTCCTACATTCTGATGCCACCTATGATGTGGTGCATGTGTGGAAAGGTGCATTTTTTAGGCTCGAAGATCATCTAAATCGCTTTTTTCGGGGGATGGATATGCTCCACATGTCTATCTCCTACGATAAAGCACAAGTAACTGAAATACTGTACAATTGCGTGGCCTTGTCCGGGCTCCAAAATTCGTATGTTGAATTCATCTGCACACGCGGCACCTCTCCTGATTTCAGTCGCGACCCGCGCGATGCCATAAATCGCTTCATCGCATTTGCTATTCCCTTTGGCTCGGTCGCAAACGAGAAACAGATGCAACGTGGTTTGCATATCGCAATCACTGATATTGTGCGCATTCCTCCTCCGTCGGTTGATCCAACGATCAAGAACTATCATTGGTTGGATTTGGTGAAGGGACTTTACACAGCCTATGACCAAGAGGCTGATACCGCCATTCTTTTGGATAGCAACGGCAATATCGCAGAAGGCCCTGGTTTTAATATTTTTGTTGCGAAAGACGGCTTGGTATCCACACCTGAATTTGGGGTATTGAAGGGGATCACGCGTCAGTCAATTTTTGATCTCTGTAAAGAGATGCAAATTGAATGCGTGGCCCGTGATATTACGCCAAATGAACTTAAAGCGGCAGATGAGCTATTCATCACTTCAACGGCAGGCGGCGTCATGCCTGTTACCAAACTAAACTACTACCGACTAAAGTCGGTAGGTTTTGGGTAGGGCCGACTAAAAGTCGGCTTCGTGTCTAAAGAGCGTGCTTCGCACGCAACTTAGTTTTTTTACCGCATAGAATGCGGTGGTTTTAACCATTTGTGAGACAATAAATGATAAGCCAATAGGCTTGGGCTCTGTTGGTTCATTATCAAAACGTATCAACGAGGCCTACTGGCAGATGCACGGGCAAGATAAGAACCGTATGGCCATCGATTACCCGACAAAAAGTGAAGTGGTTGATGGATGCTAAATCAAGAAAAGCGGAAAGTGTTTGCCGAAATTAAAGACGAATATTTCCTCTCAAATAATAGCTTTGATGAAGCTATTAAACTTGCGAGTACAATTGATATAGACGACACAACACTTGCAACTATTCTTTGCATATCAGAGGCCTCATTATTCCAATACAGGAATAGGGGGATTGAATTTTCATTATCGAATAAAAGCAGCAACTTAATTCATTTATTCATAGATGTTCATACCTATTTACACTCCATAAGCAATGGAGATCGGGCTTTTGTAAAACAATGGCTAAAAATGGAGAATGATTATCTTGGAGATGCGCCAATTCTATTAATGAGAAATCCAAACGGCATTACCAAAATACTCGATTATTTAAAGAGTAGATCTCTCAGTGTTATCGATAAAAGCGTAACGTGAAACCAAAGTAATACCCCTGAAAGAGAGAACTCTTGGGCAAGCTGGGTTTTATCCAAATCTGATCCCGGAACGCCTCACCAATGTAAGGATTTTTCAAAATCTCATACATTACCCCCGTACGATTACAGGCGCTTCTTTCATGTAATTCTCGGTTTTTTCGCAAATTGTATTTCGAATGCTTTGGTGAAAATCTATTGGTGTTGCTGGGTAGAGTTTATCGAGCGCTTAGCTCATGCTGATGTTTATCAATCTCACTGAGCATCCAGTGCTTGAAGGCAACTAGTTTTGGATCATTAACGCGGCTTTGCGGACAAACCAATGAATGCCCAAACGCTAAGGGTAACCGGAATTTACAGACAGGTAGTAATTTGCCCGTTTCCAACTCCCCAACACACAAAGATAATCGAGTTAGAGCAACCCCTTGTCCGGCTAATGCAGCCAGAACAACGCTGTCACTTTGATCGTATATCCGTAGGTCCAGTTTCATCTGATCTAGCTTCAATAATTCAATGGCTTCTTTTGTCGCTAACCCCGTGATGTCAATTGAATTTGTATCTAATAGACGGCTTCCATCGATTATGAGAGGGTACAGGTAAAGGTTCTCGCGTGTGTCATCGATTATTTTGGCTATCTTCGCCGATGCGACCAGACAGAGGGAATCTTTCATAATTAATTCTGCACTTAATCCAGGCTCCTCTTTTGTACCAAACCGAATGGCTGCGTCTATTCCATCCCGTGAAAAATCAACCTTGCTCCCCGATGTATGTACATGGATCGCTATATCAGGATGCTTTTCTTGAAATCCAGACAACCTTGGAATCAACCATCTTGAGGCGAAGGAAGCGAGAGTAGAGATTGTAAGAGCACCCTCGGTGTCAGTATTTGTGATGCGATTGATAGATTTGCGAATAGTACTTAAGGCAGACCCTGTACTTCCAGCTAATTCCAAACCTGAAACAGACAGAGAAAGCCCCCCCTTCTCTCTAAGGAAAAGCTTTACCCCTAATTGCTCCTCAAGCCGTCGTATCTGTTGGCTGACAGCGGCCTGAGTGACGTTAAGTTCACTAGCTGCGATTGTGAAGCTAAGATGACGTGCTGCAGCTTCAAACATTCGCAAACCATTCAATGAATAATTTTGCATAGACATAACATTTCCTTATGAAGCTACGACATTACATCGTTTGTGACTGAACTTATAAAGCTATAGATATTTAATACAGGCCACAAGATAAGGAATTATTATGTCTACGGTAACACGATCTCAGTCAAAAACAGCCATTCTTACACCTCACCCATCTCAAAGCAGCGTCAAATCAACGATTACGCTATGGGTAAGAAACTATCTAACTCGTAGAGGGTTAAGGGGCATGGAAACGCATCGGTTATACGACATTGGTGTTGATCAAAAATCCGCTGAACTAGAAGCCCGCAAACCATTTTGGCTTTAAGAAAATACACCTTTTTTATATTCTCACATAAAGCGAGCTGAGAATTTTGATTGCGAGCAGCTACAGCTAAAGTGTCTCAATATTCATTGAGTTGATCATTTCATCGCGGCGTTGTAGCGCAGATTCAGCGGCATCGCCAAGTCTTGTTGCAACACCGTTTATCAGACTTTCGACACAAAATGCAAAGGTGGTAACACTGTTGGAAAGAAAGCTGGTTAAGTGGGGAACTAGGATGGTGCGGGTTGCAAACTCTACCAGGGGAGAACTTGCGCGATCGGTGATGACGACGGTATTCATGCCAGAACCATGGGCGGCCTTACAGACTTCTATCACCTGCTTTGAATAAGGGCTGCAGCTAAAAACCACCAGAACGTCACTTTCTGACATTCCAGCAAGCCCCTCGGCCGTACCGAGCCCTGGTGCATCAAGCAAGTTCACATCCGAGCGGATCATACCCAGTCCATAACTTAGAAACATCGCCATAGATAGGAACTGACGGATGGCGTAAATTCTCACCCGTGGAGCATCCGCAAGAAGTTTCAACGTTTGATCAAATTCCGCCTGATCAAATGTACTTGCAAAGTATTCAATGTTCTTTTTGTTTTCAGCAGCAAGTTGGTTGACCCGATCAGATAAATCCGACCCGCTTGCTTGTAAGGCTTGCTGGGCTTGTCGGGTATAAAATGCCGGAACGGGGGTTAGGCTTTCACTTAAGAGAGTATTGCGAAAATCGGTAAAACCAGAATAGCCCAAATTGCGAGCAAGTCGGGTGAGCGTTGAAGGATTGATATCCAGACGCTCAGCCAGTGTTGTAATCTTCAACACTGACTGATCAGCCCCGAGCTCGAGTATCTGCCCCAGAGCACGTGCCGCCTTAGTGCCTAAGTTAATAGAGCTCTTCCCCTGTTTTATTTCAACAAGAAGGGCACGTAACTGCTCTGCCGTTTGTGGCGGCACTGGCATCTGAATATCGTTGTTTTCATTAACTTTCATACAATAATTTTATTGACGCTCCGGCATGGAATGTCCAGCTTATTTTTGAAGTCGTTATTTCAAAAACCGCAGAAGCAATGGTATTTTCATTGTCTGGATCATCCGCATCTCGCCGCCAGATTGGCAGACAATTTTTGGCCTTATCACGCAGGATTTCTAACGGAGGCTTATCAGAGCTCGCAATTAAAACATTCCCTCGTTTTTGCCTGTCGAGAGAAGATTGGGTGATCAACTGTTGCTGATGCCCCTCGTCACCCAAAATCGCGTGATTTGCGTGCAGTGAAGGCGTTTCAACGATCTTTTCGCAATAAGCTCCACCACCGAATTCTATACTTATCAGCCGACTGTCCCCGCTTTGAGCAATCGTATAATGAAACCCTCCGCTCATCGGTGCGTCTTTTAACAGATCCCGTGCCTCATCTATCTTCTCACATTTGAGCAAAGCCCGACCAAGCACCATTCGTGGGATTTCCGGCACAATGTTTTTGAGCCTTAGGTTGTTCGCCGTCATAACCATGCCGCTGCCCGTCAAAGCAAATGTATGCCCGGGTATTGAACCCGGATAGCAAAAAGAGATGAAATTGTAGTTTCCAGTATCCTCTTCCCCGGCAACCTCTGCGATAAAGCATTCACCGTCGAAGAAGGGTAACCCGTCTTCATTGTGGGCGATGATCATACGCTCGCCAGTTTTTTGAACTCCGGATATTTCAAGTTTGGGAACTTGAGTTGTGGGTATTTGAACAGTCGTACATCCATCAGAAGTATCGGATAAAATGTCTCCTCTACAATTCCAGGCAAACACTTGATTAAAGGGTAAATCCAACCCCTTAGCCAAGCCCCTGATTTCTTCGAAAATGTCAGGATATAGATCGCTGGTTTTGTTCACCATACCAGTGACAACTAAACTGTGCTTAGCGGATGTAACTTCTTTCCATAGGTCGCACTTCACAAGATGAGAGTGGACGGCCTTTCTCCCTCTATGACCGAGAGCATACCCGACCTCATAAGGAGAGCCAGACGCTTTCAACCAACCAAGCTCGGTAACATCAATTAACATGGACAAGGAAATCCTTCAGACGATCACTCGGAGGGTTTGCGATTACGTCGCGCGGGTTACCATCGACGGAAATCCTGCCGTGCTCCATGTATATTAAACGTGTTCCAACTTGTTGAGCAAACGTCATTTCATGCGTAACCACGACCATTGTCATACCTTCTTCGGCCAGTTGGTTCATCACGCTGAGCACTTCTTGTTTTAGCTCAGGATCTAGTGCAGAGGTTGGCTCATCAAACAACATAACCTTAGGCTTTACCGCGAGTGCTCTGGCAATGGCGACACGCTGTTGTTGACCGCCCGATAGTTCTCCGGGAGTGTGGTTCGCTTTATCACCCAACCCGACTTTAATGAGCAGCGCCATCGCTTCTTCTTGCGCCTGCGCTTTGGAGACGCCGCGTGAACGACGAGGCCCAAAGGCAACATTTTCAAGCGCTGTCATCTGTGGAAACAAGTTGAATTGCTGGAACACCATGCCGGCTTCTTTACGAATGTTCATCAACGTGGTTTTACCTGTATTCACGCTCAATTCGTCAACCACCAGATCACCGCCGGAAATTATCTCCAATCCGTTGATGCATCGTAATAATGTCGATTTTCCTGATCCGGATGGTCCGATCAAAACGACGACTTCCCCTTGTTCGATATTGAGATCAACTTCATCCAGAACGACGAGAGATCCAAATCGTTTAGTAACGCCGTGAAATTCAATAATACTCATAGGATCCTCATGCGATTTTCAATCAGACGAAGGGTTAAGGTCAAAAAACCAGTCATGATGAGATAGAACACAGCAACAGCAGTCCATATTTCGACGGCCCTAAAGTTCGCGGCCATAATTTCCTGACCCGTTCTGGTCAACTCCCCGACCCCGATAACGATGAACAAGGATGTATCTTTTAAACTTACGATGAACTGGTTGCCTAAGGGCGGGATCAAACGCCGGAAAGCTACCGGGCCAACGATATAAACCAGGACTTTCCAATAAGGTAGCCCAAGTGCCAAGCCAGCTTCGCTCAAACCTTTGTTAATGGACAAGAAAGCGCCCCGTACAATTTCAGCGATATAGGCACCGGCATTTAAAACGATTGCCAAAACAGCTGCTGCGAAAGGATCAATACGGACATCTGCGAGCACGGGTAAAGCAAAATAGAGGAACATCACCTGTACAACGATTGGCGTGCCCCGGATGATTTCAATATATATAAATGCTATTGAATTTAATAACTTATTACCATAGGCGCGCATCAAGCCAGCAATCGTTCCCAGGATCATTCCACCGATAAGACCCGAAAGAGTGATGATCACTGTGACTTTGGCACCGTTGATAAGCTCAGGGATAAATCCCACAATTATCGACCAATCGATTTCCATATCAAACCACTGTGTTAGAGAAAAAAGACAGGCTGCAAAGCGCAGCCTGTTAAGTTATGGTCAGGCGCTTATTTCGCAGGCGCAGCACCGAACCATTTTTCAAAGATGACGTCATAGCGGCCGTCAGCACGCATTGCGGCAAGGGCCTTATTCACAGGACCAACCAAGGCACTGCCTTTTGGAAATCCAATGCCATATTGATGGGCCTGCATTTGCTCACCCACGGCTTTCACTTTGCCATTGCCTGCATTTTTTATGTAATACAGCACATTCGGGGTATCGTGCATGGAAGCATCTACACGACCAGTTCTCAGCTCAAGATATGCGTTATCGATGTTAGGGAAGAGACGAAGCTTCGCATCTTTCAAATGTTCCTTGGCATAATCTACCGCAGAAGTCCTCGTCTTCATGGCAATCGTCTTACCACTAAGATCAGCTGATCCTTTGATATCACTGTCAGCAGGCACCATGAGCAAAAAGCCGCTGTCGTAATAACCATCAGAAAAATCTATGACTTCTTTGCGGCTGTCCTTGATGGTGATCCCAGCAAGTGCGGCATCAACCTGTTTGGTTTGAAGAGCGGGAATGATGCCATTAAAGTCCATTGGACGCAGTTCAAATTCCAAGTTCAATTCTTCTGCAATACCATTCCACAAATCGATATCAAAACCAGTATAAGTATCGCCCTGTTTAAATTCGAAGGGAACGAAGGCAGTATCGGTTGCGATGATTAGTTTTTCAGCCGCGTTGGCCGAAACAGTGAAAGCGAGGACCGCACTAGCCGCGAGAGCAAAAAGCTTTTTCATGATGAGATTTCCTTTTTGTTGGGTATAGCAATTATACTTGCATAATATATATAATTGCACAACATATTTGCATATCTGTGTTGCAAAAAATGACATACCCTCTGTCACCCTTTTCACAAGCTGTTGTAATCATGGAATTTTGTTAAACCGAGTATGTGAACTGAATCGGGCTCTCACGTTTATTATTAAGCAAATATTATAGTTTTGGATGAGTTAGTTTTCAAAATTGAGCTCTAATTGCCTCAAAACTTAAATAGGCTTACCATGCCTCAACATTCGTTCTTGCAGGATCAAAACAGATGATAATTCCCAACCTAATGGTACGCGACATTCAACAATCCCTGAGTTTCTACCGAGACATTCTCGGCATGGAGATCGTGGTGTTGGTATCACCTGAAAAGGATGTTTCTTTCGAAGGAAGCGGGCAAGGTGCTGCCTTTGCTACCCTTGAATGGAAAGGAATGGAGGGTGATCCTGCGTCTGGAGGGCAACTTATGTTACAAACCGCCGAAAGCCTCGCCAGAGAGCTTGATTGTTATGCACCAAATTCAAGTCCCACAGCATCAGGCACCCTATATTTCCGTGGATTTTCACCTGATACATTAATCGACAAGGTCCCCTCGGACATAATAGTCAAAGGCCCCCTAGTGCAGTGGTATGGCATGAAAGAGCTCTATCTCAGAGACCCTGATGGGTATATTGTTTGCCTAGGTATACCTGACGGTAATCCTCCGAAATAATAACTCCTACAAAGTTAAAAAACTTTGCGTATAACAAATTTCCCGGGAATTCTTCGTTATATTATTTTTTAAGAAAGATACTCTTTAAAAGGGTTTCATCATAATCGGGTAATTTTGAGTTTTTCCTAATATATTCAATTGCTTCTTTGTATTTCGTAGTGTGTTCAGATGTTAAGGACACTTCATTAATAGGAAGGCGATATTTTAAACTCACTAATCCATTAAAGATTGATATATAAATCTCAGAAACACATTGTTGTTTTGTGTTGTAATATTCGGGGCTTCCGAAATATAGAAAACCTTTTATGTCTTTGCGGTCCCGGCTGTACCCGATAATTCGACTTGAAGCCCCCCTAACAATATCTTCAGACATCACAGTTACTCTTTTTTTATACTGCTCAGTACTCTCATTTGGATTGTGTAAAAATTTCAGGATCACGCCTGCAGTGTCAGCGTGAAAGAACAATTCGCTTGGCTCACTTGTAAAAAATAAATAGAAATTACTTTTCCTGGGCCCTGCCTTAGCGAAGGCACCCTTTGTTAAAGTTTCGTAATAAGATAGAGCCGTATTAACGCATTCATGAATAGCTTTGTCTTGAGAGTTCGAATATGCGTAATACCCAATTTCCTCATTCCAAGTTCGATACATAGACGAGTTAATCTTGAACTCTTTTGAATAAGAAATTTTACTTCCGAGAACTAATAACATTAACACTGATACAAACAACTTAGTGAAAATCTTCATATTTTTTTTCCAGCAAGAGAGCTTAACCATCTATTGTTACTTAATTTTACAGACCATTAGCAACGGATACATTCGATCAATTACAAAGTAATTAATCAAGTAAATCACCTCCTACATTCCCCCTACTCACGCAAGGCCTCCTCAAAGAAAGCTTCCGGGCCTTCAACTTCTTCGAGGCGTTTTTTCATGATTTGCCAGTATCTCGTGCCTGTGTTGCGGACAAAGGTGCGATCATGGCTGACCAGAAGGCAGCTGGCGTTGTGGGCCTGGAGTTCGTCTTCCAGTGCTTCTTGACCCTCGATATCAAGGTGGTTGGTGGGCTCATCCAGAAGGTAAAAGTTGGGATTGAGCAAGCGCAGTTCCAGCATCGCCAGGCGAGACTTCTGTCCTCCTGAAAGCGCTGATATCGCCTTAGATTGTAAATCAATCCCGATGCCTGCGCTCGCCAAAAGGCCGATGGCGCGTTGATCACCGACATCGAACCGTTCGGTGATAATTTCCTGAGGCGTGGCTTTATCACTCAATTGAGATAACGCCTGATCAGAATAGCCCATCACAACCGTTGGCGCGGCTTTAATGTTTGGATGCTCCCCGGTTATAGCCTGATGGACCCTACGGATCAGCTGGGTTTTTCCAGTGCCATTTTTCCCCAACAGCACAATCCGGTCTCCGCGTTTGATCCAGAGCTTGCCCGTCTTGAACAAAAGCTGCCCATCAGGAGATGTCACCTCAACATCATCCAGTGTTACCAAGGCCTTGGCATGGGTGTCTGAGTTGACCAGGCGGATCGCCCCGGCGGATTTATCTTTGTAAGCAGACTGGGACTGTTGCTCGATCTTGTCGGCACGGTCTTTGAGCTGCTTGGTTTTGGTGATCAGGAGATCACTGCCGGAATTTATCCCGATATTCTTGAGTTTGGCCGCCTGACGACGCAGTTGCTGGGCCTTACGACTGTCGTTTTCGTACTGACGCTCTTGGGCTGCGTCCGCTTCAGCAAGTGAAGCCCGCGCCTGAGAATAAGCCAGGGAAAAGATTTGGGACTGATCTTCGCGCAGGAAAAGGGTGCGGTTGGTCACGACGTCCAGGAAGGCACGGTCGTGGCTGGCCACAATCACGGGGATATCGCGGGCGACGGTCTTGAACCAATTTTGTAAAAAACCGATGCGCGACAAATCAAGGTGATTGGTGGGCTCATCCATAAGCAGAAGATCAGGTTCCATCACCCAAACCCGCGCCAACAAAATTATCCGTTGCCAGCCGCCTGATAGCTCTTTGACAAGTTTCTGATATAAATCTATCGGTACTGCGAGGTCATTGAGGACCACATCAACCCGCCAGCTTTCATATTCGGCCAGTTCTGTTGGTAAAGCCGATAACACCGCTTCATAGAGCGAGAGCGCCAAGATTTCCTCTGGCACATTCTGTTCGACAAAGCCGACCTGTAAACCCCGCGCCCGAGTAATGTCACCCTCTGTCGGTTCCATCTGGCCCGCCAAACAACTCAAAAGCGTTGACTTGCCCCGCCCATTGGCTGCGACAAGGCCAAGATGATCGCCTTTGTTAATCGAAAAATTAAGGTTGCTGAAAAGCGGGGCACCAAGGGTGATGCCAAGGTCTTTAGCATTTAAAACTGTCATAATCGTCTCTTGATAGGCAATAGGCTGCGTAAGGTTATTCTTTCCGATACGACCCGATGTGCCGATGAGAGCGGGACTTTTGGAAAGTAGTATTCTCCACATAGATTGCAGTCGGTCACCAGCTTTATCAAGTAAATATAACCATCGATAGAAGAACTCTCCAAAAGCTCAAATCCGCTAACGTCAATGTGAAACACTGTGACTTACAAATGACGATGAAAATATCTAGATTAAAACTGGAACAATTGGCTCCAATAAAAATTAAAGCTGAGCATAGGGAAACCCGCCAATACAACAGAAGTAAACCACCGAGGGGGACCAACCGAGGTGCATGCGCCATGTATGAAATTTATAAATTGCTCAAAAAGTTATCCGGAATACTGCTGATTGGTTTAACAGCCTTGTCTGTTTTGACATTTTTATCTTTTACCCCCACGACTGTTAAAGCTGATTCAAGGCAACACGGATATCAAAATTATCCCTCCGCCAATCCCTACTGGCATTCCAATCTACACAAACAAGGTGGGAGACTGGGTTGGGGACAAGGTGAGATACGACATCAGAGATACAAGAAAAAACATCATTATTACAAATATCACAGAAAAAATTACGGCTACGTAAATCCCTATCAACGACACCACAAATACCTGCGTTATGAAGACGTTTACGGTTCACGCTCCTACTATAGCCAGCCGCGTCACAGATCACGAGGCCAATATCAGTTTTACTATCAGGGTAAAAATTTCATCATCATTATCAGGTGAATCCTGAGTTCAATGTGAGATGGTCGCTGAACAGGAGATTGAGGAGATCACACTGTTTGGTTAGCTCTCGATATTTTTATTCTGTAGCACAAAGCTTCCGAACTTCTAGCCCAGTATCGGTTCTCGATAGCACCGTTACGGTGTAAAACGCCACGATTTCATCCCTGCCCTTACCACTGATTTAGAATCTTTTAATCAAAAGGTGGCAAAATCAATTTAATGTAAAATTTTATCTAAGTTAAAAAGACACAGGCTCTGCACTGAGGGGACGAAAAGAAAGAGAGCACAATGTCGTTTGCCTTTTCTCAAGGGCTATCACCGACAAGAGCAATCCGTTCCCCTGACGGCCTGTTACTCTACTTCGCACAAATTTCACCGATTTCCCGCTCACCCACTCCCCTCACAGGCGAACCACAACACTCTGCCCGGCTAATCCTAAATATTTCAGAACTGGACTGGATTGCTAACCATGCCTAGTTCTAAAAGCAACCCCAAGGCATCGTTAGTAAAGCAATTATTGGAAATTTTCAAAATCCGGGACTGGCATCTTTTCACAGTCGGGTTTCTTTGCTTTCTCGGGCTGGCAAGTATTCTCGCCAGTCTCTACTATGTCACTCAGGACCATCTTAAAAACTCGGTTCTCCAAGCCGCATCGCGATATAGCGAAGTAATCAACGAATTTCGGACACTCTATACCTCTGAAGTGGTTGCCCGGTTAGTGCCTCAAGGGGTTATGGTCAGCCACGACTATAGAGAACACGAGGGCGCCATCCCCCTGCCCGCCACCATGAGCCTGTTACTGGGTAAAAAATTGCGCATAAGCGATAGTGGCGTCCAGTGGAATCTCTATAGCGATTTTCCCTTTCCCTGGCGCCCTGACGGCGGCCCTCAGGACAGCTTCGAAGCTTTGGCTTTAGAACAGTTACGTCAAAACCCGACCCAACCGTTTTATCAGTTTGAAACCATTAACAACCAACAGGTACTTCGTTTCGCGACAGCTGATCTGATGCGCCCTTCTTGTATCGGTTGCCACAACAACCATGCAGACTCTCCAAAAACTGATTGGCAGGTCGGCAATGTCCGAGGTGTCCTGGCGGTAACCTTGCCGGTTGTAGAAAGCTTTGGCGGAAAACTGACCGGGATAAACCTCGTCTTTATCATATCTGCAATACTGTTTATGCTCGGCGGCCTGCTTCTTGGCATGCTCATCAGCCGCCAGCGTCGTAATGCCACTGTGATTGCAGCCCATGCTTCTGAATTGGAGCGAGAAATTGCCATCCGAAAACAGCGGGAAAAAGAACTCGAAAGCTCCAACACCGACCTCCTGCAATTTGCCCATATTGCCTCTCACGACTTAAGTGAACCTGCCCGCAAGGTGATGGCCTTTGGTGGTCTGCTCTCTGATGAGTGTGAACATCTATTGGGTGAAGATGCCAAATACTATCTCAAGACCATGATCGATGCCTCTAATAGGATGCGGACCCTCATCGACGGGCTGCTGAACTATTCCCGGGTATCGAAAAACACCATCTCCTTTGATAACGTTGACCTAACAGAAATTGCAAACAACGCCAAATCTGATCTCGCCTTGGCCATTGCGGACACTTCAGGCCGAATTGAAATTGGCGACCTCCCCACAATTGAAGCATACGAACCTCAAATTCGACAAATATTTCAAAATATGTTGGCTAATGGATTGAAATTCCACAGCACAGAGTCTGCCCCTGTAGTCAGGGTTGAAGGAAAACTACTGAACGATGCCACCTGCCGTATCCGCATTTCTGATAACGGCATTGGATTTGCCCTAAAATATCAAAATCGAATATTCCAAATTTTCGAACGTCTGCACAGTCGAAAAGAATACGCGGGTTCTGGAATAGGCCTTGCGGTCTGCCGTAAGATCGTTGAACGCCACGGAGGCAAAATCACTGTAGAAAGCCAAATCGCTGTAGGCACGACCTTCACCATTATTCTACCTGTCAAACAGCCAAAAAATGTTCATGAAATTTGATCTTAATGGAGGTACTGGATGCTTAAACCAATATTGATGGCCGATGATGATCGGGATGATTGTTTACTGGCGAGACGAGCGCTTGAGAAAAGTAAGGTTGGCAACCCTTTTGTAACTGTAGAAGACGGCGAAGAGTTACTGGACTATTTGTTCCGACGAGGAAAATATAGCGACCCAGAAAAATCTGTTCGACCCATCTTGATCTTGCTGGATCTCAACATGCCGAGAGTTAAAGGGATCGAAGCATTAAAAGAGATAAAGGCTGACCCTGAACTATGCAAAATTCCCGTAGTTGTCCTCACAACCTCTTCGCAAGAAGAAGATATTCTTCAATGTTACAGAAACCACATCAGTGGTTATATCGTCAAACCGGTTACTCTTGCAGGTTTGTGTGAAGCCATAGACACCCTTGGTAATTATTGGTTTAACCTTGTCCAATTACCAGAAAGATAACTCCCCGTTGATAGACTCACCTTCAAAAATCAAGGTCCTGCTGGTCGATGACGACACGGATGATATCAATCTACTACGCATTTTCTTGGATAAGGTCGAGCGACAAACTTATCTTGTTGATAAAGCTCAGGGGTTTGATGAAGCTCTCGTAGAATTTGAAAGAGATCGGCATGATGTTTATCTCATTGATTACCGTCTCGGTGCCGATAACGGGCTCGACTTGATCCGGACTGTAGTCAGCAAGGGATGTCGAAAACCGATTATCATTCTGACCGGAAGAGGAGCGCTGGATATCGATGTCGAGGGTATGCGAGCTGGTGCAATTGATTACCTCGACAAGGATGGCCTTACTCCAGAACATCTCGAACGCTCTATCCGGTACTCTATTCAACAGAAAAAAACACAAAATGAGTTGCGCAAAACCAATGACGCCCTCGAACACCGGGTAGCCGAGCGCACCACTGAGCTCCGAAAGAGTGAAGCCGGGTTGCTTCAAATACTTGAAAACAGCCCCTTTGGTATTTCGGTTATTTCCCTGAAAGAAAAAAAACGACTGTATATCAACCGACGATATATTGAGCTTTTTGGAGGGCACAGCAAAGAAGATTTAATCAACCAAGACCCAGTCGACAGCTTTGTAAGCTCCGAAAAACTGAAACAAAACTGGGTTGACTTCGACCGTGATGGTTATATCTCCGGCACCGAGGAACAACGCGTTCGCCTCGATGGAAGTACTTGGTGGTGTATCGCCGATTGGCGAAGCGTATCTTTTAATGGCGAGCCAGCCATGATGGGCTGGCATTATGACATTACAGCCCGAAAGGCCATTGATACAGACCTCAAGGAAAGCCAGGTCCGCTTGCAGGCCATTATCGACACTGCCGTCGACGGCATTATCACCATAGATACTCTCGGGAGCATAGAATCCTTTAGCCCCGCAGCAGAGGAGATCTTTGGCTATCACGCAAGTGAAGTGCTTGGGCAAAATGTGAGCATGCTGATGCCAGAGCCCTATGCCAGTCAGCATAACACCTTTATTCAGGCCTATCTGAATACGGGTGTATCAAAGGTTATCGGTATTGGCCGGGAAGTCATCGGCTTGCACAAAGACAGCAGCGAGTTTCCTCTTGAGCTTTCCCTCAGTGAACTCTCCTTGGACGGAAATAAAATATTTACTGGCATTGTACGTAATATCTCTGCCCGAAAGGCCGTAGAAGTCGAACTGAAAACGAATACAGAACTGATCAACTTGCTGCGCAAGGTTGCTTCTGACGCCAATAAAGCAAGTAATTTCGAACAAGCCGTTCAAACCTGTCTTGAGACGGTTAGTAACTATACTGGCTGGATCATCGGTCATGCTTATATCCTGTCGGAAGAGGATGACACCGTTCTACTGCCCTCTGACATCTGGCACCTGAAAGACCCGATACGTTTTACCGACTTTGTCGAGCAAACAAAAAAGACACCCTATACCCGAGGCAAAGGCTTACCGGGACAGGTCCTTGCCCAGGCCAAACCAACATGGAAAGTTGGCGACATTCAAGACCCTGAATCCCCTCGCACCAGGATTGCCAGCGACCTTGGTATCGAAAGTACTATTGCCTTACCGGTACTGGCCAGTAACAAGGTTGTGGCTGTTCTCGAATTTTTCGATAACAAAGCGAGCGACCCGATCGAGACCCTGATGCCGACCCTCGTTCATATTGGCAGCCAGCTCGGCCGGGTGTTTGAACGCAAACAGGCCGAGACAACCCTGCGTCGAGCCATGGACGAAATTGATCGGGTTAATCAAGAACTGGAACGCAAGGTCCAGGCACGTACCAGTGAACTGCAAGAAGCAACAAATGAAGCTGAGCAAGCAGCCGAACTGGTAAAATTAGGACGTATGGTTTGGGATGAACAAGAAAACTGCTGTATTTCCTGTTCAGGTGAACTTGCCCGTATCCATGGTGTTTCTGTCGAAGAGTTTATGGAGATTACCAGTTCTCCTGAACAGGCCCAAAAATGGATCCATCCCGATGATCAGATCCATTATAGCGAAGAAAAACATCGGGCTTCTGAACTGGGGGAAGACTTTGAAATTGATTATAGGATACGTGCGCGGGACGGGATAATCCGTTATGTTCGAAAAATTGAAAAACCCATCTTCAGTAAGGATGGTACTCCTTTGCACAGTAAAGTCGTTGTCCAGGACATTACGACCCGTAAAAATGCCGAAGTGGCCCTACGCAAGGCAAAACAAGAAGCTGAAGCTGCCAACCAAACCAAAACAGAATTTCTCTCGAACATGAGCCACGAATTACGTACTCCGCTCAATGCCATCATCGGCTTCTCGGAAATTATCAAAAGCGGTGCGTTCGGGCCAATCGAAAGCCGATACCAGGAATATGCAAAAGACATAAACACTTCAGGCGAACATCTCCTCGAAATCATATCCGATATCCTGGATATATCTAAAATCGAGATCGGGGAATTCGACATTGTTAAAGAAAATGTTGATTTGGAAGAAATTTACGATCTTTGCAAAATGCTGGTAGGAGGCCGGGTTGAAAGAGAAGGATTGGCTTTAAACTTTGCAAAAAATTTAAAGCTGCCGCCCCTTTACGCCGACCCATTGCGGGTCAAGCAGGTTCTGGTCAACCTTCTGACCAATGCCATCAAGTTCACTCCCCGTGGCGGTAACATCAAGGTAACTGGAACAGCGAGTGGGGATGGCGGTGTCTGCTTAACCGTGCAAGATACCGGGATCGGGATCGCCAAAAAAGACATGCCTCGAGCATTGGAGCGGTTTGGGCAGATCAGAGATGGCCATATGCGCGCTCATGAAGGTGCTGGCCTTGGTCTTGCCTTATCCCGGTCCTTGATGGAACTCCACGGTGGCAAGCTGGAGATTGAAAGCGAACTTGGTCAGGGGACAACCGTCATTGCGACTTTCCCCCCGCTGAAAGCCATCGAAAATCCAATGGATTAAGCGGTTACTTTAGTAAGGGAGGCAAGAAAGGGTCATCAGGCCAAGATATTCGAGTAAAGCTTCGTCCTTGGATCTCGAAACAAAATAAATATATGTCGCGGAGAAGGATAATGAAAAAAATTAGTTTATGGGTTCTCATAAGCGTCATGTTTGCCTTGATCAATCACACTGCCTACAGCAGGGATTTCATTATTATCGCCAACCCGCAAGAACCTTATAAATTCCAAGAAGGAAACACCAATAAGGGCATTGATGTCGAAGTAATTGATATCGTGATGAAAAGGCTCGGCATCCCTTACAAGATTAAGTTCATTAAATCTGATGCGCGTATCCAAGAAGAGGCTCGAAGAGGCAAAGCGGATATGTTACTTCTGTTTTCAAAGAAAAAATCCCGGCAAGAATATCTGATCTATCCAGACCAATCTTATGTAAACATTACATGGAATTTTTTTATTCGCTCTGAAGATGAGGGAAAAATCAAATTTGAAACCTTCGATGACCTTAGAAACATTCCCATCGGTACCACAGTTGATATTTCATATACCCCGGAATTCCACCAAGCCGGGCTCAAACTAGAGATGACCACACGCAATGATTTGCAGATCGGGAAGCTATTGCTAAAGCGTTTTGACGCCGTGCCAATGAACACGATCAGTACACTCTATGAGGAGAGAAAAAAGGGTAATCTCGATAAAATCGCTTATCTGCCCAATGCCTTGAAATCAAAGCCCTACTACAATGTATTCACCAAAGCCTCGACTTATCCCAACGTTTCTGAACTGGTCAAGGAATACAGTGCCATTATCAAAGAACTAAAAGCAGACGGCACCATCGACGCAATCTTTAAAGAATATCTCGGCAAATAACGGCTATCCAGCAGACCAAATCGCCAGCTCATTGCCGTTTGGGTCTTCAAAGTGAAAGCGTCTTCCACCTGGGAAGTCATAGGGTTCCTGTTTGATCGTGCCACCCTCTTTCTTGACTTTGGAATGAATAGCTTTGAGATCATCGCTATATAAGACGATCAAAGTTCCGGGTTGGGTCAAGGGGCGGTCACTTTCACCGTTGAACCCTCCTTCGAGGCCAGCACCTCTAAAGCTGATATAACCTGGGCCCCAATCTTCAAATTCCCAGCCAAAGCAGTTTTGATAAAACGATTTGGTCTTAGCCTTATCCCACAATAGGAACTCTACATAATTTATTTGATTATTTGTGTTCATAGCATTGTTGCCTTTCCCCGATTATTTTCCGAACAAGTAACAGACAAGTTTTTGCTTATCTGCTCTTAAAATAACCAAGTTTCATTTTTGATATAATACTATATTATCGAAACAACTATTCCATAATTGGAAGAATACAAATGAATTTTAATTCCATGGTTGTCTTTACCCATGTGGTCCGGTCCGGGAGTTTCACCAGGGCCGCAAAAGAGCTTGGCATGCCCCTATCCACCGTCAGTCGAAAAGTCTCTGAACTCGAAGCTGATCTGGGGATTAAATTACTGGATAGAACAACCCGATCGCTAGGGTTAACCGAGCTTGGAAAGGTGTATTATCAACACTGCCAACAAGGGGTCGATGCCTTTAACTTTGCCAATCAAAGTTTACGACAAAGCCGCACGGAAGAACACGGCATGCTCCACATTTCAATTGCTCCCAACATGGCTGAGCCGCTTTTTCTTCCCATCATCAAACTATTTCAAAATCGATATACACAAGCCAACGTAAGGGTCTCTATTTCTGAACGCCTGTTGGATTTTGTCGAAGACGACCTGGATTTATCCTTTCGTGTATCCCCACCAGAAAATCCAAAACATGTCGCGGTCACACTCTTAAAACATCATCACGCAATGTTAGCTTCACCCAGTTATCTTGCAGTAAACGGAGAGCCAAAACACCCAGAAGAACTCCCAAACCACTCTTTAATTGGCTTTGGACTTCATAATCAACCTGAACTGATTTGGCGTTTAACGGACAAGGAAAAAGTATATGAACATCAGTTCGTCCCAAAGTTAGAGATCAATGACTATGCGGATGTATTAGAAGCTGCACGCCTTGGTCTCGGCATTGCCGAAGTTCCCTCTATTCTCGCTCAAAAATCCATGGCAGAGGGGAAAGTGTTGAGGATTTTACCTCATTGGACCTTTCCAGAAATAACCCTATCCGCCGTTCATCAAGGCCCTCAAAGCCTCTCACATTTGGCCAGGTTATTTCTGGATATCTGCAAAGAACACTTCCGTCTTAAAAAGCGGGAATTAACTTTCCATTGAATTAAATTTTTGTCGCTACACCCATACTTATCCGGGAGCTTTTTCCTGTCTTCGTCTTGATAGGTTACAGCAAAAGAGGCATCGCGATGTAGCCATTTCCAACCGTCGTTGCACCGAACCAAAGACACTTAGTATTAGCTGGTCAGCTGTCACATGAAGTCACTCTGGGTAATGGATCTCGCGATTATACAAAGTCTGTGGGTCAGCAAGGTACCTACTGCTACAGCTGTAGCCGCCCCAACGACCGGCACAGTAACCAAAATGGCTCGACACTTTGTCGCTTGGAACCATATCTAACCATCCTGACCATTTTTTTTCAACGAGGCGAGAGCCCTTAAACTCTAGAAAAGCATCTCTAATTGCTGACGATGTCCGTATCCAGGTTTGATAATCTGGGTACCCAGAACTTGGTTCTTCAATGACCATGTCTGGAGATAATTCGCTTTCCTTAAAGCGGGGATGAATACTTCTTTTTCTAGCTATATTCTCAACAACCCAAGTATGATATTTTTTCTTACTATTTTGCGGAGCCCCGCTCCGAGCAGTAAATGAGGCCGTGATATATTCATCGCCATACAAAAATTCAAACCAAGGGTCTTCCATGCGGACGCGACCAGAAGAATCAAGCCTACTATATGTAACGACTGAAGCCTTATCCTTGGTTTGCAGATAGGTTGTATATCCCTCAAATCCCATTATCTTCAAACCTGCTGGAAGAAAATGATACCTGTCTACTCCATCCTTCCAATTCCCAGACAAAGGTGGATAATAGGTCATGCCCTCAAAGCGATGTATCCCGCGCAATTCAACCTGATCAAGATCTTCACAGTCATAAGATATCCAAGGAGATGGCGCAGGTTCATCCAATGGAAAGAGCCAAGGCTCAGTTAATTCAGCAGGTAGATATTCGGTTTTCTTATTCCCAGAGACCCGATCCAACCAATGGCAATACATCCGCTCCCAAAGGTCAGACCATTCCCCATTCACCCAGCCTCCGGCAACGAGAATTCTTTTCGGTAACAGGCCAATGATATCGCGTTGCGGCCAGAAACAGAGCGCATCGCTCACACAATCATCAATCCGACGCCACAGCCCATAACTTGGATATAACGCCTTCTGAGAACCTTCTTCTCGCCATAAAACAGCAGATCTTATGTGGTCAACTTGCCACGTCCAAGTATCACTTATGGCAATTACTGGGTTTGAGGACGAACTTCGATTTCCCTTTAATATATCATTGATAGCAGGCCCGGTTTCCACCCAGACTGTGTGAAAAGTCCTTACCAGCCAATTTAGTCGTGTTATAGTTTTACCAG
>OJFV01000186.1_pt1 | contig 25853 bp, 22 predicted proteins | sample 1594391 | NCBI WGS metagenome assembly OJFV01 (sample SAMN05416856, study PRJEB24817) | seawater metagenome | isolation source: Sea water | place: Canada:Atlantic | collected 2013-11
GCCTCTTGTCTCGTGGGCTCGGAGATGTGTATAAGAGACAGCTAAAGAATTACGCGTCATTGAATCTGGTTTAACCCAAGATGACCGCATTATTTTGAACAACTTAATGCGTGCCCGTCCCGGTACACAGGTTCAGGCAGAAGATGTTGACCTTTCTAGCCAATATTCGCTGTAAAGGACGCATAAAATGAACATATCTCATTTCTTTATTGATCGACCGAAGTTTGCTTCGGTCTTGGCAATTATCGTATTAATCATAGGTAGCCTTGCGTACTTCAGTTTGCCAGTTGAGCAGTACCCACAAATAGCGCCGCCCACAGTACAAGTTGTTGCTTCCTACCCGGGCGCCAGTGCTGAAATAGCGGCTAAAACCGTCGCAACCCCATTGGAGCAAGAAATTAACGGCGTGGAAAACATGCTATATATTTCGTCTCAATCAACGGCTGATGGGCGAGTCACCATCACGGTTACCTTTAAACTAGGAACGGATTTAGATAACGCACAAGTACAGGTACAAAACCGCGTTGCAATCGCAGAGCCCAGATTACCTGAAACGGTTCGCCGTTTAGGTATTACCACCAAAAAGAATTCACCGGATTTAATGTTAGTGGTTAACATGTACTCACCCAACGGTACGTATGACCAAACCTACATTGCTAACTATGCTGCGCTACAAATTCGTGACCAATTATCTCGTATCGATGGAGTCGGCGACATCTTAACCTTTGGTGCAAGCCAATACTCGATGCGCGTTTGGTTAGATCCAGATATTATCGCGTCTCTTGATATGACAGCCGCCGAAGTAGTGACGGCATTACGAGGGCAAAATATTCAGGTTGCCAGCGGTACCTTAAACCAAGCGCCTGTGGATGCGGGGCAAACTGCATTTGAGTTAAACGTGCAAACCCAAGGGCAATTGATAGAGCCTGAAGAGTTTGAAAACGTCATTATCAAAAACCAAGACGGAAAAATTGTGCGCTTGCGCGATGTTGGCCGTGTTGAACTTGGTGCTGAAAGTTACACCACTCGTGGCTATTTAGGCGATAAAAAAGCAGTAGCAATGCCGGTATTCCAGCGCCCAGGCTCGAATGCTATCGAGACCGCCGATGCCATTAAAGCTGCCATGGTTGAGGTTGCGAAACGCTTCCCACCAGATTTAACTTATGAAATTGCTTATAACCCAACCAACTTTATCAGTGAGTCAATTACCGCCGTTGAACACACCATTTACGAAGCGATAGCCCTTGTTGTTTTGGTAATCATGGTATTTTTACAAAACTGGCGCGCCGCGCTTATTCCAATCATCGCTATTCCTATTTCATTGGTCGGTACGTTTGCCGTGTTAAGCGCCCTTGGATTCTCTTTAAATAACCTGACCTTGTTTGGTCTGGTATTGGCTATTGGTATCGTAGTTGATGATGCCATCGTGGTGGTTGAGAACATGGAACGTTTAATGGCCGACGGTATGCGCCCCTTAAAAGCCGCTCGTCAGACCATGACAGAAGTTGGCGGAGCGGTACTGGCGATTGGCTTGGTATTGGTCGCGGTATTCTTACCCACAGCATTTGTAGACGGTATTTCAGGGCAATTTTATAGTCAGTTTGGTATTACCATCGCCGTGGCCACTATTATCTCGGTGTCTGTGTCATTGATCCTCAGCCCTGCTATCTCTGCGGTGTTGTTCAAGCCTCACAAAGATGAATCTGAAAAAAGCGGTGTGTTTCATTACCTGTCGGGCAAGTTTAACCGTGGTATGGACAGAACCTCAGATAAATACGCGCGCATGGTAGCTAAGCTTGTCCGCCATGGTTCAATCATGTCGTTCATATATGTGTTGCTTATGGGCTTTACGGTTTACATGTTTAGCATAGTACCCAAAGGCTTTATTCCCGCCCAAGACCAAGGCTATTTGATTGTTGGCGTACAGTTACCCTCTGGTGCTTCGCTGTCTCGCACAGATGCCGTTGTGCAAGAAGCGGTAGATAAATTGCTTAGCATTGAAGGGGTTGAAAATGCCGTTGCCTTTGCTGGGTTCTCCGGTGCGACATTTACCAATGCAACCAACTCAGCGGCTATTTTTGCCATAATGAAGTCGTTTGATGAGCGCGCTGAACTTGGCTCGACATTTGACAGCGTCCTTGGCAACGCTCGAGCACAAATGGGCTCTATTGATTCGGCCAATGTTGTCGTTATACCGCCACCACCTGTGCGCGGCATCGGTAATGGCGGTGGCTTCAAGATGATGCTTGAAGATAGGAGTGGCCGAGGCCTACCTGCACTCGAACAAGCGATGTGGCAGCTAGCTGGTGCAGCAAATCAAGAGCCTGCTACCACGGCCGTATTCAGCTTCTTTGAAACCAGCACACCGCAACTTTATGCAGATATTGATCGTGAACGTGTTGAACGATTAGGCGTATCCGTATCGGATGTATTTAGCGCCCTAGAAATCTATCTGGGCAGCGCTTTCGTCAATGATTTTAGCTACCTAGGCAGAACCTTCCGGGTAACAGCTCAAGCCGACGCGCCTTACAGAATGGAAGCCGATGACATAGGGCGAATTCGCGTGCGTAATTCGTCAGGTGAAATGGTTCCCCTCAGTTCAGTGGCAACGTTTGAATATCGCTCAGGTCCTTCACGAGTGCCAAGGTACAATTTATATCCAGCGGCAGATTTAATTGGCAGTACTGCGCCAGGTTTTAGTTCTGGGGAAGCCATTGCCACGATGGAGCGACTCGCGGCTGACATATTGCCCGACGGAATCACCTATGAGTGGACCGAATTAGCCTATCAAGAACAACAGTCAGGCAGTACTGGCATATTGGCATTTGGCTTCGCGGTTGTCTTTGTGTTTTTGCTGCTAGTTGCGCTCTATGAGAGCTGGACGCTCCCGTTATCTGTTATTCTTATCGTGCCTATGTGTTTGCTAAGCGCCATTGTCGGCGTGCATTTAATGGGGCTCGATAACAATATCTTGACGCAAGTTGGCTTAATTGTCCTTGTTGGCCTTGCCAGTAAGAATGCCATTCTTATCGTAGAATTTGCCCGCCACCGTGAGCACGAAGGAGCGGGCTTATATGAAGCTGCTAGCGATGCCGCCAAACTACGTTTACGTCCTATTCTAATGACGTCATTCGCCTTTATTCTTGGTGTATTACCCCTAGCCGCAGCCACCGGAGCAGGTGCAGAGATGCGCCAAGCCTTAGGCGTAGCGGTATTTAGCGGCATGCTAGGTGTAACATTCTTTGGCTTGATATTCACGCCCGTGTTTTACGTTTTAATGCGTAAACTATCAATGCTAGTGAAAGGTCAGAAATTGGATGAAATGGGCCGAGTGCCGGTGACTGAACGAGAGTAATTATCGCTAGAGAGCATCAGCCCGCCAGAATAATTTAGATTGCTCTGGCGGGCTTTTTTATGTCTCACGGGTAGGCGTGTTACTCCCCTAAAGGCTGTTTCGTCAGCTCAAGGATATTTTGGGGGCTCAAGGCTAAGGCGTCTCCTTCCACCACACGGTTTCAATAGGCGCTGCGTCAAGCGTAAAGACTTGGCCGAATTCAGGAGTACTCAATACGACTTTATTCAATGCAGCGGCTTGCCTCACTCTGTTTAGCGGCTCATACCAGGGATGAAATGCCAAATCAAAGGTACCGTTATGGATAGGCACCATCACCTTACCTGCTAAGTCTATATGTGCTTGTACAGACTCTTCCGGTGTCATATGAATATCTGCCCAATCCTTGTCGTATGCGCCCGTTTCAATCATGGTTACATCGAACGGTCCGTATTTATGACCTATGTCTTTAAAGCCCGAAAAATAACCTGAATCCCCACTGAAATAAAAGCTCCTTTCATCGCTTTTCACCACCCAAGAACCCCACAGTGTTTTATTTCCATCACCAATGCCGCGACCGGAGAAATGTTGAGTAGGGGTAAATGCGATTAAGGCATGTTTTGTCTGCCACTCTTGCCACCAATCAAACTGTTTAATTTTGTCATTGCTCACGCCCCACTTCTTAAGGTCACCTTGAACGCCTAACGGCACCAAGAACAAGGTCGTTTTGGCGTTTAGTGCTTTGACCGCAGCTTGATCTAAATGATCATAGTGATTGTGCGATATCAATACTTTGTCAATTGGCGGTAATTCCTCGATGCTTATGGGCGCAGGCTCAAATCGTTTTGGCCCGATAAACGAAAAAGGTGATGCTCGTTCAGAAAATACTGGGTCAATAAGCCAATACTCTCCAAACATTTTCAACAAAATAGACGAGTGACCAAGCTTGATTAAATGCACACCGTCAACACTTAGAGCATCTAGTTGCTCACGCGTAACAGGTTGTACCGGCACGCGCTCATTGGGCACGGCATCTACTTTCTTCTCGGTAAAGTAGCGAGCGAAGATCCCTAGTGTTTTACCCAAGCTTGGCGGCTCACTGTGCACAGCATTTTGAAATTTTCCGTCATAGTAATGACGGCTACTTGGCTCTTCATTATCAATAGTGGCAACTAATTCTTTGTTCAACGTGCATGCTCCTACAAAGCTACATATCAGTATCGAGATTGTGCTGAAAATAAAGGTTTTCATTCACCTTCCAAAAAGTAAACTATGGAGTGTAACTTATCAGGATAAGATAAGAAGTAAACTATTAAGTTTACTTTTAATCAGGTAGTATTTAGCCCATAAAGGAAGGGAAAGTATGAAGTTATCTGATAAAAAACGCGTCAATATCCTAGATGCAGCTGAACAATTATTCTTTGAAAATGGCGTAGAACACACCACTATGGATCAAATCGCCAAAGCGGCACAGGCTTCTAAGCGTACCGTATACAATCACTTTGCGACCAAAGGTGCGCTATTTGAGGCGATTATTGCCCGAATGGTAGAGCACCTTAACCAAGATGACGAGTTGCGCTTTAGCAACAAAATAGCGATTGATATTCAATTGACGAAAATTGCTCAACAAGAGGTTTCACTGCTTAATTCCGTTCACTTTTTACGTATCGCCAAAATAGCCTTTATGCAAATGCTACAACAGCCCGCGTTAGCCGAGGATATCGCGAGTAATCAATTTGGTTGTATGCGTTACCTTGAATCATTTTTGCGCCAGGGGGTAGCTAACAATAAACTGCAAATAGAAGATATAGAATTTGCAGCTAAACAATTCGTTTATCAACTAAAGTCATTTGTTTTTTATCCGGTGTTATTTGGCTTTGAAACACCTGAATCCTTACCGATAACAAAGATTATTGAACAAACTGTTGCGACGTTTTTATCTCGCTATCAGGCAGAGTAAGAGGAGGTATGTTATCTAGCGGCAGCGTCACACGAAAAATTGACCCTTTACCATTCTCAGGAACCGCATAAACCAGTTTAGCGCCAAGTAAATCTGCACTTTTTTTTACCATGTACAGGCCAAGCCCTGTACCCACTGATGCCGCGGGATGGAAGCGTTCAAACATTTGAAATAGTTTTTTTCGATAAACCTCATCAATACCCAAGCCGTTATCATGTACCTCCAATATGAACTCTTGGTTCAGCTTGTAAGTTAAGACCCGAAGAAAAGAATTTGTCTTACTCGTGTCTTGGTACTTGATCGCATTGGAAATGAAGTTGTCAATTATTTGGGTAAATTTATAGGGCTGGGTGTTGATTGTTCCTATGTACTCAAAACGAGTCTCAATATTTAAGCGTTCGAAGTTTTCCATATTACTCAGAGCGGCTAGTGTTTCACAGACGATAACTGACACGTCAATGGGTTGGGTACTTTCCTCTTGCAGCTTAACTTTGCTCACATCCAAAACGCTGCCGACCAAATCACTTAATTTAGTCAGTCCGTCGTAAGAGGTTTGAACTGTCTTCAAAGCACTCGGTATATCACCATTACTAATTTGTTGACTGATCATCTTCATAAGACAGCCCATAGAGCTCAAAGGCGACCGTAAATCATGAGTAAGTCGATAGGCGAACTCCTCCATTTCTTGTTTGTCTTGCAACAAATCCACAGAGGCTTTTTTCTGCAACGTAATGTCTTGAATTTGCGAAATGAAATACAGAGGTTGCTGTGCTCTATCCCTTACTAAAGAAACAGTCAAATTAGCCCAAATCAGTCGACCACTTTTATGGAAGTAACGTTTTTCCATGTTGTAGGTTTGTATGTCACCGGCAAGTATTTGCTCTAAAAAAGTGAGATCAGCTCGTAGATCGTCAGGGTGAGTTATGGATTGAAAATCAATTTTAAGCAGTTCTTTCTCGCTGTAACCCACGATATCGCATATGGCTTTGTTGACTTTTAGCCATGTACCGTCTGGTGATATTAATGCCATACCTATAGCTGAATGCTCCATCGCAAGACGAAACATATCCTTATGCTCCAAATTAATTAATGGAACCCTCAATCTTGTTCCTTTGAACATATCGATTATTTTTTTTACCATAAAAACCTACAGTAAGTTACTTCTATTCAGTGGGCTCTTAATAAGAAAAGTAAACTTTTGTATCGCGATTAGCTAGCGGAATGGGCTTATAAGCGAAAAACATAGACTAAAGTCTACAAATTGACTGGCTCTCAGATATAGAAAATAGGAATTATTAAAGAATAGGGTATATGCAATATAAGCAGATAAACAAAATTCTAAAAAAGCACCGTCTGTTGAATAGGACAGGTATGTCGTTTAATCTATTTCCACTCAGCGTGAAAATTACTTCTTAATTCAAGCGAGTAAAAACCGTGAAGCAGCATTAGCTTTATATAAACATTTAATAAATCCCTTGGTAAACATGACTCACACCCGTGAAATCACAGCAGGTCAACAAGAAATGCTGGCAGTACGGCACAGTCGGCGTTACAGGCTATGTCAGGTTTTAACCATAATTGGCGTTTTGTTCCTGTTCATATTAGGTGGGGTTAGCTTATTAGATGGTGCTTATATCCTAGGCACTATATTGATAGTTAACGCCTTAGTCGGCCTACTAAACCTTTATCTGTTAAAGCGCACCAGCAATGTCGAGCGAGCCGCCACGATCCTAAGTGGCATACTGTTCTTCTTATCAATGAGCTTACTCATTACCGGCGGTAAAAGTAATACTGGAATACTTTGGGTTTACCCCATTGTTGCCATCAATCTTTTCATCAATCGCTTTTGGCCTGCTGTGATCGTGTTTTGTGTTTTCAGCGTAGCCAGTATTCTGTTGTTGTTTACGCCTATGTCATCTTTATTGTTGACTAGCTACTCATTCACCGAAGCAATTCGCTTCATGCTAACGATGTTGGCACTGAATTCTATCTGTCTAGCTGCCCTGCGCTCTGAGGAACAAGCCTATCAAACGATTATGCAACTGCATGAAGATGATATCCGCCAAATGGCTTATTACGACACATTAACAGGCCTGCCTAATCGTTGGAGCTTTAAAACTAACCTAGAGCGTATGCTGACCCGGGCAGGAAAGGACAAACAGCGCATTGGTTTGTTGTATATCGACCTAGATAATTTTAAACAGGTCAATGACCAATATGGCCATGAGGCGGGAGATCGACTACTACTCAAATTTAGTGAACGACTTTGGGAGGCTATCCGCCCTACCGATCAGCTATTCAAGCCTCAGACAGAAAGCCTAGCAAGGCTAGCCGGCGACGAGTTTGTTGTATTACTGCCCAACATCAAAGAGCCGCTCGATGCTAGCACCGTCGCGACACGCATTCTGAACATTTTTGATGGGGGTTTTGAGGTCGATGATGTGACCCACATGATCTACGCCAGTATTGGCATTGCCGTTTATCCTGATGATGCCACTGAGCCTGCTAACTTACTTCATCACGCTGACATGGCGATGTATGACGCCAAACATAATGGTCGCAATTGCTTTAGATTTTTCACCCAGAAAATTGCAGAAACCTTGCATGAACGCCAGCGGATTGAGAAAGGCTTAAGGAATGCCTTAACTCAAGAGCTTTTCTCATTGGTTTATATGCCGATATTTGACTGTAAAGATAACACCGTCGTGGCCGTTGAAGTGTTGCTTCGCTGCCAAAGCCCCGAGTTGGAAGGACATGGACCTGACCAGTTTATTCCGGTGGCGGAAGCGACAGGCCTTATAAAAGAGATTGATTTGTGGGTTATCAAAAATGCCTTGCAAGCGCTCGTCATCTTACAAACAGAACACCATTTTAGGGGAAAGATCTGCATTAATATCTCAGGTGTAGAGCTACACAACGAGCAGTTTCCTACGCAGGTAAAAAGCCTATTGTCTCACCATAAGATTGCACCTGAGAATGTAGAGCTTGAGGTCACTGAAACCGCATTTGTCGCTGGCGATACAACCTGCTTAGGGACCCTAAGAGCGTTAGATGAGCTGGGGGTATCTTTAGCTTTAGATGACTTTGGAACAGGATACACCGCATTCACTCAACTGATACATTATCCTGCCGACTGCTTAAAGATTGATCGTTCATTTGTAAATGATCTTTTTTCAGAGCGTGAGGCGCGTAACAAAATGGTGATGTTCATTCAAAATTTGGCCAAGCTCTATGAACTTCGCGTAATTGCCGAAGGCGTTGAAACCGAAGCGCAACTAACCTACTTAAGAGATTTAGGCTGTGACTGGGCCCAGGGATATTATTTATCGCGCCCACTGCCCTGGGATGACTTACTTGAGCTGCTAAACGCTTAAGTGAATGATAAGTGTAGCAAGCGCTTCACTTACAAAAATAAAGGTGGAGTTGGTCGATAAGCCGGGTTCTGTCGTGGGCAACCATTCATCTAGGCCAGCAATCACTCGCTGGCTCAAGCAACACACCCGATCTCAACGTGGGCCACGCCATAAGAGATCCTATTTGGTCTTGCTCCGGGTGGAGTTTACCTTGCCACACACTGTTACCAGTGGTGCGGTGCGCTCTTACCGCACCCTTTCACCCTTACCGGCGCTTGCGCGCTTAGGCGGTTTCCTCTCTGCTGCACTTGTCGTCGGCTTGCGCCGCCCAGGCGTTACCTGGCACCCTGCCCTGTGGAGCCCGGACTTTCCTCCCCTTATTAACACATTACTCTAAGTACAAGCCCTAATGAAATATCTAACAAGCGGCGATTGCCTGACCAACTCCGGAGGCGGATTCTACGCAGGTTGTGCCTGACTTACAATCTAGTTCGCTATGGAATTTTAATGACGTTCTTGGTTCGATTAAGTGCAAACAAAAAACGCCGCACCCTATGCACCAATGCGGCGCAATATGTGCGGCGTTTCACTCATTTTATGTATCGGGTTAGATACTGACGCGTTTATACGGGCGGTATTCTGCCTGCCAAAAATTCCCTTCAATGCGTTCACTGAGTATTTCATCACTCACTTCTAGGGCTAGCCCTTGTTTCTGAGCGACTTTACCTACATCAAAGGCTATCTTCTTGCTTAGCTGCGCAATGCCTGTCAGTGGTGGCAACAATTCTTGCCCTGTGCCATTCGCCAGAGGTGACGCATTGGCGAGCGCCGCACTCGTGGCCATCAGCATCTCGTCACTGATCAAACTAGCCTTGGCTGCCAGTACGCCTAATCCAATCCCTGGGAATATATAACTGTTGTTACATTGTGCGATAGGATAGGTTTTGCCTTTGTATTCCACAGGCTTAAATGGGCTCCCGGTAGCGATAATCACTTCGCCGTCAGTCCACTCAATGACGTTCTCAGGGCGGGCTTCTACCTGACGTGAAGGGTTACTTAACGGAAAGATGATCGGTAAATCGCAGTTGCGTTTCATTTCCTTAACGACTTGTTCGGTGAATAAACCTGCTTGCCCTGATACCCCTATTAAAATACTGGGTTTGACTTGGCTCACTGTTTCGAACAATGACGGATATTGCGCCGCTTTTTGCCATGTTGCTTGACTAGCCAATGGCTGCGCAAGTCGGAATTGGAAGTCCCGTAAGCCTTCCATATCGTCTGTGACCAAACCAAACCGGTCAATCATGAAGACTTGGCTACGGGCCTGAGCATCAGTGATACCCTCACTCGTCATTTGCTTGATGATTTGCTCAGCAATACCGCAACCTGCAGAGCCTGCACCAACGAATACCACGCGTTGGTCGCTAAGCTTTTCATTTTTGGTTTTACATGCAGCTAAAATAGTCCCTACCGTGACAGCTGCGGTGCCCTGAATATCGTCATTAAAACAACATACTTTATCCCGGTAGCGCTCAAGTAATGGCATCGCATTAGGCTGGGCAAAATCTTCGAACTGAAGCATCACTTCAGGCCAACGCTTTAGGACCGCTTTGATAAACATATCGACAAATTCATCATACTCAGCTTGGCCAATACGTTTATGACGCGCTCCCATATACATAGGGTCGTTTAATAATTTTTCGTTATTAGTTCCCACATCCAGCATAACAGGAAGGGTATAAGCTGGGCTGATACCACCACAGGCGGTATACAAAGACAGTTTTCCAATAGGAATACCCATACCGCCGATACCTTGGTCGCCCAAACCAAGAATACGCTCACCGTCCGTCACCACTATGACTTTTACTTTACGCTTAGTGGCGTTGCGAATAATGTCATCCATTTGGTGGCGCTCAGAATAGGAAATGAACAACCCTCGAGAGCTACGGTAAATATCAGAAAACTGCTCGCACGCATCCCCTACCGTCGGGGTGTATATGATCGGCATCATTTCGTCAATATGCTGCTGGATAAGGCGATAGTATAGGGTCTCGTTATTATCTTGGATCGCACGCAGATAAATATGCTTATTGATTGGTTCGTTGAAACTTGAATATTGCATATACGCGCGTTCGACTTGTTCTTCGATACTTTCATAACGGGGGGGGATCAAGCCTGTAAGGTTAAACGCTACACGTTCTTGGGCGGTAAATGCACTGCCTTTATTGAGCAAAGGGGTTTCAAGCAAAGAAGGGCCTGAATGAGGAATGTATAACGCACTTTTAGGCGTTGAGCTACTCATAAAAAGTGTCCTGTTTGGCGCGAAGACAAAGCCTTCGCAGAAAATTTAAACGCGAAATAATAAAAATATGCTGAAAGCTACAACGGTAATATCAATTCAAACCGAGTCACTTTGCAGCATTTTTAGTGAAAGCACTCAGCAACCACTTTGCGTAGCTACCTGCGCTTTCTGATGGAGCCTATGATGCCTCAAAAAATGTCTTCAAGTGGTTTGCTTTGTTCACTACTTTCTTCAGCTGGGTCGACAAATTCACTGTCGCTCACGTAGCTCGTAGGGGCCGTACCTTGCATGAAATACTCAAACATCGACGTATGGTCGGTGCGCTGAGTCAATTTACCACTGGCAAGGTCAATTCTTGTGGTCACCAAATCCGTGGGCATAGCACGTTTCTTTTCAGGCACGCCGTCTAACGCTTGTTGCATAAAACGGATCCAAGCGGGCTCAGCCGCTTTAGCGCCATCTTCGCCACCTATCATGGCGTTGCCAATGAAATTAAATTTCTGTGGGTTCTTGTTAACCAAGTTTTGGTTGCGTGAGGCACGGCCTAAACTGCGACTCATATCATCAAACCCAACCCAAACTGTTGCTACCAAATCGTTGGTAAAGCCACTAAACCAAGTATCCTTTGAATCATTGGTGGTACCAGTTTTTCCTGCTATATCCGCTCTTTGAAGCAAATTACTTGCCCGCCAGCCCGTACCTTGCCAATAGGTCTTCTTATTCCAATTACCATTGGTTTTTACGGCTGTACGCATCATTTCTGCCACTAGGAATGCATTGTCTTCGTCCAGCACTCTTGGCGCCGAGCGGATAGGTGTAGGAGCATCAGCCGAGTCGCTGCTTTGTGCTGACATCGCCTCACTTTGACCGAATTGACCTGAGCCTAATTCAGCTGCAAGCATGGCTTCAATGTCCATCATCTGTTCAGGCTCAGTTTCAGCTACATTTTCATCAGCATCACCACAGGGATCGCAAGCTTGCACTGGATTGGATTTCCAAAGCACTTTTCCGTAATCATCTTCGATGCGTTCCACAAAATGCGGCTGTATTAAAAAGCCACCATTGGCAATCACGGATAGCGCAGTTGCCACTTCCAATGGAGTATGTGAGCCCGAACCTAAAGACACAGTTTCATCTTTGGGTATTTCTGATAAATCAAAACCAAAACGCGACAAGTGCTGGCGTACTTTTTCAAGCCCCACAGCACGCACTAAGCGCACTGATACCACGTTTTTCGATTTTCCTAAGGCAACTCGCAATCGAATTGGCCCATCATATTCTGGTGGCGAGTTTTCAGGCCGCCAAGCATTCCCCGTTCCACGCTCCCATTGGTTAATCGGCGCATCATTAATGATGCTAGCTAAGGTAAAACCATTGGCTAACGCTGAAGAATAAATGAAAGGTTTGATATTAGAGCCGACTTGGCGCTTAGCTTGTGTCGCTCGATTAAACTGACTTTGGTAAAAACTGTAGCCGCCGATCACCGCCTGCGCAGCGCCATTGTGAGGGTTTAGAGCAATAAAGGCGCTACTGGCATCTGGGTACTGGGTAAGTTGCCAATGTTTATCGTCTTCTCGCTGGCGAATGAGAATAAGCGAACCTTCTGAAACTATATCACTGGCTTTCTCGGGCTCATTGCCCTGCCGAGTATCTGTTATGTATTTACGCGCCCAATCTAGCCCGTCCCAGTCAATAACACTGTAGCGACCTGCACGAGTAAAAATAGTGATATCTTTGTCATTCACTTTGGCTACGATTGCTGGCTGCATAGACTCAAATGTTTGATACTCCTCAAGGAAGCTCAGCATTTTTTCTTCGTCCCATGGCTCACTAGAAATAGCGGGGCCGGTCTCTACCCCAGCAGTTTCCTCAGGCTTGACGGGTAAATCAACTGGAACCCAAAGTTGTTGCTCAACTCCGCGGTATCCATGGCGCTCATCGTAATCATGTAAGTTTCGCTGAACGGCTTGTTGAGCCGCTAACTGAGTGGACGAGGGTACGGTGGCGTAAACCTGATAACCGCCGGTTTCCGCTTCTTCTTTGCCATACAACTCGACCATTTCATTCCAAATTAAATCCGCTAAGTAAGGTGCTGAAAATTCAATTTCTGCTCCATGTTTTTTCGCAGTAATCGGTGCATTTACCGCTTCATCAAATTGAGCTTGAGTAATGTATTTCTCATCCAGCATACGCAGTAAAACCACGCGGCGACGAACTTTGGAGCGATCAGGACGACTAATAGGGTTGAGCACTGATGGCGCTTGCGGTAACCCAGCAATGGTTGCCATTTGTGCAAGCGTTAGCTGGTTTACCGTTTTGCCGTAATAAACTTGAGCCGCAGCCCCAAAGCCAAAAGCACGATGGCCCAATTCAACTTTATTCAAATACAACTCTAATATTTCTTGTTTGGTGAGCAATTGCTCCATGTGCCAAGCGATAAAGATTTCTTTAATTTTACGTATATATGTTTTGTCTCTCGTTAAAAAGAAACCTCGCGCCAACTGCATGGTTAACGTACTACCGCCCTGCCCTTTCTCACCAGTCAAAATAAGGTTGACCACAGCCCGCGCCATACCGATAGGGTCAACCCCTGGGTGTTGATAAAAACGGCTGTCTTCGGTGGCCAAAACAGCATTAATTAAATCCTGTGGCACGTCCTCAATGGTAAGCGGAATACGGCGCTTAACACCAAATTGGGAAATCAGTTTGCCATCTTGAGTATATACCCGCATTGGTGTTTGCAGACGCACATCCTTGAGCATATCCACACTGGGAAGGTCTGGTTTCATATAAAAATAAAGGGCAAAAGTCGTGACGACACCAACGACAAAAGCAAGGATAAGAATCAGAAATGCGGGCTTTAAAAACTTCACGAAAACAATATTACCAAGACAAGTTGCAATAAATGACTCATATTTTATACATATTTCCCATAACAACAATGAAAATCATTTAATTGCGTTGTAATTCAATTAATTAACTCTTAGTTAATCGGCTATAAATTTTTTAGTAGAGTCAGTAATAGTGTCAGTAACGTTTTATAGCCAGCGTGTGAAATTTGGCGACAATTCGAGATCCTATTCTGATCATACGAAAAACAAGTTTACCGCACTCTAATCCTTTTGTTTACTTAGATTTCGTGGATTTTTCATTTCACCAGACCTGATCCAAAAATCGGTATTTAACACACAAAACGCGCAGGCGTGGTGGAGTGCTTTTTATATGGCATTGGGTGCTGCCAGAAAATTCTGCGCAAATTTCGCGCACAGGAAATTATCGGGCCAGTTTTGGCCCAGTATTTTGGTTTTAGTTTGCTTTTTGGGTGGCTACTGCAGCGCGGGTGTTATTGCTGCGTGGCTTTACTCTGTGATGGGTTCGAGGTCAGCTTTTAGTGCGTCTGCGTCAGACTTCTGGCCAGAAAAATCACTGGCTTGAACTGGTACGGCTGTGTTTGGTGTGCCGTGCGGGTGAGTGTGCTTTGATAGTGTATCAGCCATGGCACTAACCACACCGATTAGGTCTACCAGTATTTGTATTGCGTTGATGTCTGAACTACCAAACCAACACGTACCCTCTGTGACTTCTATGTGTGCCAGTGTTTTGGCAATAGCGTTTAGCTCTTGGTCTGTTTTTATCTCTGTGTTTTCTTTTGAGTATGTACGCAGTGCTTTGTTACTTGCTAGCTTAAGATCCTTCAGTGCTAACAATAATGCTTCTTCGCCTGCGGTTAACTTCATTGCGCCCATGGCTTCAATGGTTTTTGTTGCGCCTACTTTCTCGGTGCTGTTCGTTGCTGTGGTGACTGTCGATTGCTGGTATTTCTGCACGTCCTGCAGTGCTTCAACTAATCTGTTGATGCTTTTGTCTTCAATGCTTTTATCAGTGTGGCGCTGCCAGTTGCCTGCACTGTCGACCTTTTGGTGTATACCAGGTGAATGCTGCCATACAAGATCACCGTTGTTTACTTCGGGGGTGGTTAGCTCTGAACTTAACACAGTGCGAATAAAGGGTTTGTTTGGGTTGCCGTATGCGAACGCTACTTCAACGGTGGTGCCCGGCTGGGGAAAACCCCACATGCCTTGGTCTAGCCCTGCCATGTTCACTGGCAATGGTACGCTGTGGTAAACGGGCAGCTTTTTGTTTACTTCACCATTGGCGGTGAGTATTTGGATATCAACCGCAAAGCGGGGCCTGAATGCATCCACAATGTTTGGGTCTTTTGGTGCATCAGCTATTGCTACCACTTTGGCCAGCATAGGCAAGTGGTAACCGCTGAACAGTTCGGGTAGCAAACGTTTAAGTATGCGCTCGATAACCTTTACCATTTCGCCACCATGAAAGAGCCTTCAATCTTTAATTCAGTTATTTTATTGCCGTTTATTTTTATGCCAGGGCGCAATGCTGGCAGCAATGGCAATTTCATTGTTTTACCGTCAACCTTGGCGGCTTGATGCGCTGCCACTTCAAGTGCTTTGTCATAACCAAAGCTTTCTTCATAGGCCCCAACAAAACAAGTTTGGTTGCTTTGCAAATACCAGGTGAAATTGGGTATCGAAAACGCTGTACCAATGGCCTGCATTTGCTGTGTTGCAGTACCGGTGTGGTAAAAGTAAGGTATTTTCTTGTTCGCATATGGCTTATCAGGTGTGACGAACGTTAAGCCTGTAATGCTTGATATGTTTTTTAATACGTCATTCAGGGTGCAATGACGTAAATTAATTGGGTTCTTTTCATCCAATGCGCCTGTCAGTTCGCGGGCGATTACCTGCCACTTGCCTTTGGCCAGTTGAATACAGCTATCAACAACACCAATAAATGCGCTGTGCAATGTGTCGAATGAGCCAATGCCTATTTGGTACTTAATTAAGCCTTTTAGTTCTTCTTCAGCGCCAACAATAAAACTGGCTTTACCCGCCCAGTTCAACGCTAGGTTTATGTCTTCTTTGACTAGCAGTACGTCTTTGCCACCTATGATCAAGCGCTTATTAATTTTCATCAGTAAACCAGTTCTCGCCTTGCTGTAGCCATTGTTCTACTGTACTTAGCTGCTGTATTTTTTCTTGGTCAACTTCAGTGGCATTGGGTGTGGTTTGCTCAACCTCTTTTTTCTCGCTTAGGTCTTGCTGCTCTTGTACCTTCTCGGCCACGCTGCGGTGTTCTTTTAATATAAAGTTAACCCACCACGCTTTTTTGGCGTCGTCTTCTTTTACTAGGAATTCAGCATTGAATTTAACCTGGCGTATCGACATGGCTTCGGTGGTTTCGTTCACAATGGTGAATACATGGCGGCTACCGTCTTCGTCACGTTGGCCGGCTAAGTCTCGAATGGTTTTCAAGTCTTCTGGTTTTGCATGGGGAATGAGTACGCGCACACGAACAATTTGTGCTTTGTCGCCCGTTTCGGCGTCTGTGGTGCTGCTGCCTTGTCCACTTAAATCATCTGACTCAATCGAGTAGTTCACGCTTAGGCGCAATTCGCTACCGGGTAATTGGTTACCGTCTAACACCAACTTTATTGTCATTACAGGCCTACCAATTCTGTGAGCAGGGTTAATTCATTTTCAGTGCCCATAAAGCACAAAATTGCGGTCAGGCTTTTTTCGCTGCCCGGCCCTGCTGCGCTTTTTACTTGTGCACCTAAATTGCTACCGCTGGCTTTAAACGCTAACCCTTTCACACTGCCAAATTCAACATTGCTTAGGGCGCTTGTTGCCACGTTGTCGTGATCCGCTTTTTTGCTTTCAAAATCACTTAGCTCTGTGGCTATGTCACCAATGGCGGTTTTTGCTTCTTGGTTGGTTAACTCAATGGCTTTGGCGCTGTAGCACTCGGCCAATTTGCCCGCGTGCAATACAGTGTGCTTAGTACGCTGTAAAACAGGGGTTAGGCTGGGCTCTACAATAGTGAATTTGGCGTTTTCTAAATCTTTCAACAAGCTGGCGCGCTGCTTTACCGTTAGTAACCACATTAAACCCATGTTATCGATTGCGCTTTGCACATCAACGCTTAATTGGCTTAAGGTTCTGGCAGCAAATGCCACGCATAGCACAGCATCATGTTTACCTTCGTCTAACTTAATGGCTAACGCTTCAACGGCATTAGTGAATGACAACACAGTGGGTGAATCACCCTCACCCACACCATACTGAAATGGGTGAATGAGCACAGCGCTTACATTTGTGGCCAGCGCGTGTAAATCTGCCAATGCTGCAGCACTTTGAATGCTATTGGGTACTGCTAGTGAAACGTCTTGCCAGCTCATTGCTTAATATCCGGTATCACCACAGCATGTTTTCATGCTGTGGCTTAGTTAATGCCTACTTTTTAGCGTTACGAATGTTTAATGCAAAAATGTCGATGTACGGTTTAATTTTCGCAATAAAGGCATCGTCTTTGGTGGTTGGCGTTAGTGCCGATACCGCACTGGCCACTGCCACAATGGCGGTTAACACGTTAATAAAGGTAAAAACGGATTCAAGGCTCATATTACGTGCGCCCCCAAATTTCACCCATATTTGCAGCGGCTAATACGTAGGCTTCTTTCAAATCAGAAAACGGCACATCATTCATTACGCCCGTGTCAGTATCGGCAAGGGACCATTTCACCGTGTCTGCATCCTGCTTACCTGCCAGTTCGCCCGCTTTGATGTTGGCTCCCATACGCAATAGGCTTTGTTCGTCAGCATCGTATTGGTTACCCAATGTTGATGTAACTACAGCGGTGTCTAAAGCCTGTTGGCGATCAGCACGAAACTGCTGTGTTGCTTTTTCGGCTGCGGCTTGTGCTTGCTCTGCGGCTTGCACTTCAGGTGTTTTTATATTTACAGGGTTAAACATTGGCTTTACTCCGCAATTTAATGGGGCTAACTAATTCACCGCTAACCAAATCAACGATGCAGTCGTTAATGTCAGTTGACTGCATTGGATCAGCAATAGCTTCGTCGACGTGGTAGTCAAGTTCGATATGAATAACACCATCTATCTTTTTGATAATGCCGTTAGCCGGTGCGATTGCATCAACACAATCACCGTTATTTAACGACGAAAAGTCGTGAGCTACTCCGTTGTAAATCAGCGTTGTGCCATTTGCGCTAATTTGCGTGGTGCTTTTACCTGGCGTGTAATTAAGAGTTACTTTAAACATTATAACCTCTCCATCTTCCTTTCATTGTTACGGGAACGATATATGTGTCCCCTTCGACAAACTCTGATTGCTTAACCAACCTCAATTGCGCACTAGTTACTTGATACCCTCTGAACATTAGCGAAAACCCTTCAATATTTGTATCTTCAATCGTTTTTGTAGAAGCCGTAGATCTTGAGTCTAAAAACTCAACTGAAGGGTATGGGATATCGTAAAATGGGTAAGGGTAAGTCCAAATTGCCTCTAAAATATCAGCGGTGCTGAATTCCAATATTACGAACTTTCTGACTTCTAGCGTTCCATCTGGAAATTTTGTATACGCCCCGTTAGGGTTTATCCCGTATTCAATGCCCATGTTATCGCCTATTCCGGCTCTAACGCCTTCAAAATATTCAACTAATTCTGCGGCTTGCTGGGCGGTTACGCCTAGCTGCGTCATTAGCTCTTCATTGGTTGGTGTTGTCATGTATTACCCCTGTAACGCTGCTACAGCGTCTTTTAGTTGCATAATTTCAAGTTTGTTTTTTAACGCTATGCCCGTTGTCACCACTTGGTTGAACTGCAAAGTGCGGATTTCGGGAATAAAGTCGTACTGCCATGATTCAGCGGGGATCGTTACGCCTGTTAATTGGCTGGCCCCACTGAATAAAATGGCAAAGTTTCTGGTCAGGTTATTGCCCTGCTGTGTACCTGCAATGGTTTTACGTTTGTATTGGGTTGGCACCCACGCCACTGCTAACAGTTTGTCTGTGCCGTTGTCGTCTACGACTAGGCCAATCCAGTTAAAATCAAAGTCACCTACTGTGCTGTCCATGAATAAGCTGTAAATCACTTTGTCTGGGTCAACTGACGCGGCTTTTGTTGGCGCATGTTCGTACACCACATAACCATTTGGTATTGCTTCGTCGGTGGGTATGTTGTTTAGCGGGTTTACGCCTGGCTTATTCGCTAATATAAATTTGCTTATAACGAGTGGTTCACCGGCTGCTTGTTTGCTGGTGATCAGGCTGTAGCCTTGGGTTGTGATAATGCTGCTCATAATGTAGCCACCATGGTTATTTCTTCGTGGTTGAATTCAGTTGCTTTTGTTAGCAAGTTCAGTTCATCGGTTACCGTGTATTCAATGAATGTTTGCGTTTGGTTGTTGCCTTGGGCGTGATCGAACACGGCTGAATTGATGCTTGCCTCGGCCAAACTCACTAAGCTGTATTGATAGCGCCTGCATGTTCGGCCGTAATGCTGAATCAGGGCTTCGAGTAGTTCTTGTTTTTGGCTTAGTTCGTTGTCTTCTAAATCAATGGTGACTATGTCCCAGTCTAGTTCTGGGTCACGTTCTATTATTTCTATGTAGCGCACGCCTAAGCGGGCAAATATTCGTTTAAAACCGGCAATACTGCCCGCGTCTTTGGCGTTTGCGTAAGCGTGTTTTACGCGCAATCTGTAGGTGGTTTCGTCTTCTGTGGCAAAGCGCTGTATGTCGCGCTCCCATGCCAGTAAATCAAGCAGGCGTAAATCACACTTTAACGCGTCAATTTGTTGGTTTTGCCAATCAATATGGCCCTGTATTTTCTGCCAAAAACTTGTTGCTGCGGCTTTTACATTCAGTAATGCGCAACCTTGTAACCAGAACGGTAGGTTTACATCAGCCATTGTGGTTCACCGTTAGGGTGTTAATTCTGGCTATGTTTAGGCCATTGGTTATATCTAAATTAGTAAATACTAAGCGTTCAATGTCACTAAATGTGTCGTGTAGCTCTTGGCTTAGTCGGCTAAAGCTAAATACGCTCAGTGGGTGTGTTGTAGTGGGTGAATACAACACGTTCTCTCTGAATGCGGCACGTATATAATTTTCAACATTGGTGGTTAGTAATGCTTGCTGCGCCACGGTTAAACTGGCGTTTGTCCAAATGTCTACGCTTATGTCATGATTGGTTTCTGGCATAGCGTATATGATCAGGTCATCGCCGTGGCCGTGGTTACCTTGGTCAGTAATGTACTGATTTATTGCGGCCATCTGTTGTGTGCTGGCTGTGCCCACAGGTAGCAATATAAAACCGTTTGCGGTGCCGGGGCCGCGTGGTGCGTCATGCTGAAAATATATATCTTCTGTACGTATATCGAATTTATCAGCAAGCATGCCTCGGTATACTGCATCGGTGTGGTATTCACCCACCAAATTGAACTGGTTAATACAGCGCAATTTAAAGTCGGCTTCAGTCTCTTCGTCTTGCCCTGGTGTAGTTAGCCAATTTTCTGCGTTGGTCACACTTACGCCGTCAATGGGCTCAGCGAATGTGTTGTAGTAGTTATCTGGCAGGTTATAAATCGCCCCTGCTTGTACCGCTTCAGCTGTCACTAAAACGGTGCTTATACCAGGCAAAAACACAGCATCTTGGGTTATCACCAGCTGATAACGCACACCGTTTATTAATGGGGTTTGCACGATTTTACCGGCGGGTATGGTTAAGCTTACGCCAGCATCATCACGCAGTAATGTTAATAGCCCCTCTGCTACATTCGCAGGGTTTTTAATGACGTTTAATTCTTGGCCTTTTAGCGCGAGCATTTCACCGGATGACGTCACCAAAAATTGATTGGGCAATGTGGTGTTTACCATGGCATCAATTAACTGCAGTGCGGGTTTAACTACCATAGCGTCAATGAGTTTTCTAAACGGTGACCACTGGCTACTGTTTGAAATGGGGTTGCCTTGTGCAACAAGTTCAGCTTCCCATTGGGCTTGCAATTGTGCTTCGGTTGTTGGCAGGCCTGCATCGTCTAATATTTGTTTAAAATCTACATCAGCCATAGGTTACCCCTAAATTTAGTGTGCCGTATTCAATGGTGTTGGCCGTCACCATGAGTGTGTTGATATTTTCTTCAGTTACTTTGGCCGTACCTGGTATTAAGCGGCGGTCTTCTTCCATTTCAATTTCAATTAGCTTCATGTAGTGCTGGCGCAAATCTGTGCTGCGTTCGCCAATCATGCGCACTGCGTAACCTTTTTCGCGGATCATGTGCTTTATGTCTTGGGCAATGGCTAATCGGCCACTGACTAAATACGGTTCACCGGTGCTGCTTAGCGTTAAGTCGTCATCGGTAATGAATAAGTCAATGTTGGCGTCACCCAATACCACCACAGGGTTTTTGTCGACCTCTGGTAATACGCTATTAACTGAACCAACGTGGTTAATCATTACTCTGTCACCCCGTATATACAGGTTGTTGTGAATGGGGCGTTTGTGCCAACGTGCCAGCCAATTAGTGTCGTACCTTTTGGTGCGTAAACGGTCGCATTGACACGGTTTTTACTTACCAGCACTTCACCTTTAAAAAGCGGCTCTGTTGGGTTCGATAATTTAAATAGGGTTATGTCGCGCAAGCCAATATCGAGCCCTGCGACTTTAATTCTTAGGGTTGATTTTTCAGGCTCTGCATCTACTTGCGTTGTGAAGGTGGCTTTCTCGCTGACCAATTCACCGGCGCGAGCAATCACCCCTACTTTTACCATTGAGGCTATTTGATTAATTGGTGCGGTAAAGCTTAATTCGTTGCCGTTAGGTATTAGCTGAACGCCGCCGTCTTCTAAAATCCATTCGTATGTGTATTCGTTAGCATCGCCAATAACATAGGCTTTTAACGTGACGTCTTTGCCAGCTTCAACGGTTTCAGGCCCAGTGATAATGGCGATGGGGGCAGGAACGGTTTCAGGTGGTTGTTCGATAAACGCTTCAACCACATTTGTTATGCTCACTGGGTCGCTGTACAGCTCACCGTCATATGCTCTAACAGTAATTGTTACGCTGTATTCGGTGGCGTTTTGTACCGCTGTAAATGAACACTCGTTACCGTTTATATCAAGCGTTACCGCTGGTCCAGTCGAATCAATTGTAAACTCATAACTCAGGCTGTCATTTTCAGGGTCATTAGCGGTAACTACGTATTCAGACAAATTACCCGCGCTTGCGGTTTGTGGGCCAGTGAACGTATCAATAACGGGTTTCTGGTTTACGTATGCCGTGTCCGCAACGATGTCTTTAGTCACTGGGGCGCTGGGGTTATCTGTCGAGTCAGTGACAACAAGCGATAAGCTATACGTGCCATCAATGTCCGGTGTGAACACTGGGTCAACTATAAACCTGTCGTCTAGTGTCGCACTTGAACCTGCGGGTACTGTTAACGTCCATGCGTAAACAGTCAGTGGTGTTTCCTCATCCGACGAATTAACACCGGTCACCTGAACTTGTGTACCCGTTTCTACCGCGCTAGGGGCTGTAATGACTGCTGTTGGTTTAGTGTCATTTTCATCCGCTAGCGTTGTAATTGTCGCGATATTACTAGGCTCTGAATCACCGTTCGCATCACTAGCCCTTGCGTATACGATGTAATCTGTTTCAGGATTTAAGTCATCAAAAACACCCGTTTCGTTAACTGATTCGCCCGCATAATATTTATAACCAGTTGCGCCCGTAACGGCACTAGCTGCCAACGTTAAGCCTGTGGCTGTAACGTTACTAGAACTCATAACTGGGGCATCAGGAACAACAACTTTATCAGCGCTATACGTCACGATTTTAATGTTCATGAACGAAACGCTAGTATCAGCCGCTTGCGGTGTTACCAGTCGCGCTTTTATGAATGGGTATAGCGTGGCGTATTGGTCAACGCCACCCATTCCGAAAGTTTCTTCTTCCGAAATACCTTCGAGTATGAATGTGCGAAGCTCACTTGTCTGTAGTCTAAAACCGACTACATGTTTTGCCTGTGCTGATTCCTCGCCTTGATTCCCGTACTGCTTCCAGTCATCAGTATTGCCGTAATAGTTACTTAGTACGTAATCAGTGCCAGAAGGCAACTGCTGAAAACGCATAGGTCGTGACCTATCGGCTGTTGACGAAAATTTACTAGGCTCAGACCAGTAGTATGCCATTTGATTAGTAGGGTTATCTAAATCATCAGTGACACCGAAATAAAGCTCAATATCATCTTGATCTTCATTTTCCCCGTGCGAGCTATCTTTACCGATATTTTCAAAAATAATATCAATATAGTCATGGTCAATAGGGCGTATACCAGTGTCCGCAATCGCAGTAGCAACATCACCATTTAACGGTAGTGTCAACGATGTGTAGTTGTAACCAGCTTCGGACTTATACGCTACGGATTGGTTGTACGTAATACCTGCTGTTACTGGCGTTGAATCACCAGTTTCTAGTGATAACACCTCAGTTCTATCAGTTAAAGGCTCGCCAATTTCCCAGTCGTGAGACACTTCTTCTATGGTACAAACGCCGATTTCGGACGTGACCTCTGGCGTTCTTGTGATGTAAAAACCGTATCTAACGCCGTGATATGTTATTTCACTTAGACCGCCAACCTGTAGTTCATCGAACGTGCCCGCTGTTGGCTCTAACAGTATCTCTGGTTTTGAAACTGGGTTTAAATCCTTATTTACAAGAATCTCGACCATTGTATTATTGCTGGCTTGACCACCTGAGCCGCCATTCTTCCTACCCATAGTCGCACGATAGTAAGGCCCCTCTTTTTTTAGGTCGAATATGCGTGAGTATCGGTAGTAAAAACCATCATCTAATGGGTAATCTTTTTCTAGAAAGCCTTTGTTCTTGCCATAAACCGCGTATCGCTCCCAGTTGACCAAATCGTTAGAAACTTGTATTACAGCACTAGAGCCGGAAGTGTCATCACCGCCTCCATTTAGTTTGGTGCCAATGTACGCGTAAGGTATTTCATAGATTTTGTTTTCGCCCGGATAGAAATACCCATCATGCCCATCACCCTCGATGTAATCAGCGTCAAGTTCAAGGTCTAAAATGCCTTGCTCTACAAAGTCGATACCATTCGTTGAGGTTGCATATTTTGTTGCTTGCCTCACTCCAGTATTTGGCACGTTTACATCAGTACAGTGATAAAACAAGAACGCTACGCCGTCTTTAAATACAATGGTTGGCGTCTCTGTTTGAGTATCAACTGAGTCTCGGAATATTGGATTTGTCTTTTTGGTTATGTGCGCGAATTCTGGCAGGTTAGATATGTCTTGCCATTCGTGCCAACTATCAGCATCACGTAAATCATATAATCCACGTTCTTCATACACGCGCAGCTGTATACCACCGAGCCCGCCTGCGTGGTCGGACCCAGACACCATATATACGGGATATTTTTTAGTGTTATTAGGAAACTCGGTTGTATTCCAGCCCGCAATATTTTCAGTTGAATACTGCTGATTCCAGAGCTCTCGGTCTTCATCATTAGAACTGATATTGCCAAATATTTTACCGTGTTTTACAACTTGGCTTCTGCGACCTGCGATTGTGTAGGGTAAATCTAACGGCGGCGCAGGTAGTTTTGCCACCTCACTATCATAAGAAAACTCTGCATACGTCAGGGCATAGTTGTTATTCAGTACAGTTAGCTTATTAACTAACGAATTTGCAAGTGCTTCGTCTACTTCCGTGAATATCAGTGCGTCATCAAGATACATCTCAATGGATGTGCCATTAGGGCGCATTTCCATCTTAGCAATGTAGTTTGAGCCCTGCGAGCTAGTATCTTGCGTAGCGTAGTTTTGTGATACTCCCCCGTTGTAGCGAGATACTGCACACTGACCGTCCGATGCACGCCAGCGAAATTCAATATAGTTATCGGCATCTATCTCTTTGCGTATGACTGCGGGTTTTGTGTTGTCGTTATCCGAAGCTCTAAATGATGCAATTATTGGCTCGCCTGCAGTATTTGCAGATAGCAGTAGCGCATTAGTTCCGTTTGAAATTTGCGCGAACAACCCATTAGAGAAGTATTTCCACGTCCCGCCATCTGTTGCCACTTCCGGTGGTCGATAATCCCCATGCGTATGGCCCGTAAAGTCATATGAGAAATCTATAGTCGCCATATCAACCCCTTAATTTTTTACTTTGTTTAATAACGTCACAAAACCGCTTTGTTTTTTGCGTTGGTGTGTGCGGTCTTTGAAGCCGAAGTAGTCACCTATTTTGCGCAATGCTCGGTGTATGTTTTTAAAGTGTTGCTTGCGCTTGGCCGCGTCGATGTACAGCAACTTTACGGTGCCTTGGCCTATGCCTGCCGCTTCGATTAGGCATACGCCTATTTCTTCGTTTGTTTCGGTTTCAAAAATTCGCAGGGGCAATGATTGAATCTCTGACTCGATGTAAAAGCCGTGTTCTGGAAAGTCAAAGCGCTGCAAGTTGTCGGTGACTAATTCTTTTTGCTCAGTCATTACATGGCCGCCAATAGTAGTTGTTGTTGCAAGTCTTCAGCGTCGTTTATTTGCTCGGTCTTTATCGTTACGTTGCCCATGCTGACCCCGTTGTTGTTGGTTTCGCTGTTCATTTGTTTAATTTGGCTAAGCGCCCCGCCTTTGGGTATGTCGTAGCGGTTCTGGGTAATGCTGGTTGTATTAGTTAGCTGTTCGCGCTTAGGTTCGCTGGTGTTTATTTGGCGCTGTAAATGCAGTGGCACAACGTTGCTGTAATCTGCGTAGTTGCTTTGGTTCGCCGCTGGCACTTTCTGCATGTCTAGCAGTGGTGTATTTGTTATTTTTTGAATTTGCTTGTTACCAGGCGTTGGCACTTTGTTCTTTTCGCTAAAGCGAGTTTCAATATCAATGCCGGGGATCAGGTTTATTTTATCAATGAGCCAATCAACGCTTTCACCTAGCATTTCCATTGGGTTTAAGTCTGTCTCTTATACACATCTCCGAGCCCACGAGACAAGAGGCAATCTCG
>OJFV01000187.1_pt1 | contig 25591 bp, 27 predicted proteins | sample 1594391 | NCBI WGS metagenome assembly OJFV01 (sample SAMN05416856, study PRJEB24817) | seawater metagenome | isolation source: Sea water | place: Canada:Atlantic | collected 2013-11
ACGATTGTCTGATCAGGTTTAACTAAGGCAGATACACAGAGTTATCTACAGTCTCTTATCAGTGAATGTATGCCACCACTTTGGACGTTTAATGCTTGCTTCCCCGGTATCTTTCAATACACAAAGACCCCACACCAGCCTTAAGGGGCTCACACCAAACGAATATGCTGCCAAATCAACAATGGACCAAAACATAAACACTGCTAACTTATAACTGAGTACACTTTGGGGAGCAGGTCAGAGGCTCTCCGTGGTGTCGCAGAAATTATCATGTCAGATTTTCTCAATAAAAAACCTCTGCTAAAGAGCAAAGGTTGAGACCTGATTATCCAAGAAAGATTATATATGGTGAGTAGGAAGACTACAATTCATCATTACGGAAGAATAGACTGAACAATGGTCTTTTTTGGGTTTTTTTCCAATTCATTAAGAACAGCATCGACTATCCTTTCAAAGTCCTTATAGTCATCCCCCTCCTTTCGATTCCATTCAACATTATCCTGTAGCCCCTTATGAACGATTTCAGAGACAATTTTAAGAGTTTCTAGTACCGCCTCCTTACTACCATTACTCAATGCGTCTGTGAAAAATTTAGTAGAAACATTAATGATTTTTTCAAGAATACGAGTATTAGACATAACTTGAGCAATATATTTCCCAGCTTTACCACCAAATCTATCTATGTCTTTACCAATTAGTGTTGTAATGGTTCCCATACCTATAGAAATCAAACGAGTGGACGCATCATCAAAGACAATAGTATCTTTTTGAGAAGCATCACGAATGCTGAGGTAAATTTTTCCTGTATTTTGTTTGAAATTATAAAATAATTCTGAGATTTCTGATCCAACTTTATATCCATAATACATAGCACCAGGAACAGTAATAATTTCCTCTGGAAAGACAACAAGAGGTGTTAAATTACCCACAGCAACAGCAGTTGCACCACTTACTAAAGCAACGCTGCCCCCTCCACTAACCTTTACAATTGTTCCGTCAATTTCTTCACCAAGAACTTTTGTAAAAGACCCCAAAACGCCTGCAATTCCAGATAATTTTTGAGTCCTAAAATTAGCTATATCAATTTTACCTAATTCTTCTTCAACTATTACAGGATCTCGAAATCCAAAAACGAGATCCCCTCCAAGGTTATTTCTTTCTGTATCATCTCGTCCTTCGTCAAATTTATTTACCCAATATTTAATATTACCGCCTCTAGCGACGACACTCTTTTCGCCAATTTTCCATAACCGATCTTGTACTTCTTGATTAATGAGTATTTCATTATATAGGTTTTCGGTATTAGATTTTTGTGAATTAAGATCATTTATTCTCTTACTTACCTTTTTGACAGCTTCACTGGTATCATTTAATATTTGGTTATCTGGTTGATTTATCCTTAACTCATCCAATTTATAAATTTCATTTTTTAATCCAATTATTTCCTCGTCAATTTTCTTTAATTTATTTTGAGATAGTTGATAAAATAGGACTCTCGTTTCATCGACAACCGGAATGCCCTGTTCATCTAATATATTATCTATTAATGATAGCTCTTCAGCGGATATATTTTGTAAGATCTCAAGATTATTCGCAGATTCTTGAATGGTGCTTATGGATGGACGGTGATCGCTAGATAGCACTCTATCCAATGCAAGCTTAATAACATCTAAATTCTGAGTATAGTTTGAGAAAAATTTTCCATATTTTTCTGGAAATTCAATACTTGGGATGAAACCTTCTTTGCCTAATTTTCTTGTTAGCTTATCCAACTCATATCCAAGGTGTTTTGGCTCTCGATTAAATTTTAACAGTCCTTTATCTAAATGTTTAAAAACTGTTTGGTGAAACAAAATATAACCTTTTTCTCCATATTCATCACCTTTTTTATTCCCAACCATCTCTGCCCATAAAGTTCGTAAATAGTTATCTATTATTATGCTGCTTACTTCTTCCTCAGTGGGTTTCCTATGATCTGAGGTAGCCTTTAAATTGCGTATTCTACCAATCGTATTTTCATAATTTTTAATCATGTCATCACTTGCAACATAACTCACAGGATGTACTTCATGATCAATATTGTAATTCTTTGTATTAACGAACCCTACATTCGGAATATTCTTTACGGACCTTGTCACTCTTCCAGAAGCATCGACATATCCTTGGCCCGGACTACCGCTAACGATCCTTGTTAACTTGAAAGAATCAGCAACTACCCCAACACCGGGAACATACCTTATATAACTCGGCTCATTTGGCTCTCCCGGAAGGCGCCTCATACTGATAGGGCCGTCAACAATATTTCCATCTTTATCTTTCACCACAATTTTATAGCTCGGTTTACCTGTTTCTTTTTCGTCCAGAGATGTTTGTTCGTCCTCGACATACAAAACAGTACTACCCTCTGGCAGAACTATCTTTTCTTGAACTTCCTTTTCAAATTCTTTCTCATACTTTTCCAGTTCAATGTCAGAATTAGTATGATCTGGATTAGCCACTTTAATGTTAATATTTGAATTCTCTGCTTCAACTTTCTTCACATACTCCAGAATCCCTTTAACGTCTGTAGGGTTCCAATCACGTCGAACCACTTGCTCTGCATAATCTTGAGCAAGATTGCTATCACCGGTTAATCTGAAGAGTTTTTGAAACTGAGTATTGAGCTCACTTGCTAAAGTCTCTTTTGCTTCATCAGACATAAATGCAGCGCCCGCAGACGTATAATTATTTATGGATGAGGCAACAAAATCCTCAAGTGAGATTGATGAATTAACATCTCCCGGCGCATATGGTCCGCCATTTGGGAAGAGTTTGCTATATGTATGCTCACTAGTTCCCGACTGTTCAGATGTTAAAGATTTTATTGTTTGTTGTGCATCTTCAATGGCTTTAACAGGTGTTTTTCCAGCTTGAATTCCCTGATTGATAAGTAAAAGACGGGCAGCTTCAAAAGGTTGAACATCAGGGAATACATTAAAATCAAGATCAAGAGCTTTTACAAAAAGATCCGCCGCACGGACTTGGTTTTTCGGGCTCCCCTTACGATCTTGTCGAAGAGATCTTCTTACTTGAGTAGGTGCAATTCCCGTACGATCCATAAAATTGATTTTTGAATTGTTTTGATCTTCTACTGTTAATTTTGAAAAATCAGGATGATTTACGGTATTTTCGTACCTTTCATCAACTGCACGCTTATTGTCTGGGATGTTAGTATTCAATCTCACACCATTATCCAGGCTGGATTGAACCAAATCAGTGCGTCTTTGTGTCTCTTGTCTTTCCAAATCAACTTGCTGCACACGTTCTGTAAGATCCAGAGTCTGCTCTTTACTAATCAAATTATTCGTACGAAATACAGCTATCTCTTTCAGTCCAGCCTCACCACGATTAACAGCTTGTACTAAACCTTGAACATCTAGTTCATCTGCTTCTCGCCACTTTTTACCAATCAGTTCCCCAAGAATTATTTTTGTATCCATTCCAAGAAGGTTATCAAAATTTGTCTCATTGCGAGTAATCGGATCGACCCACTCACCAAGAAGTAAAGCTTGAGCATCTTCGAACTGTTTTTTCTCAATTAATGATAGAATTGTGCTCTTGATGAGATCGGCCGTTGTATTTCGCAAGACAGTTTGCATCTTCACCACGCCAAGGCTCGATGACAGTTTTTCGCCCTGTGCTTGTAATTCATAAATTGCGCCAAACAAGCTTTCTGAAGATGGATTATTTTGTATTTGTCCACTTAACTTGTTTGTCACTCCCACCCATAAATCGGCCGCTTGTGTATCAACCCCTTGTGAATGTAATTCTAATAGTTGTCCAAATTGTTCCTGATTTTGAGCATCAAACTCCGCAAACAAAACATCCTGACTACCACTTGCATAAAAATTGACCCCTTCAACCACAGAACTTCGACGTTTAACTTCGAGCTCATCCCACTTCTGTTTGATCTCATTGACATCCCAATTAACAAAATCAGGGTCGTTAGCTAAAGCACTATAAGTTTCATAGCTTTGTTTGATATAGTTGTGCTTTGCATGGGCCTGCTGAACTGTGGATTTGGTCTCACGGTCATTTTCAATTTTCAGCTCTTGTTCAGCGATATGACCTATTGATTTCGCAACCGACTGCAGGCCTTCTGTAATATAACTCTCACCTGTATTAGAAACTTTCCGGCGACCATCGCCGCTTACTATGTTCTGGCTGTCTGGAATATTTGGCATGATCAATCAATCCGGATAAATGTTATTTAGAATTTGCCCTAAACTTTTACTAAGGTACGAACAGTTCAGGATGCGTTTGTTTCAACAGACGGTTGTCCGAAATACCACCGAGTATCCCGCCTCCAGCACTCAACGCTCCACCTATCAAAGCATTTTTTCCCTGCTTTTTGAGAGCTTTGGCTTGCATATTTCCATACCGTAGGATGTCATCAGCTTCTTGGTATCCCAGCTGTTCAGTTTCTTCGATAAGAAGAGCCGGGCTTCCTTCAATCTTCAAGCCAGCCGCCGCAAAGTTCACGCGCTGTTGACCGGAAAGTCGACGTGTCTGAATGCGTTTTCTCTCGGCGTCAAAAGCTGCCTGCTCCCGAGCAAGTTTTGCTTGTTTCTTGGCCTGTTTTTTTTGCTGAATGCCACCGTAAAGCGAAGCCCCGGCTCCCAAAAGAGATGCCGCTGCAGACGCAGTGCCCGCAAGCCCTCCCAGGCCAGCAAATACTGTCTTTAAAAAGCCGAACATTTAACGCTCCATCTATGAGAGATATCTAATATGTAATTTGTCGAGAGTTTATTGATTTGTGACACCCATCAATCTTCATAAAACCTTTTGATTCATGACAATATTTGCCTCTCACTACGAGCGAAACTCTAGTGATGCATCACACTGTAGATTGTTTTATTTTTCCAACGGCACTACCATTAAGGAAGCCATAAATTACTTCGAAGTGTGCCTAGAAATGTCTCAAGCCATTGTGAAAATTGAATACCTATTCAAAAACCATGTACTGGCATTTGTTTTGATTTCTTTGTTGTTCTCTATCGCTATTGCAGGACTACTCTACATCTCGCTCATCATCGTAAAGCCACCCGATATTGCCACGCATATCAGATGGGATACGCCTACAGATATTTATCCCTATAGGAAAAATTGGATTATGCTCCTATCAAGCGGAGGAATATTTCTGCTTATACTAGGCCTATTTACAAGTATTTTTACTCCGGTCTATTTGTCCAAAAGAATAAAAATAAACCGTTATTTCAACCGTCTTAAACAGTGCTTGTTTGGCAACTCAAAATATACCTCAACCATCAGCTACTTATTCTTGCTAACAACATTCTCATGGCTGGTAATCAGCACTCTCTTTCTTAGCGAAACTCTAATCAAGATGTACCCCCCAACCCTCATAGAACTCGTACAGCAAAGCAATGGCTTAGAAACAGCAGAACATTGGGCAGACTACATATATTTTCTTTTTTGCATGTTTATATCCTTAGGAACCGCGCTGATATTGGGACCATTTGGCGTTACCTGCTATTTACTATTCAAAACAAAGGGACGCGTCTGAAGTTTATTATTACGGTAGAGTTCCATAATTTATCCCTCTGACTGAACTTCTGTGATCAGTGATCTGATTGTGGCTGGTAGTGGCTGTTGGGCCCGGATGTAGATTTGCGCTTTATCGTCAAAACCGTTTTCGGGGTCGATCTCCAGATAACCGGTATAGAGATCCGGTGATTGTCCGAACGGTGTCGATCCATCGCGGAAGATATGGCTTTGCGTATCGCTTAGGCTATCCCCGGCTTCAATCGTCCCGGTATTCATGACATCGACACCCATCGAAACCACACGTTTTTTTTTGCCTCTACCTGTACCGTTTTGCAAGGCTACGATGGGCGAGAGAGGTTGAACCACTGATTGGTAAGGCAGGCCTGCGGTAATTTTCAACCCAGTGCGATTGTTCAACAATGTAACCGTGCCATCACTTGCAACTGTCGCCCTTGGCGAGACCTTACCATCATGTAGCATATCAACTTCTTCGCCGATCAGGTGGTCAAAGCCGTTGATCGTCCCGGCGGCGACGCCATCATAGGTGCCTCCGCAATCGACAAAAAAGGCATCCTTTTTATCGGCGCCATCATCGAATACGGCTTCCATAAATTCAATGTGGCGCGCAACGACACCGTTTACCTTGCGCTTGACCGATAGCCATAAAACCTCGCGTTTGGCTTCATAGGTCACAGCAACGGTTTCAACCTCTCCCCAGGGATGATCATCGGTTGATCCGCCAAGTTTGTGACGATGAAAGGCGACGACTTCCTGTGATTTTTCATAAGTCACACCGATCAACTGACCATCATCGCGAACCATCCAGATAATTGAATCCGGATCATTCACCATATCCATATCCTTGATCCCGGTGCCCGTTATGTGTTGGGAAAGAAAGGTCTGGTCCGGAGCAATAAAGCTATCGCGCTCAAAGGAGAAAACGAACTCGTGCAGCCGTTTACGGTTGCGGCTTAAAAACAGCGCGACCTCCCCCTTCTGGATCGGCGGAATGGCGGCGGAACCTTCTGTGGTGTGCCGACGGTTGATCACCGAAGTCACCGTCAAGGCCTCATTGGCACTTGATCCGCTGAGTGTTCTTGTTGCCCCAGATGTCCCCATCATCAGGGCGCGGCCCTCTACCATCCACTGAATATGATTGACCTGCCCCGCTTTGATGGTGGCCTTAAAAGCATCATCAGCATTGGTGCCAAGGGTAAAGTTCTTTTCATCGGATGTTTTCGATGTCCAGATGGTTTGTGGTTGATCCGGGGGCGATGCAAAAATAGACCGCTGCTGATAAAACGAACAACGCCTGGGATAATTTCCTGCCTTCCACTCCGCAGGTTTTGCCGTGAAGGAAATATCGCTCAGGGTCCAGTTATCGTGATCTTCACGTTTTAATTCTTTTGGGGGATGGTCCTTGTGCACAATCCAGAGGCTGTTTTCGGTTTGGGTAAAAACCAAATCAAACAACTGCGCTTCGGTATAGGGCGTGACGATTTCATAAGGGGCAGCATCTTTTTCGATTTGTCCAAAATCGCGATAAAACCGCATATAGAGATCACCAACTTCCAATGTATACGCGTCTTCAGTGGAATACTCGAAGGGGACAAGGCGACATTGTTTATCCGGAAATTTTGCTGCTGTGACAAACCGGGTCCCCGGTCTTCGGGTCATGCCGCCGTGGGGCAGTACAATCCAGTTTTCACACAGAGCCACGCCAGTTTGATAAAGTTGGGTATCTTCACGTCCGTGCAACCGGGGGGTAATTTCCCCACGGACAAAGCTTGCTTGAAGGGTACGAGGTGGCATCAGTTTCGCGCCTCCAACCAGCTTGATGGTGCAATTTCACTTGTCCCATCTTCCATCATGTCACTGGCTTTTGCCTGTGCCAGATCATTGCGGTAGAGCCCAAGTGCCGTATTAAGTTTGGATTGAGACCCCGTCAAAACCTCTGCCAAACGAACCGCAAGTTGCCCCGAAATAACGCGACGGAGGTCCGGCGGCATATCTGATGGGTCAATATCCCGGCTGATATAGCGATAATAAAGCGGCGCATCGAGGTGGCAAAGCACATAGCGGCCCTCGAGTGTATATTTGACGGCCAGCCCATCCATCTCGCCAGTTGAGGTTATGGGAAGGGCCTGAATATCATCAACCGGGCGTCGATAGCGTTTCCAGTCGCCAAATGCAGGCACCTCAGCAGATACTGCCAACTTGACCCTACGGATGGCACAGCTCCAGGGATAAGCACGCAAGACAGTCTCGACAGCTCGGGGATAAGCAATTTTACACTGCCGCGCTTCCTTGCTGCTTTCTTCCAGACTGACAATGGACTTGTCCCCCAGGATCTGCAAAGCATCCCGGCAGATTTCAACCTTGCTGCTCATCTATCTTCCTGACCAAAGTTATAAAAGAAAATTCAAGTAAAATGGGAGGCCGTCTCAAGGACAAAACCTCCCACCTTCATTTCTAGCTAGAGAAGGAATCTCCTCCAGCTAACAATCACGCTTTTTCCATCCAGCTAGAGGAAAAATGTGCTTCATCACGCAGCTCAAAGGCATCGCCTTCTTCACGGAGTTGAGCCCCGTAATATCCAAGAGCAGTTGCTCTGACCTTTAGGGCAACCGCCTTAGGTTTTTGAGGAACATTTTTTTCAGGCATTACTTTTGGTACTTCTTCAGGCATTGCCTTAGAGTTCCCTTCAGGCTTAACACCTTTGAGCTTTATCTTCTTACCGGCAGTTCCTGTCTTGCGACCAGCTTTTGCCGATAACACCATTAACTCTGTACCCCGGCGACAATCGCAGCAGAGATTTTACCAGCACTTGGATTGGTCCCCGATACGGTATATCGCAAACGCATATAACGCTCATCCAGACCCTTTGGCAGGATGTGGAACGACGTCTGTTTTCCTGCCACCAAATCTGCCCGCACAATGGATTGTGAAAGAACTTCACGTGCAGAAGAGAAACTAGAATTATCATCAACCTCAATCGCAATTTTTAGCGATGTCAGGTTATTGAAAGCCTCCGTCACCTGTACGTTAAGCGGTACAGCGGTTCCATCACCAGGGTTAGAAGGCAGAGCAATAGATGCCCCGACAACCGTGCCTGTTGTGCCAAGGTCCAGAATGTTCGTTGACGAAGCAGTGCTTGTAATCGCCTGCTGATCAGAGAACGTGAGTTGTTTACTGTGGATCATGTTTTATCCCTCTCTCTATTAAGCAGACAGAACGCGTGCTTCGGAATTGAGCAACGCATCAGTTTCACGAATTGGAATACCGCGATAAGTCAGCACTTCCTGACCTTCGAGTTCGCTGTCTTTCAACCGAACAAAATTATCGCTCGCGCCTGCATTGGTGGCCAAGGCATCCAGAGATTCCAGAACGTCACGGTTACAGTAAATAACCTGACGGCCACCCGCCGCATCACCACGACGAATACGAGACTGGAGCTTGTAATAGGCTTTGCGCATGAAATCATAGAGTTTCACATTGCCTGCTGACATTTCAGACACATCAATGTTGGCAATACGGGAAACATAGCGCCAATCTTTAACAGCCAACCCAAGGTGCCATGTGAACTTCTCTTCTTTCACATAATAAGGGTTACTGTTTTCATCCAGCACACGTTGACGCCCCATGTCATCGCGTTGAAGGCCAGCTTTTGTGCCCTGTGGATAGAGCAAGTGACAGTGACGATCACCCCAGGTCACAAACCAAATCGAGGTATTATCAGAACCAACACCACCCGCGTCGATCACCTGTTCACCAGAGCCACCGCCGCCAATGCTGTTAAAGCGCGAAGACAGGCCTTTGAATTTTTCAGGTGTAGTGGCTGTGTCGTGATAGAACAAACCAGAAGCTGCTTCCTGGTTCATTGATTCCATAAACGCCATGGCTTCGTTGAGACGAACACCAGCTTCATTCTTGGCCAAATGTAACACACGCTCATCAATGGTCGCCAGTGCCTCAAGATAACCAGTGGTATCTGTAACCTGTTGCTGTTTTGCTTTTGATTGGGAAATGCCTTGATAAAGCGCGCCCCAACTGACAGATGGCAGACCAGTACGAATGGTATGTAAGTGCTCAGAGCCTTTGTTACACTCCATTGCAATAGCATCATCCAAAATCGGATTTTGTTGCTTAAGAAGCTCAATAATTGTCGCAGTCGATCCGTTTGGATCAGTCTGTTTGTAGATGTCGATCAGATCGACAAAGGTATTTCCAAGTGTAGCCATGATTAGCCTTCCTTAGTAGATGATGGGTAGAGAATTTCCGCTGCAGATCTATTGCGTCGGGATGCACCGGCTCCGCCGGGGCTGCTGTCCTCTACCAGGGAGAGGCCAGCTTTATGAAAGGCGCGTAAAACCACTGGGTCATTCAAGACCCCCGCTTCGCTCAACACGCCTTCCAGTTCAGAACCGCCAAAGGCTTTAAGGGCACGATTGGCCGTTCTGACATTGGTATCCATGTTCGGACCCCACTCTTCACGCAGAGCGGAAGAGGTGTCCTCTATTTGTTGCTGTAAATAATGTTGTTGCTCACGCTCCATCGTTTCATACGACTGGGATTTTGCCTGAAGATCCAACTCGGTCAGGGCTTGAGCCTGACTTGGTGAAAGCCCAAGTGCGTGAGAGAGTTCACTGATCGCACTGGTATATTCCTTCCAGTCTCCGCCCGTCTGGTCTTCACCCATTTCTTTGGGAATAACCAATTCATAACCCTCAGGGCTATCAGGTACGCCGAGGGCAGCATAGAAGGCATCGACTTCATCTTCGCCAGCCCCCTCACCCGGAAGTTTGATAAAGCCATCTGGATTATCCGCTGAATTATCAGCCTGATTTTCAGAGTGACTGTCCTCATTATCTGTTTCCAGATTTAGGCCTGTCTCCAGATTTGAGGAGCCGTCGTTGCCATCAAGCGAAGGAGAAAGGGACTCACCTGACCCAGATTCAGATCCGTTATTACCCGCGGATGATGGCTCATAAAAATGCCCGCTATCTTGCGATGCGGGCTGATCAGATGATCCAGATGAATAATCAAGGCTTGCCCCTCCTGATGAAGGGATGTCGCCTGAAATTTGAGTGTCGCTCATTCTTGCATATCTTCCTCTTGTAATAGATAAGCAGCTTTCGCCAATTCCGCCCGAAGGTCAGCACTGACAGAAGCTTTGCGGAGAATGTCAAAGACGATGGCGCGCTTGCCATCGTTAAAAATAGAAGGACCACCCGGCACCGTCGCTTCAAACGCCCCGGCCTGATCCAAAATATCAGCCAAGACCAACTGTCCGTCAGCCGTGGCAAAAAGCCGACCATAGGCATCAATCAGTTCATGCTGTTTCTTCAACGAAAAGGACCAACCTTTAAGCATTAAACTGCTCCTCTCCACCTTCAGCAATCTGACCACCAGCTATTTGATTGGGATCAATACCTGCCGCACCAAGTGCTTCCATTATCGGCAAAGCTTTACCAGCTGTGTCGACCTCTTGTGCCTGTTGCGCAGCAAGCGCCTGTTGTTGCTCTGCCTCTATCTTGGCTTGCCTGCTGGCCTGGACCTCTTCTGCTGGGCGCATCAGGTCTGCGGGCATACCGTTGATATCTGCGCGCGCCCGAATGATCTTGTCATGATCAAAGTTGTCCATGATTGTTGGATCAAACTGTGCTTGTTGCGCAGCCGTTTCCAAAGTTCGCTGTATCCCCACGTCTTCGGCCGCACGTCTGAGTTTTGCCATTGGGCTGGTGAACTTTAGCGAAAGTTTGCGGCCTTGAAGGGCTTCAGGCCTCGGCGGTAAATCAATAATACCGTCAGCGGCTTGGCGCTCCAAAATGGCATTTTCACGCATCACCATCGATGCTAGCATTTCCTCTTGCTTGGCAAAGGGAGGACCGATGAGCTCATTCTTTTCCTGCGCTCTTAACGCCGCTTCATAAGCTGTCATGTCAGGCTTATTGACGAGAATTTGCCAGAGATCGCCATAAAAATTAGCCGAGATATCCATCTGCTTTTTGGCAATCAACTGTTCACCAATATCCGGACGCGCCCCCGTAACAATAGGTTGTATTTTTAGCCGTCCATCATCGGTTACCAAATCAGGATTGATTGCATTGGCACTCAGGTTTAAACGCCGTTTAAGCTTTTGAACTGTCGCAAAGGCAGGTGACACTGCCTGTTCTGCTGCCGCAATCGTTGTCTTATTCATGATATTCAGCTGCTTGATATCCGGCAGCGCCATCATACCAGGGCCCCATCCATAGGCCTGTCCGTCACTTTCAACAAATGATGACGCATGGATCGGCAATTCGTAATAGCCTGATTGTCTAAGAACGTGGTTATGCCCTTTAAGCACATGCACGGACGGCCAGGGAAGTTGTGTTGTCGTATCGTTCCCAAGTGCAGGATCAATCGCGTGGATCAACTCAAACTTTTCTTCCAGTTGATCTGATCGATCCATCCGCAGCCGCAAGAATTCAGGCAGGTTCTCGGTACCAAACTCCTGAATGATCTGGCGCAAAGTCAGCTTGTACACCCGATAGAAAGTATCCACCTGCCCCCAGGCTGTTGTCGCCAGAAAACACTCAATAATGGGGATCATCCGATAACGAATTGGCGGAAGGTCTTCACCACCAGGGCCACGACTGAGAACTTCTTCGGTCATGAGAACCTGGTTGCCATAACAGCCAAGGGATCGGAACATCCGCTGGGTATTTGCGACGAACCCTGATTGCGCCATATAGCGTACAGAAAATAACTTTTTTGCCCGCGCTTCGGCCCAGGCCTGAACCTCGTCATTTTCCTTTAACTCATCATCCATAGGCATAAGACCGTGCCAGATAGAGCCCCGTGGAATGAGCAAACTCTCAATCGCAGCTGCAAAACGTGCCAAGTCCTGTAAGGGACGAGAGCTGTACATCTTCGACATATCGCCCATTTTGCCCTCGAGAATAGATCCAAAGGGATCTAACCGCTCGGCCGTTTCCTTCCAGATCTTCTCAAACTTCTGCCGCTCTTGCTGCAATGCGCTCTGGCGGTTGATCACCTTCTCAGCAAGTTCCATAAGATCTCCAGTCAAGGTTGCTCCAATTTTGTTGGAGTTTAGATATAGAAAAACCCCCGCGATTAATTGCGAGGGTTTTTAAAATTCTTCATACTTCATGCATAAAGAAATACTATGCGTTGTCCGTGAGTTCTAAAAAAAAGTTCGCTCTACAGACCTATGTACCCAAGAACGAATATACCGTCAGCCAGAGGGACAAACAAAGTATAACGGCGAAAATTTTAATTATTCTAATCATGTTTTAGTGTATTGATTACAACACATTACTTTATTCAGTCTTATTATATTTTGCTTGGCGCAAATTCACTGTCGCCAGTCCCCGAACGCGACGCACAGGCGATGGATCTAGACTGGTATAAGGTGAAAGAATTGGTTTTTCCGCCGGATAAAGAATTTCTGTTGGAGATCGATAAGGACTACCGTTGGTGGCACTGAACGAAAATCCACCGACACTTCCACCATTTCCAATTCGAGAACGAGTTGGACGGCGATTAACCACACCAGTAGAGAAAGCGCCTTCCCGGCTAGTCGGTTTTGAACTTGAGCCCGACGAGGCTTGATTACTTGCGCTTATTGAAAAAGATAAACTCACTTACCGAACCCTCCCAAAATTTGCTCTTTTGGCGTTTAGTGCTGATAAATTAAGTGGTCGACGAACTTTAGATTTACCAAATGACACATAGGGCGAAGATACTTCGTTCTCGCTATCCTCAACATTTGGATAAAGAATTTGTTCTGGACTTTTTAAAGAAGTAGTTTCTGATCTAGTACTGGCTCGATCATTATCGTTTTGTCCTTTGCGATTGCTCCCAACACGACTTCCTCGTTTGGCTCGGTTTGCCTCATTTAAAGATCTACTCAGTGATTCTTTTGCTTTCTCTAAATCAGGTGACATCACATCAGGACCGACATTAACTCCAGACCAACCTTCTGTTCGGGTACCTAAGAGATCGTCTACCCCCAAATCAAATTCATCCGCCAAACCATTTAACACACTCCCCCCAGCGAGGGCCTGAGTAAATCTTGAAAAGGGATTAACCATACTTCCAATTCTTGCAGCGGCAGAAAGAGCACTTCCCGCAGGTGTCTTACCTATACTCCCTCGAAATAGCTCGTATCCAACCCCCAGTGCAGGATTGGCCATGGTCAATCCCAAACCAATTGCAGCCCCAGGAATACCCGAAAAAGGGTTAAAACCCCAATTTGCACGTGTACTCAAATTACCCGGTGAAAAGGTTGGTGCAATTTCATTAAAGCCGAAAGCACTACCGATAAAGTTTCCAAAATTATCTAAGCTGGTATTACCTATATTCTTATAGTCCCTTCTTCGCTCTTCATATGCTGCTGCTGCAGGGTTTGCTTGAGCTCCGCCGTTATACACTTGATCAGCCGGGTTCATATGAGCAAATCTTGCATCCATATTACCACTAAGTCTATCAATTGCAGGCCCCTTCGGACTTGTAGCGGCCCCCCACTGGCGTTCATGCCTAGGGTGTGCTCCGGAACCGTCCTCTTCAACAGATACGCCTGTATAGCTTGGATCAAAAGCAGAACTCTTTCGTGCCTTTAACGAGCCAGATAGTGCAGCGCCTCTTTGTGCCGCACGTGCTGACTGCCAATCACTAATATTTGACATATGTGCTTCAACAGATTGAGAGGGTTTCTGTCCCGGAGCAGGATTATTCCATGGATCAGAATGCCGCCAACCAGTTTCTTTCTTGTCACTACCGCCACCGCTTGGATCATTAGATGTGTTGCCATCATAGGAGCCACTACTATTTGCGGGCTCCCCCCAACCACCAAAATCACGATCTCCAGATACAAAAAATTCATGAAGTCCTGTCTTGGGATTGATTGTTCCACTTCCTCCCCTTGCTCTGAGTAGCGCAGCTTCTTCCTTATTCACATGAACCAATTCGGTATCACCAAACCGCCCCAACTTTGCCAGACGAGACAAAGCTATGCCTCTTGTACTTGCCTTTAACTTTGCCTTCGCCATTGATACACCTTTCAACAAAAAGAGCCCTGCAAATTGCAGGGCTCTTACTTAGAAAAGACATTTTTGTCCGAGGGAATAATACACGCAATAAAACGAAAATAAAAAGTATCATAAAAATATTTAAGACCTCTCAACCTCCACATGGTTACGACTTATAGCTGAATATTTATTGACAACAACTCCTTCAAAGCTAGGATAGTTATTATTCCAAATGATGCGACACACCACATCATCAACCACAAATTTCTATAATATAAGGAGAAATAACTTTATATTTAGAGAGTTTTATTTATTCAGCTAAAGATCTTCAATGCGCCTTGCACTACGTTTAATAGCATCCACTCTTTTCCTCTTTATCCAACCAGCTCTCGCCGAAATGGGTGAAACTGTTACGATTACTCCTATAGACGTTATTGAATTAGACTTAAATAAGAACCGGATAAAAGATCAGATTAAAAAGGGTACCTTTAAAGAATACACTCCAGATACTTTATCACTATTGCAATTATCTGCAGGACGCTTTGATAAACCAGGAAAATCAATTTTCTTTTCAGGCTGTATGAAAAAAGTAGCTTCTTCTTCTACACATTCTGAAATTATCGATTATTTTAACGAAGCAAAAAATCATTCCGATTTCACAAAAACTCAAAAGCAATTCATGGAAAGAATTGTGGATCGGATGATAAATATCACCCACGAAGAAAAAGATGCTCTTTGCTCCTGCAATACAAATAACTTATGGACCGTTTTATCCTACGATCACAAAGTGATATTTGATAAGCTGGTTCTTGGTACTCCTTTATCTTCGAGAGACATTAAAAGTCTCAAAAAAAATGCAGTCGGATTTATACCCGATAGCAAAGGTGGGCCTGGCGTCTGCTTATTAAAATCACTAAATCTCTACGACGAGATGCTACGTATTTTATAAAGCGTTTCCTTCTCCAAACAGCCCAACAATTACACAATCGAGTAGTAAATGCGTATCGTTATTTTTATCCTGTTATTAATAGGCCTCTCCGCGTGCCAGACGACAAAACCCATAAATAATAACAGCCAATCAAGTACGTCAGTATCAACACCATTAACAATAGTACCATCCCCTAAATACATTGCCTCTCCTGAAGAAATACAAGCCCCGGAATCAGATGCCAATTTCAAACGTTATTCACCCGAAATATTAACTTCTTTGAAAGAAATTGCCCCTCTTTTTGATCAATCTGGGATGAGTATCATCCACTATAAATGTTTGGCTGATGCGCGAGATGGCTCTGCTCAGAAGATAGTCCTCCGAGATTTGAATGAGCTGAGGTATCGTCACGGAATACCAACAAATAAAAAAATCCTTTTGCTCAAGATAATCAAAGGTATTGAAAATTTGACCGAAAGGCAAAATGCTCAGATCTGCTCATGCCTATCCAAAGAGAGTTGGAAAATGAAATCCGAAATCCAAAGGCAGATCTTCAACAAAGTATCGCTCGGTCAGAATGTTACCTCTGCTGAATTATATAATATGAATAAGAAAACCAAACCCTCAAAAAATGAAATTCCCTGTTTCTTCAAAGCATTAAATCTGTATGAAGAAGGCCAACGTGTATTTGGCCTTCCGTAAACATTGCTCACCAAGGAAACAGTCGTAACTTACTTTTTATAGAAATATAATGTCATGCGTATCTTCTTTTACCTTGCCCTTTTCATCGGCCTCTCCGCCTGTCAGACAACAAGAAACTCTCACTCAAACAAACAATTTACGACGGAGCTAGATCCTGTATTGATTTCGAGCGGGGTAACGTCGAGTTATCTTTTGGAAAAATCCATCAGGGAAGGTCACTTTCAGGCCTATAAAGAAAGTATTCTCGCAACACTGGAAGAGAAGCGTTCAAGCTTTCCTTCTCCCGGCATGGCCGTAGCCTATCTTTATAATTTTAATATCATCAGTGGAGAAAGAGACAGTGGAGAATTTGCCAGAGGTTTTGATGGCAAATCAAATGGTCGCTTTATGTCTCCTAAGCGAAAACAAATTATGAAAAAAATTGAAGACAGCGTGAAGAATATGAGCGAAGAAGACATCGTTATCATATCAAATTGCTTTGCCAGAGATAATTGGAACCTCTTGTCCGAGAAACAACGGGCAGTAATGGATAAAATGGCTATGGGAGTTGAAATTACATCAGTAGAACTCAAACAACTTGATAAAAAAATTAAGGTCGTTCGCAATGAAAGTTTCCGCATAAAATGCGTCCTTGAACCCTACGGTCTCTATGAAGAAGTTCTAACTGCCCTGTAGCACTTTTTCACTTTTTATGAATAATTTCCAGCCGAAAGAACATCTTCAATGCGATATCTTACAGCAATCCTACTGATTACGTCTCTCGCCGCTTGCCAAACCACCACACCGTCTAAATACACCTCCGTAACAACAGATCTAAATGCCACAGAGCCAACTCCTCCCACGACAGGCAAACATGTTGAAGAAATTGATCCTCTGGAGGTGGCAACAGAACTGACTTACAATTTAGAAATCGCACATGCACTGGCATCTGGTACTTTCACCCAATTTGATTCAAAAACATTGGAAGAGCTAAAAGCGACATTCTCTAAAGTAGATCATCCCGGCATGTCTTTGCTCTACCTTAAATTCTTGCGCGAGATGCAGGATTTTAAAGCCAAAGAACGTATAAATTCTAAGTATGAGTCTCTGAAAAACAAACCGGGAATGTCACATCAACATATGGCTTTCGTAACCAAAGTACATGGCCGAATAGTGAGTATTACCCTGGAAGAAGAGGAAATGGCATCTCTTTGCATGACCGAGTACACTTGGAATTACCTGCCAGATAATCAACGTTCGACCTTCGACAAAATGGCAATTGGAATAGCTATTTCACCTAAAGAAATTCAAGACTTAAAAGTTACCGCAACAGGCAGAAGCAACGAAATAATGCCTGTAAAATGTGTATTGGAACCTATGGAACTTTATGGCCGTTTCAAAAAGCTCTTTTTATATTAGATCTCCTCCCTCCAAACTTAGATCATCCAACCCATTAATCACATTTGATAAGATTCAAAAATTTAACGGCGTTCTCTAATTGATCGTCTAATTTGTCGGTAATTACCTTTTCTCCGAGATAAAAACTATCAAAGGAAAGGCTGTCATTGGTTCGGACCAATTTAATATAAAGATCTTTGTTCACAACAGCTGTGGACTGGACGGGTTGTTCTGAATGATAGGGATAAATCAATAAGTCACCGCCTTCGTCAATAACGTACTTGGGCTTATCAAATATCATCGCTTCCACAACCGTATTTGAATAAAAGGTACCTTGCTCGCGAAACGAAATATAATTCCCCGCCTCCGTGCAGGTGGCCGCGTTGTTTTCGCTCCATTTTTTTGACAACAGGTTATCTTCTTCATCACAAGAAGAAAGTGAAAACAACAGAAATATAGATAAAATTAATTTCAAATACATATAATAACCTATTGTAATATAACAATATTATATCATGTGAATTTTGTTAAACAACCCAATTAATATTGAAAAAAGGATAACCAAGGCCAAATTTCGCAAATCATTGGCTTTGGAAAAACGTATCAATAAGAGAGCCATTCCCTCCCAACTCTAAGGATAAGATCCCTCCTACACAGGCTATTTTTTATGCCTTAACCCAAAAACGCCGCTCAGTCATTACAACTTTGCGGCGTTTGGTACAATCAATCAGTCGAAACACGATCCTAACTACATTAGGATCTTTCGCAATGATTTTTTTATTTTTGTGCAGAAGGAAGATATTTATACAGATATTTTTACTGGAAATTCGACCAAAATACAGGTCCCTACCCTTCCCCACTGGTCAAGGGTATATAACCATCGTGCTGCTCAACCTTTGTTCCTCGTTCTTTTTTCCGAACGTTGGAATGCAATAGTATGGGGGTAATTATTAATACATTCCATACTTTTTATTCATTATTTAAAGTCTAGATAAAGATTAAGAATGTAATAGGACTTAAATCAAACCACACATCAAAATGTGTATATTTATAAAAATTCACCAATGCAATAAAACACAAAAATAACAGACAACAGAGAACATTTTATATTTAAACTTACCTACGAATATATTTATAAAATACAATCATTAAGTTAAAAATGTTACAAATAATAAATGGTACTGGGGGAACGATAATATGAAATTTTACCTTCCTATTATTTTATCAATTCTTCTTGGAAGCTGTAGTTTGCCGGAAGTTACCAGTTTCACTCTCGAGCCGATTGTAAGGCAACAAATCTACACCGACAAAAAAAGTTCTCGCGATGCAATACCCTTTGGCTGCCCTCGTAATCACACAGGCCTCGGCGCTCCATATTTTGAAGATTTAGAGCTCGATGAAGCCCAAGTTGGTTACCAAAGTCTCGAGCTCCCACGAGGTGTAAGACAGCGGTGTCGATTTGATTATGCCATGGAGCATCAGACCGTTTATTATTTTGACCTGCAAGAATACACCTATAACAATTTAGCCACCACTCACCCCGACATAGGGTCTCTCTCTGGCGCATTGCTCACAGCCGACTATATTCTCGACCCAGAAAATGAGAACTGTTTGGCCAGTCCCACAACACAAATATCAGGCGTTAAAACCCATGATTTCTACCTTTCAGAAGAACCAAGTCCTGGCAGTCCCCATCGTGCAATTGAAGGGCCACCCGTGGATTTAGACGGCGAACTTATTTCCTTCCCCGATATTAACAGACAACGCGCCGCCCTAGATCCCGTAAATATCACGGCGGGTTCTGGTCATATTACCATCGCTTTAACGGACAGGCAGGTCGACCATATCCAAGCAATGTTGGATCGATCGACTTTAAACTTACGACTGAACGTTTTACTACTTGGCCTCGCGAACCCAACCTGGCGACAAAATCATCATTGTTTAAGTCGAATACAAAAGACCCGACTGGTATTACTTTTTGGACCAGAGACTTAAACTCCACGTCGCGATCATCTTGCATCATTTTAGGGGGAGATTACAGTTTTAGAGGAACACGCAACTGGAGATTACTATTTCTCTACAGAGGTATCGAACAGGTGTAACAACGTGTCGTTTTGAAAACTACTCACCAAATTTTTATTGGCATTTCCTTGCTAGGCCATCCATTTATGGTCCATAGTTTTCACGAAATTTCCTTCGCCATTTCCAAATCGAAATGTAAAGAGTATCAGGGCCCAAGAAATGGCATTAAGACAAAGACTAATCGACCTCCTCCTCCTCATTACCTTCCCCCATGTCTGTATTTCAGTTTGGATCAGCGAACGCATCCCCCCAGCCTTAAGCGCGGTTATTGCCACGAGCTTTGCCTTACTGCTCGGGTACCTGATTTTCTTTGATAAACCGGACATCTATTACCAGCTAAGCGAATTCTGGCTCTTGCTCCTAACCGCCTACCTCGCCCTCCCCGGACTGTTCTTCCTCGCCCGTGGATTTGATAAGGATTGAGCAAAGGCATTAAGCCAATAAAAAGGCCCCGAAGGGCCTTAATTACAAGAGAGAACTTTACTAATTACTTAACTAATACCTTATCATTGATGGCATATAATACACATTTATCATCAGAGGATTTAGCACGGCAAATCTCAAGAACGGTTAGCTTCAACTTGTTATAAGGCGCAGCTTCTTGAGAGCGAGTTCTAGCTATTTCCCCATTTTTACTTATTGCAAAAGCAAGATTAACGTCCGAGCTTTTGATGCTTACTAAGTCAAGATATCTGTCGAATTCGACCTTCTGACCTGTGGATATTTCAAATTCGTTTGGATTATAAAGATCAACCTTTATTGCTTCCTCAGGTTTGATACTTTTTTCCCACACGATTTCTCCACCAACATCATAGATTTTACAAAACTTACCTTTTGCATATTTTTCACAGGATCGGATTGCTTTAGGCATTGAATCGTGGCTAGTCCCTCGACACTCAGTATCACCACAATAATAATACCCCCAACTGGTACGTCCATCTTCCGTTACCGCAAATGACCGTGGGTTTGATTTAAGATATTCATCATAAGACTGTTGAATTCTAGGGCTAAGAGTAATTGGCCCAGAACCAGTCATATCGGTAAAGGTGGCATTATTACATCCAACTGTAAAAAGTGCCAAAATCAATACCATAAAATATTTCACAAATACTCTCCTAAAATAACAACCATTGAATACCAAATTTGAAACCGATAAAGCCCAGTCATAGACTACAATGCTTTATTTTTGATCTGTCTAACACAACGATTCACAACCCAAAAGAGAATAAATTAACTCGTTTTTTTTAACCAAATAAGATCCCCATGACCTGATAACAAAAACGAAGTCGAGTATATCCCCAAAGTTTTCATCTGTACGATAGGAAGGGACTGGATTAATCCCCGGTAGGACTTTACTATCTATAGGCCCTCTTACCTCCTCGTGAAGAAGTCAGTTCGAGCCGCAACATGACCTGCCTTCGGGACGAGAACAAGTTTCTGTACCTTCTGGCATGAACTTAATTCTTAATCTACTGCTTTCGATACACTTCTGAACGACCTACATCGCCCTCACCAGACTGTTCGTCCTCGCCCGGGGCTTTGATAAGGATTGAGCCTGCTAAAAGGCACGCCCATAAATCGCTCTTCTTCGGTTTAACCCCGACAACGTAGGCGCTTTACGTACTTTCGACCCTCCGGTACTCACGCCTACTCCGAGTAGTGACTTTTCTTCTTGCTGAGGGTAGAGAGTTTGCGCTGCGGTCTCGTAAATGGATCTCATCTGGGGCCTGTTAACTGGGTCGCCCTCTTTCGTAGAACGTCTTTGATTTGTATTATCCTGAGCTCTCTGAGCTAAACCAGAATCAGTTGTGAAACCTCCGTAACCAGAACCTCCTATATTTAATTCCCCACTATTGAACTCTTCATCAAGAAAGTCCGCGACTTGATATGCTTTACCCACACCGGTAACGGGAGTAACACCCCGGCTAAGGAACCCAACAGTCATGTCTGGGACAGAAACATTCTCCATGGCTCCCGCTTGTCCAAATGTTTCTTCTTCAGTGCTGTAGGTGCCGTATGATTTAATTCCTCCGAGAGCAAAGGACCCTACTCGATCTAAAGCAGACCGAACGGGATTGTTTTTTGCATAAAATTCTCGCGCCCTTTTTTGCCGAGTAACCGGAGTTGCAGCAAGAGCCCTTAAAACATCTAACTGCACTTGCGAAGCCTTTTCGCTCTTAGCAACACCAATACCCGCCGCCCCTCTTGTTGCAGCATTATAGGCACTTTGCATTTCAGGAGAGTGTATACCTCCCAATCCGGGGTGTGCGTTAGCGAAACTCTTTGTTGGTGTCTTGGATCCCACGAACTTACCTCTTGGATTTAAACTAAGATCGTGAACTTTAGCTGTTTTTCCATTAGTCTGTACCTCAACTAATCCGCCTTGTTCCTCCTCATCCCCCAATGCACCATCAAAAGTTTCGGCACTAAGCCCAACAGAGTTAGCGGCTGCCTGTCGTGCAGCTTTATTCAGGCCTCCGACCCCTCGCCCTTTAGGTCCAGAATAGGTATTTCCTCGTCTATTAACACCATTTGAAGCAGCATTCCCGCCTTCACGACCTTGGGAAGGGCCATCGTTTACTTGTCCCGAGGCACTATTTTTCTGCGTGCTTTTATTCCCCTTCTTCCCACGAGCACCCCCACGCCGACTTGGTCCTCGGCTTTTTTGATCACCTCTGTGATCATTAGCTCCGTAACCACCTCCACCGCCAGTAGCTCCGCTATCACCATGGCTTGATCCATCATAGTTAGGCATATTTAAAATTCCTCATCTTATCGTTCTTGTTCTTGGTTTGAGAGCCGATTACAGCGTGTAATAATGCTCCTTCGTAAAACCTAATTTTCTTAAGAATGTAATTTTATGAATCTATAAATCTTTCACTCCTCTAATTTCTGATTACGCAGTAAATAATTTCCCAATTGCTGAGTATATTCACCGTCCTTGACTCCCCCTCAATTCGTAAGCACCATTTCACCCTCAATAGAAGAACACGCATCGACAACCACACTTATTAGGATAAATATAATGTCAAAAACAGTAACTGGAGGATGCTTTTGTGGCGAAGTAAGGTACGAAATTACAGGTGATCCTGTGCTGCAACTCTTATGTTTTTGCGAAGACTGCCTATCTATTACCGGGACAGATGGATATGCGGGTTATATGGTAAAAAGTGCTGACTTTCGGGTAACGTCCGGTACCCCAAGAGTGCATGATAAAATCTCGAAGGAAGGGCGAACCGTGCACCGGAATTTTTGCGGCATTTGTGGCTCCAATCTTTGGGGGGTAACAGAGTTTGGCCTCACAAGTGTTGCCGCAGGATCCTTAGATGATCCCGATTTGTTTCAACCAAGCAAAAAGGTTTTCACTTCAAACACCCCTCATTGGGCCAGAATACCTGATCATCTGGATGAAATGTAATCACAGTTGGTTCGTCAAACATAGCTACATTTACCCATCGAATTGCGCGAACAAAACAGAATCCGCTATACCAAGCCTACACCGCAATGTCCCCCCTCAGATATAAACCACGGCCTCAACATTGCCTTGGCAGGTAATCCGAATTACTGTCTTCAAACAAACCAATATCCATCTGGGACTTGGGACAATTCCATGAAGGCCATTTTCGTCATTCGCCTGATCAGAACATTCACCTAAATAGTCATTTCCCATTATTCGGACTAGTTTAAGAAAATGAAGCCAACGAATAAGATAAAATACCTATACCTCATCTACGCTTTGTTGGGTGCTATCGTCGGTGTTTTTATCCTTTACCCCCTAATCATGGCGTTGATGTGGTTCGAATTTGCGCCTAATAATCCGACGAGCCCTACGCTAATTGAATTTATGAGAGTCCGATTTTTGTTTGGCTTCATACCAAAAATTGTCCATATGGAGCTGATCTTTGCTCTACTTGGCGGATCTATTGGCCTTGGTTTTGGTTTTTTCACACGGACATTTCTACGGCAGCAAAAAAGCCTTCGGTACTTTATAGAGCAACGAAAGCGTTCAATCCCTGAAATCATTCGCGGTGGAGAAAGTGACCAGGTTGAATTTAAATCCTCGATTAGATGGGACGTCAAAGAAGCTCGACTAAACCGCGACCTTGAGAAGGTTATCATAAAAACAATTGCTGGCTTTTTTAATTCTAGAGGTGGTGATTTGCTTATTGGTGTTGCTGATGACGGAACCATCCTAGGTTTGGAGGATGACTATCAAACATTGAAAAATAAAAATGCCGACGGCTTCGAACTTTATATCAACGATGTTATAAAAAACTCCCTTGGTGGCGATCTCTGTCCCTTCTTACATTTTGTTTTTGCCAATATTGATAATCATGATGTTTGTATGATTACTGTCGAACCTTCATCTAGGCCCGTTTATTTGGAAGAAAGCAAAGATTCTATCTTTTTCATACGGACCGGAAACTCAACCCGAAAACTGGATGTTAAAGAAGCCCTGAGCTATGCCCGTACTCGTTGGAAAAACGCCGCCAGATAGGAAGTAGATAATAGTCTTCTAGCCCCACTCACAAAACATCCTCTGTCTGCATCACGGTCTCTAAACCTTGCTAAATCAAAAGCTTCTAATGGTTGACTCTTCCCTTTTCCACTCCCATTTTAAGTGCAAATAACAAGAGGTATAACCCCCGCCCTCTTCCTTCTTAGTTTGGAAACTTTAATCACATGAGATTAATTCTACTGTTATCACTCCTGGCTCTTTCGGCATGTAAAACTACTCCCGAAAATGACCAGGTCTATAAAACAGAAAAGCTTGCTTGTGATGCTGCAATTTTTGCTTCGTGCACAAGTCTGGGTAATAGATACAGACTAGATAGAAACACAGCCAGCCTTGGAGAAAATGAAGCTTTTGAATTATACGAACGCGCCTGTGATGGCGGGGATAGTAACGGATGTGATAATTTAAGTTCCATGTATAAACAAGGAAGAGGCACCCAGAAAGACTATAAAAAAGCTTTTCATTTTGCTCAAATATCTTGTGAGAAAGGCTCTGCTCAAGGTTGTTCGAACTTTGGAGTATTTTATACAGAGGGCAAAAGCATCCAGCGTGATTTCGTTAAGGCAAATCAACTATTTAACCGAGCATGTATTCGTGGTGCGGCAACGGCTTGTTACAACATAGGCAATTCCTATAACCGTTCCGGAAATTTAAAAAGTAACAATACACCCGCGATTTCTTATTATAAAAAAGCTTGCCGATTAGGGCTCACAAAAGCATGTAGTCGTCTTTCTGCTGCCGGGCTTTAATCCCCATGCCCAATAAATCCCTCCACATAGCCTACCTTCTCTGGCTGTTCACTGGCGTTTTCGGTGGGCATCGATGGTATTTGGGATATAAGAAAAGTGCGGTGTTTCTACTTATTAGCATAAGTGCCTTTAACTCACTTTTACTACTAATGCCCCTGTATAATTCAAATGATAGTACTATTCAGATGTTAGGTTATCTATTCGATATTGATAGATTTGTTTTTGTTCTTAATAAATACGACGTAGCCATTATCAGTATATATAACGCTACGCTTTATGTTATTAGTATTTCCTGGATATTAGGCTTTTGGAGTGGGATTTTGCTTCTTATTTATGACCTCTTCTGGATCCGCTTCACAATCAAGAGACAGAACAAAGCCCTCACTCAACAACAGGTTGAGGCGTTCGATTAGGCGTAACCTTGACTCATTTACAACTTTAGCTCAGTGTTTTTCAATTAATGAGGGAAGCTACATGATAAAAATTTTACTATCAGTATTTTTGTTATCTACATTTACTGTTACAGCTTCTGCAGAGCCGCTTACGAAAGAAATGTTAGAAAAAGTATTTACCTCTTATGGGTACTTAATTCGAGCGCAACAAATATGTAGTGCCCCCATTTTAGCAAGCCTGTTTTAAGATAGTCCTCTTCTGCTGT
>OJFV01000190.1_pt1 | contig 24242 bp, 30 predicted proteins | sample 1594391 | NCBI WGS metagenome assembly OJFV01 (sample SAMN05416856, study PRJEB24817) | seawater metagenome | isolation source: Sea water | place: Canada:Atlantic | collected 2013-11
ACTAGAAAGCGCTTTATCTAAAGCTAATTTTTATTAGCATATAACGCCCAATTAAGGGGCTTTTTATAGTTTGCCAAAATGTGTAGCGCAGCGAAACCAGGCAAACTTTAAAAAGTCCCGCTTGAATTACTTGTTAGCTTTCTTTGTAAAACTGTTCAAAAAGCCTACTGAAGAGTTTACCTTTTGAAAAATAAAATAAGAACCCAAGAGTAAATATAAAATAAAACATAAGTCCCCAACCAACAAGTGAGCTATTGTTTGGGATTAAATAAATTCTAACTAGGAAAAATACCAACAAAACACTTGAGAAAGTTACTAGCATTGTTTTAGCTTTTTTATCAGTGCAGATGTACTGCAACAATTTTAAATTTTTGGTTATAAGAAAAGAAACCGATACAAATAAAAGCAAGGCTATTTCAATTTTACCGTTGTGCATATAAATAGCTAAAAAGCATGGAGAAAATAAAAGAGGTAATACTTGTTTTTTATATTCTTCTATTTTTGTTCTTTTATTAAAGCCTTCGGGGTTTTTATGCTTCTCAATATCTTCAGTACCTGCCGTTGAAGAGCAACCACAATTTGTACAATGAGTTTTATTTGAGTCATTGCCAAACCTACAGGCGTTACAAGTCCATCTATAACCTTTCATAAAACTCCATTCTTGATGAGAAAGCTAACGCCTACTTAAGCGGAAAAATATAGTTGGCTATAATGTGAACGGAGTGAAACAGCCAACTGTATTTTTTCCGTTTGAAGTTCTTGTTAGGGTTTATTTATCTAAAAAATCGTCAATGCCATCAATGATTTTTTTACTGAACGCTTTCTTTGCAAACTTCCATGTATTAATAGTATCAGGATTAGAAAAAATTCTTTTTCGCATTTCACTATTGTTAAGTTCATATGATAATGAGTTACCTGTAGCTTTGCATTTAGCATGGATTCCATTAATAAAAAGTATTAAATATGAAATCATTTCAGCAGATACCCCCTCCACTTTAGCTTCTTCCAAACTAATTCCGTAAAGCTTTAACGCATCATGCCAAACAGCTAAGTTAACCTCAAGATTAGAATATCTTGCCATATATAAATTAGCATCAGCTTTTCTTTCACTAGTAATACGATTCCAGAAGCCTAATATAAAAGCTAATAGTGATAGTGTTATTGCAGCGATAGCCAAGTAATCTTTAAATTCCATCTATTATTAAACTCCAAACCTTATGTGAACCCTAACGCCGCTATTAAACGGCAAAAAATAGTTGGCTATAATTTGTGAGGCACGAACAAAGCCAACTGTTTTTTGTCCGATTGAATGCCTTGTTAGCAGTTTTAACACAACCCTTTAAGTAAGCACAATATTTTGTATTACAAAGATATTTTAATAAAACACTGATATTTAAACTTTGAGTTAAACAAGCACCAAAACCAAGCAAAAAATTTAAGACTACCGGTTAGCAAATTTAATGCGACAAACTCATCAACAACCACGTACACAATCAGAAGAATAAGCTATTAGAATTTGCGTTTACAAGCACTGAAATATCTACAACGCACAAAAAAAGAAAACACAAAGAATTAATTAACTGCTAACGCCCTGTTAAGGGGCAAATTGTAGTTGGCTAAAATGTGAAGCGGAGCGGAACCAGCCAACTGTAATTTGTCCCGCTTGAACAGCTTGTTAGCTATACATTTAACCTAACTTAAAGTCTAAACGCACTTCGAGATCTTTTTGCTTAACAGCGGTGCCGTTAACAACTTTAGGAGCATATTTCCAATTAGACAGTGCTTTGACTGCTGCTTTATCAAAAACTTGTTCCGGTACAGATTTTATAACTTTAATATTGATAGGGTCACCACTCTCGCTAATATCGAAACTCATTTGAACGTAACCTTCTACTCTATTACGAGCAGCGTGAATTGGATAAGTTGGATTTGCAGTTTCTTGCAGAGCAGCGTTAGATCTATCTGGCAATGGTGTTGAGGAACACCCCATAAATAAAAATAGTGATATTGACGCTAAAATTGAATACTTCATTAAAATCCTTTTTGTATAGCTAACAGCTTATTAGACAGATTAGATCCTACTTTCCACAAGAAAGCACATCCGACTAATGTATATTTATTCATAGTAATATACCTACATTTACTTTTAAGCTCAATAAGTTACTTTCTTATACTTACTTGTAGGTAGGAGAAAGGCCGATTAAATCTGTCTTTTCACAATAAATACGGATTTCACACTGAACTGTATATAAACACAGTGGCAAAAGTATTTTTTTAATTAATTAATTAAACTAAGAAAAAATTACAATCATAAATAGCGACAAATAAATTTTAAGTTTTGGATTTGGTTTATATCTCTAAACCATAGGCATGCCACTAACTTGAAGTTAGTTATTTTCAAGCTAAAGCTGCGCATAAAAAAGTCACTACTTGATCAATTAGTGACTTTTATTATTTTCTCAATTTTCCCCTGAAATGTATTTACACGTTTCAGGGCTTGTTTGACCAAATTAACTTATAAAATGACATAAATTAAAATACAAAATCTTCACTATCTAATGACATCATCGAATCGACACCATTATTGATACAGGCCGCATGGCCTTTTGCTCTAGGCAGCATACGTTGGATGAAAAATTGGGCAGTTTTAATTTTAGCTTGATAAAAAGCATTATCATTAGTGCCCTGTGATATTTTATCTTGTGCTACTTTTGCCATTTTCGCCCAGAAATACGCTAAGGTGACATAACCTGAAAACATTAAGTAGTCGACAGATGCGCCACCAATTTCATCTGGATTATTCATTGCTTTCGCGCCAATAGTCATTGTTATGTCATGCCATTCTTTAGCGTAAGCCATAATTGGCTGAATAAACTCTGCCATGGCTGGGTTATCCATATTTTCTTGGCAAAATACGGTAACGTCCTTCGAAAATGGTTTTAACACTTCGCCTTTTGAACCTATAACTTTACGTGCTAGTAAGTCTAATGCTTGAATACCTGTTGTGCCCTCATACAAACAGCTAATTTTGGTATCGCGCATTAACTGTTCCATGCCCCACTCTTTTATAAAGCCGTGACCGCCAAATATTTGAACACCATGGCTGGTACATTCAAAGCCTAGCTCTGAAAGAAATGCTTTTGCGATGGGCGTTAATAGCGCTAACTTTGTTTCAGCATCGGCTTTAATTGCATCATCTTTTTCGGCGTGGCCAATATCGACAAGTTGCGCTAAGTAAGAAACTAGTACTCGCCCACCCTCCGCGATAGACTTTTGTGTTAACAACATTCTACGAACATCTGGATGAACAATAATTGGATCTGCTGGGCCATCAGGATTTTTTATGCCGCTAATTGAACGCATTTGCAGGCGGTCTTTTGCATAAGCCAATGCACCTTGAAAAGAAGCTTCCGCCGCCGCAACACCTTCACTTGCTACACCTATACGGGCAGCATTCATAAAGGTAAACATACATTTAAGACCACGATTTGGTTCACCAATTAAGTGTCCCTTAGCGCTATCAAAATTAATAACACACGTTGCATTACCGTTGATACCCATTTTGTGTTCAATAGAGCCACAATTTACGCCATTTCTATCAGCAATGGTGCCATCATCATTGACATTAAATTTTGGTACTATAAATAACGATATTCCTTTATTTCCTTCTGGAGCTCCAGGTATACGGGCAATAACAATATGAACAATGTTGTCAGATAAATCGTGTTCTCCCGCCGAAATAAATATTTTAGTACCCGTTAATGAATAACTTCCATCACTGTTAAGCTCAGCCTTTGTGCGCAACATGCCTAAGTCAGTACCACAATGGGGTTCGGTTAAACACATGGTGCCAGTCCAATTACCTTCAACTAGCTTTGGCATAAATTGCTGCTTTTGAATTGCGGTGCCATGTGCTTCTATTGTAGCTAATGCGCCGTGACTTAACCCTGGGTACATAGCAAAACTATGGTTGGCACTTGAGAATAGCTCCGCAATACTAATATTCAATGAATGTGGTAAACCTTGGCCACCAAATTCTTCTGACTGAGACAACGTAGGCCAACCGCCTTCAACATATTGTTGATAAGCTTCTTTAAAACCATCTGGCGTAGTTACAACACCGTCAGTCCATGTACAGCCTTGTTGATCACCAATTTGGTTTAACGGAGCAACAACTTGTTCGGTTAATTTGGCAGCCTCAGCTATAATGGCGTCAACCATATCGACACTTGCATCCTCGTACCCCAAGTGTTGATAGTGATTTTCACAATTCAGCAGTTCTTGCATAACAAATTTAACATCACGAATGGGCGCTTTGTATTCCGGCATGTTGCTCTCCAAATAATTATCTTTATATTGCTAGATTAAATGACAATGGCTAGGTGATTATTTAGGTGAATTCATTCACACAAATAGCATTGTCTTTTACACATGCTAAGTTACTCATAAGTATTATCCAAATGAATAATACTTATAACCTTATATTCAACAGATTTATAAACAAGAGTTATTAGTCTTTAATTTTGCTTTATCACTCCATCTTCAAAAATGAAGCTCAGAAGCTAAAAGACGACATATCACCGTTTACTCACAAAGAAACGTGACATTTATCACGTATTATTCCTTTTATGAATAGTTATCTATTAAAACAATTGATTGGTTTAATTTAATCGCTGCACTTAGCATGATTTGGTGATTAAATGTTCAACATAAGTGGTAGATAGTTATTTTCAGAAGAAATAATAAGCTTCTGTGTCATGCCCTTGCTGTTATTGAACAACGTTAATTTTACAAAGTTATATATTTACAGGTTACAAATAAGAGCGCTTAAGCGTCATACATATTTTATATAAAACAATGTGTTAACAAGGTTATTTAATAACTATCAGTCAGTATTGGGGAAGTAAATGAATAATAATAAACCAAAATTTTTTAAGCACTCCTTACTCGCATTTGCAGTTGTAGCAGCAATAAGCTCAACAGCGAACGCCCAAGAAGAAAATAGCAGTATAGAAAAAGATGACGAAAATATTGAAAGAATCTACGTAACGGCATCTAAACGCTTACAAGGTTTACAGGAATCTCCTGTCGCCGTTACCGTTATTAGTGGTAAAGCAATAGAACAAACCAAAGTAATGGACATGAACGATTTGCAAACCCTTGTTCCTACTTTACGTGTTACGCCATTACAACGCTCTGTCAATACTAACTTTGCCATTCGGGGTTTTGGTAATGGCACCAACAATACTGGTATTGAACCATCTGTAGGTGTATTTATTGATGGCGTTTATCGCTCACGAGCTGCTGCGCAAATTGGTGATTTACCAAGACTACAGCAAATAGAAGTGCTAAGTGGCCCACAAAGTACCTTATTTGGTAAAAACGCCTCCGCTGGTGTCATTAACGTACGTACACTAGCACCGTCGCATGATCTTGAAAGCAAAATTGAATTTGGCATTGGCAACTTTAATCAACGCACCGTCAAAGGCTATGTTACTAGCGGTGTTTCAGACACCTTAGCCTTAAGCTTATCTGGTGGGTTTAACACCCGTGACGGTTATACTGACAGTGTCGTAGGTTTAGATGAAATAAATGATCGTGACCGCTGGAATATTCGTGGCCAGGCACTTTATGAGCCAACCAAAGACGTAACAGTGAGAATTATTGCTGATTATAGTGAAATTGATGAGGCCTGTTGTAGCGTTGCAGATATTATTAATGGCCCTACAACTGGGGCTGTTAGAGCATTAGGCGGAGTCGTGCTTGATGATTCAAACCCGTTCAGCTATGAGTCAGCCCTAAATATAGATCCTATTAACAGCGTTGAAGACGGTGGTGTTTCAGTACAAGTTGATGTTGATTTTGATACTTACGCCTTTACTTCAATCACATCATTTCGCAATAACAAATCAAACTTTAACAACGATGTTGACTACACCTCTTTAGATATTTTAACTGAAGATGGGCACACAGATATTGATACCTTTACGCAAGAGTTTCGCTTAACCTCAACCTCCAAACAAGCGTTAGAATGGATGGTTGGTGCTTATATCTTCAAAGAAGAAGTCGACACTGGCGATACATTAAATTACGGTAATGATATCAGAAACTACTTTGATGTTTTATTAGCAGCCGGCGGTGCAGCGGGCTTATTAGCCGGTGTTGAAGGGGCATATGGCCTAGGTCCAGGTACATTTTTGTCAAATCAATCGGCAGTAAACTCTGAATTTAATCAAGACAATGACGCATATTCACTATTTGCTAACTTTGATTATCACATTTCAGATGATTTAACCGCCATCTTCGGTGTTAGCTACACCAAAGACGAAAAAGAAATCACCATTACCCAAAATAATACTGACGTTCTTTCAGGAATTGATTTAGATACACAACTCACGCTATTTGGTGTTCCTATTGGCTTAATTCCACAATTAGCTCCTGCTGTGCCAACAATAAAAGGTCTACAATTTTTACCGCCTATGCTTGGGCTGCCAAATGCAGTAGAAAATAATAAATCTGACGACAGTAAAACCACATGGTCAATGCGTTTAGCTTACGAACTTAATGACAACATTAATTTGTTTGCTTCTGCTGCTACAGGCTTTAAAGCAACTTCATGGAATTTATCTCGCTACTCAAGCCCATCAGCAAACGATCAAGCAGCGCTAGAAAATGCAGGGCTAGCATTAGCAAACCAAAACTATGGCGGCCGATTTGCTTCCCCTGAAGAATCAACGGTTTATGAACTTGGTATGAAAGCGCGCTTTGATAAAGGTGCATTTAACGTGACCATTTTTGATCAAACTATCGATGGTTTTCAATCATCAATATTTATCGGAACGGGTTTTGTGCTAGCAAATGCAGGTAAACAAAGTACTAAAGGTATTGAATTTGACTCGGTTTATAACCCAACGGAAAACTGGTCACTTACTTTAGCAGGTACCTTCCTTGATCCAGTTTATGACTCATTTAAAGGTGCATCAGGGCTAAACGGTCCGGTAGATTTGTCTGGCGAAAAACCTGCTGGTATTCATGAACGTAGCATTACTGCCGGCATTACTTACAACTTTGAACTTGCCAGTGGTGCATATGGTTATGTCCGAACTGATTACCTCTATGAAAGCGAAGTTCACATTGTAGAAAATGTACCTGACTCTATTACCCGTGAAGTTGGAACCTTAAACGCAAGTGCAGGTTTACATTTCAATAATGGGCTAGCGGTACAAATTTGGGTTCGTAATTTGAATAATGACGAGTACTTCTTATCTTCATTCCCACCACCAATTCAGGCTGGTAGTTTTAATGGCTATCCAAATCAGCCTCGTACGTTTGGTGCCACCCTTTCTTATGAGTTTTAAGTAATAGCATTACCGGGTTGTAGTTAGCGTGAATAAACATGCGTTAACTACAACTCATATCAATGTTTTATTACCGTCAACACACCTAACAAAATATAAGTACGACATTTACGCTAAGGTTTTGGCTTATAAACAATTTATTTTTCATTTTACTAACTTAAGAGCTGGAAATATGTCTATTGAATCAATCTTGAAAGCACGCCATTCTGTTCGAGCATTTCTTGATAAACCAGTACCTACACAAACATTAAATAGCATTTTTGAAAGTGCTCAGCTTTCACCTTCAAACTGTAACGTACAACCTTGGCAAACGTGTATCGTTTCGGGACAAACAAAAGATATCCTTAAAGCCAAGTTCATTGAATCACTGATGAGTGGTACAGCGCCTAATCCAGATTTTAATTGGGCTGCGCAATATAGCGGCATTCATCGAGAACGTCAGTTTGGCTCAGCTAACGCACTTTATAGCTCTGTGGGTATTGCTAGAGAAGACAAAAAAGCGCGGCAAATGGCGATGGTACGCAACTGGCAGTTTTTTGATGCGCCACATGCGATATTTTTCACCATGGACAAATATTTAGACATTATGGGTGCGGTTGATTTGGGCATTTATGCCCAAACGCTTTCATTAATCATGGCAGAGCATGGCATTTCAAATTGTATGCAAGGAGCGTTAGGACAGTTTCCTGACCCTGTCAGAGAAACATTAAACCTACCTGATGAACGCGGCATTTTATTTGGTATGTCTTTTGGTTACGCCGATGAAAGCGCAGCAGTCAATAACACCAGAACAGATCGCGAAGCGCTCGACAACGCCGTCACTTTTTTTAATTAGTTCTAACAAGGCAATCAAGGAAACCTGATGAGCGCTATTAACGCAACAGTATTCGAAGTAGATAAGCATAACTTACAAAACAGCCGTCATATCATCACTAACATTGATACTCAGCTTAAAAAAAATGAAGTGGTACTAAAAATTGATAAATTTGCCCTAACGGCTAATAACATTAGTTATGCGATAGCTGGTGACACATTACAATATTGGAACTTCTTTCCTGCTGACGCAGGTTGGGGTCGTATTCCCGCTATGGGGTATTCCGAAGTTGTATTATCTAATTGCGAGCAAATTGCGGTTGGTGAACGAATTTGGGGCTTTGTGCCGATGGCAAGTCATGTAAAAGTACTTGCGGGTAACGTCAGTGAATCGGGCTTTTATGATATCAGTGAACATCGTGCAGGTTTATCACCTGTTTATGCCTCATTCGAACGAGTAAAACAAAACCCTTTCTATAAACAAGCCAACGAAGACTTTGACATGCTCGTGCGCGGCTTATTCACTACGTCTTGGTTGATTGAAGATTTTATGTTTGATCAACGTTACTTTGGTGCTGAACAATACTTAGTCACCAGCGCATCAAGCAAAACGAGTATCGCCCTAGCCTTTGCCATTAAAGCTAGAGGCGAACTTGCTGCAGTTGGTATAACGTCTAATAGTAATCGAAAGTTTGTTGAAAGCCTTGGCTGTTATGACAAGGTTGTCAGTTATGATGAAATTGACTGTCTTAACACCAACTCACCCAGTATTTTAGTTGATATGGCTGGTAGCCAAAAAACTTTAGCAGCAATACACACACACTTTGCTGAACAACTTCGTTATTCTTGCCGCGTCGGTGTAACCCACCATAATGACCTAGTACCAAACGAGTTAAGCACTAAAAGCCCTTTACCCGGTGTTGCTCCTACTTTCTTTTTTGCGCCAACACAGTTGAAAAAACGCACAGGCGATTGGGGGGCAATCGTAACCATGAGCAAAATTAGTCAGTCACTACAAAGCTACATTGAATTTTGTAGAAGCATCATCACTATCGAACACTCATCCGGTGCAAGAGGTATCTGCAACGCCTATCAAGACGTACTTTCAGGCAAAGCTGATGCTGCAATAGGAAAAATTATTTCATTGTAAATACCACTAACGTAAAATTATAAATATCAACGTCTACACGAGGTAGTTATGGAAGGTACTGAATTAGTTACGTTTGTAAATACACAGATTATTCCCATATGCATCTTTTTAATTATGATGGGGATGGGATTATCACTAGTACCGAATGATTTTAAGCGCGTTGCCAAATCACCTAAAGCCGTTTCAATTGGTCTAGTGAATCAGTTGATATTATTACCCATTATTGGCTTTACCTTAGCAACCGTTATGCCGCTAGAGCCGGAATATGCAGTTGGTGTGATGTTATTAGTTGTTTGTCCTGGTGGCACAACCTCAAATATGTTCACACACCTAGCAAAAGGCGATGTTGCGCTCTCAGTTACTATGACAGCAGTCGCTAGCTTAATTACCGTATTTACTATTCCCGTGATATTAAACTTTTCGTTGAATCATTTTATGGGTCAAGGGAATGAATTTCAGTTACCCATTCTGGCCACCATGATCAGTTTAATGAAGCTAACCATAGTACCGATTACTATTGGTATGCTGATTAAAGCTTTCCTCCCCAAATTAGCAGCAAGCTCACAGGTTTATGTCGCAAAATTTGGTGTTTTATTTTTAACCTTATTGATTATATTTTTAACTTATATTCAACAAGATATCGTTATTCCCGCCCTCATTGCCGTCGGCCCTGTTTCACTAATATTAAACATCTCAACAATGGCGTTAGGTTATTACTCAAGTAAATGGCTAAAACTAACAACTGCACAAAGAACATCCATTACTATTGAGGTAGGCTTACAAAATAGTACGTTATCAATGTTTATGGCATTAACTTTACTGGCTAATTATAAAATGTCATTTACGCCCGCTATTTACACACTCATTATGCTTTTTACCGCCGGTATATTGGTAAAAGTAATCCATTTAAGGTTTCATTCAACACCAAAAGAGCAAGCAGTTGCTGGTCTTAGCGTTGAACAAACTAAAGAGTAATTATCAGGAAACAAATTTATGATCACCGTTCATCATTTAAATAAATCACGTTCAAAACGAGTTATTTGGTTACTCGAAGAACTCGACATGCCTTATACATTGGTTCATCACCAACGTGATCCTAGCTCGAATTTAGCTCCTGAGAGTTTGAAATTGATTCATCCCCTCGCTAAAGCGCCTATCATTGTTGATGATGGCATCACGCTTTGTGAGTCTGGCGCAGTAATGGAGTATATTTTGAATCAAAGTGACTCTGTAGAGTCTGCGCTTAAATTACGGCCTGAAGCAAATAACGCTACATATTATCAATACCTTGAATGGCTGCACTTTGCCGAAGGCTCTTTAGCATTACCGGTAATTACGAAATTATTAATGACAATGGAAAAACGAGAAGGTACTGCACCTTTAGATCATTACATAGCTAAAGAAATTGCCGTAGATTTTTCTTATATTGATGCCACCTTGGCAAAAAACAGCTATTTTGCTGGAAGTCGCTTTAGCGCCGCTGATATTATGATGACCATCATGCTAGAAATCGCAGACAATTTAAGTTTGATTGACGATAAATTAAACATTAAGCGCTATCTCGGCGTTATGCAGGACAGAGTGGCCTACCAGTTAGCCAACAAGTACGGATAAAATCCGTTTGGAATTTTGACTAAACCCCTGTATAAACAACAATAAAAATTGAATGACTCAAAGGTAATAAAATGGAAATGATCAACGTAGCAATTGAAAACAATGTGCATGTAATTACGTTAAATAACGGCAAAGTTAACGCAATATCGCCGCAAGTTATCGACGAAATGAATAGTGCTTTAGATCACGCAGAGCAAGAAAAAGCGATTGTTATTTTAACTGGTCAAGCCGGAATATTTTCAGGTGGCTTCGACCTTAAAACCATGAAAGCGGGCCCTGAATCAGCTATTGCACTTGTCACTAAAGGCTCAAAATTATCTCGTCGAATGTTAGCTTTCCCAACACCAATTATTGGTGTTTGTAATGGTCATGCCATCGCAAAAGGCGCTTTTTTATTACTTAGCTGTGATTATCGTATTGGTTGTGCGGGTAACTTTAAAATTGGCTTAAACGAAGTCGCTATTGGAATGACTATGCACAATGCCGGTATTGAAATTGCCCGTAATCGTTTACCGAGCAATTACCTAACTCGCTCAGTAATTAACGCCGAGTTATTCTCACCAGAATCGGCCACGGTAGCTGGCTTCCTTGACGTTGTTGTTGAAGAAGAACAACTAATGGACACTGCACAAGCCGTTGCTAAGCAAATGCAAACGCTTAATATGACAGCACATCATGGCACAAAGTTAAAAGAACGTGCTGCTATTTTAGCTTCATTAGATGAAGCTATCGAAATTGACAAAGACAGCATTATTTCTCTATAACAGCTAGTCGCATATGCCAACGTTTAAGTACCATGCTTTAAACCGCTTGAGTGTTTATCAGGAATTCTCAAACTTTCTTGTAAACACTCAACACCGTCAACAAAAACTCACCATTAAAGGTCAACATAATGATTAAAAAAATAATAATATCAATCGTTGTGCTCATAACGTTTGCTTATGTCGGCAGCGCTTGGTTTTTCTCTTCTAAAATACTCAAATTAGGCATTACTGAATGTGATGTAGAGCACTTTGTATTTTGTGGTGACCCAAGTACTCAAGCAATTGCCTTTGAAGATGTAAGTTTTGAAACGGTTGATGGTTTTACGATACCCGCTTGGTACATGCCAACCAGCAATGCTAAACATGCGGTATTGCTAGTACACGGCAGAACCGCAAGTCGCCATGAAGGTATGCGATACGCCAAATCGATTGTAAATGCAGGGTACAGCGTATTAGCCATTGATTTACGCCATCCACGTCAAGACCCTGCAATATTATCGACTATGGGTTTTCACGAAAAGAAAGACGTTGTAGCTGCCCTTGATTATTTGGAAACAGTAAAAGGTTTTGAGTCAATAGGTGTTATGGGCTTTTCTATGGGCGCAGCAACTAGCATGATAGTTATGGCGAAAGACCAACGCATAAAGGCTGGAGTATTTAGTGGCGGCTATGCAAATTCGATGGATGTATTATCAGAGCAAGCAGCAATCATTTATGGTTTACCCCGTTACCCATTAATGCCACTAGTTGAATTGTTCTTTGAATGGCGTGGTGATTTAACCAGCGAAGAAACTGACCCAGAAAACTATATAGCACAAATTTCTCCTCGCCCTATCTACATAATGCATGGTACAGCTGATACTACTGTTGATTTTAGCCATGGTGAGCGTTTATTCGCAGCGGCAAAAGAACCAAAGCAGTTCTGGCGAGCCGAAGATGGCGCACATACCCGACTTTGGCAATTAGATAAAAACAAAGCAGAAAGTAGCGTTGTAGAATTCTTTAACCGCAATTTACAGCCTTAATTTATAAACACCTGTTAGCAAAAGTACTGCTCTTGTGTGATTATGATAATAGTTAAACACTAAGTAGCAGAAATATGAAAGATTGTAATCAATGTGGGAAATGTTGCATTAAGTATGGCGACGGCGACCTTTCTGCTACCCAAGAGGAAATTGATCTTTGGGAAATATTTAATCCTGGCATATTCGACTACGTTAAAAATAACGAAATATGGTTCGACCCTAAATCAGGTGTCAGGTTAAACAGATGTCCTTTTCTCGACATAGCCCCTAAAACCAAGCCTGACGAAAAAGATAAGTACACCTGCAGTATCTACTTAGACCGGCCTGAAGATTGTCGCCATTACCCTAGCCTGATTGCTGAAATGGTAAGGGATGAGTGTGAAATGATAGAGGTCAGTGATTTGTCAAAACCTAAACAAGCACAAATAAAACTCGATATATTGATGCAAGATAGCCGGCCAGCACATTTTACATAAAAAATAGCGCCTATGGTGGCGCTATTCATAACTTATATAATCAATCAGCTAAAACGACTTGCCATTAACAAGGTAGTTAAAGTAACTAATACAACGCGTTAATTAGTCAGCTTTTTGTTCATCATGCAATTCAATATTTAGCTCTAATACATTTAAATCGCCATCTTTGTTATCAAGATTTATCGAAAAGCTTTCATCAGAAACATGAATATATTTACGCAATACGGCAAGTATATCTTCAGTAAGTTGCGGTAAATAATCAGGCTGTTTATTGCGATTATTACGCTCGTGAGCAACGATGATCTGCAGGCGCTCTTTTGCCTTTGAAGCCGTTGTTACTTGTTTTTCTTTTTTACGTAAAAAATAATCCAGTAATGCCATGTTATCCTCCAAACATACGACTGAAAATGCCTTTTTTCTCGGCAACTAAAAATCTAAACTCTACTGTTTCACCTAACAGACGGTCAATCACGTCTTGATACGCTTTACCGGCATCACTTTCGGTATCTAAAATTACTGGCTCACCAGCATTAGACGCTTTAAGTACCGCTTGCGACTCAGGTATAACACCTAACAATGGTATAGAAAGAATATCTTCAACGTCTTCTACACTCAGCATTTCACCTTCTTCAACGCGCTTAGGAGAATAGCGAGTTAACAATAAATGCTCTTTTATTGGCTCTAAGCCAAGTTCTGCGCGGCGTGAACGGCTAGCCAACATGCCTAGTATGCGATCAGAGTCACGAACAGATGATACTTCAGGGTTGGTTGTAACAATGGCTTCGTCTGCATAGTAAAGCGCCATCATCGCGCCGGCTTCAATACCTGCAGGTGAATCACAAATGATATAATCATACGTTTCACCAAGCTCTTCTAATACCTTGCCAACGTTTTCTTTATTTAACGCGTCTTTATCACGTGTTTGAGAAGCTGGTAATATTGATAAACTACTAACGCGCTTATCTTTTATTAACGCTTGGTTCAGTGTTGCTTCACCATTAATAACATTAACGAAATCATAAACAACACGACGTTCACAACCCATAATCAAATCAAGATTACGTAAGCCAATATCAAAGTCGATTAAAACCACTTTATGGCCTTTCAACGCTAAACCAAGACCAATCGCAGCACTTGATGTTGTTTTACCTACACCACCCTTGCCTGATGTAACAACTATTATTCGTGCCATAGACCGAATATCCTTTTTGAGTTAAATGTTATAAGTTAAATAAGTTTTGATGACGTTAATTCGCTGTCAGTCAACTGTATAAACGCAGGTGAACCCCAATGTTGTTCCATTGATTCACTCAACCAATAGTTTCCATTAATTGACACCAATTCGGCCTCTAGGTTTTGGCAATATATTTGCGCTTTATGGTGACCTTTTGCACCAGCAATCGCCCTGCCGCGTAACGAGCCATAAACATGAATATTCCCGTCAGCAATAACTTCAGCACCTGCCGAAACCGAGCCAATAATCACTAAATTTTGACCTTTAGCATAAATTTGCTGGCCAGAACGAATTTGGCCGCGATGTACTTTATCGGTATATAAATCAGACTCAGGTTTAGTCGCTATTGCAGTAGTTTTTTCAGCAATTGACTCTTTTGTAATAACAGCTTTGGCTGAGGTATTTACTTTCGCCGTATTAACAAATGAAAAGCCTAATTCGCGAATAAGCTGGCGCTGCTCTTTAGCAACTGAGCCCGTAAAACCAACAAAAGTAAATTTAAATTCTTCAATTAAGGTTTTAATCGCTTGATAATCAATTGCACAATCTAATTTTTCAATGCTAACGACAACTGGAACTAAATAAAAAAAATCAGGAGCTTGAGCGATTTTCTTGGCTAAATCAGCGCGAACATCAGCTAATATTGACGTGTTCAAATGTAAAACAGATAGGGTAAAGCTTGACCCTTTAAATTCAATACTGGCATCAGCCATAAGGAATATTTTCCCAAATATAACAATTTAGTGCGCTAGGCATAAAATTGCAGGTATAGCCACTACCATAATTGAGTGATAGTGACGTATACAGAAAAAGTTAAATGGTTTACAACGCGTCTTTTAACGTAGAAATCAACGCATCTTGTCCGTGTTGATAATGCTCAATTTTATTATTCGCCATCAGCAGCGAATAGCTCAAATTAAGTGATGCCACCAACAAAGCTCGCTCACTACTAGCTACACCTGTATTTTTTTTAATGTCATCACACATAACGGCGAGTTTGCGAGCTGCTTGCTTTAAATCATCTACATCTTCATTTGAGCAAGTGAACTGGTGTTGCTTGCCCATAATTTGAATGCTGATGCCTTTAGAGTCTTCAGCAAACATTAATTTACCTCATCTACGCTTTGTAACTTCCCTAATAGGTTGGTTAAAACAGTGTTGGTTTGCGTTTGTTTTTCTTCACCTTCAAGTATTTCAAGCTGCAACGTTTCATTTTCATCTTTAAGTGCAGACTTTTCCTGCTCTAGCTCTACTACTTTACTTTTTAGTAGGTTATTTTTTTCAATAATGTCTTCAATCAGTTTTTCGAGATGAGGGAGAGTATTTTCTAACATAAGGCGCTCTGGTTAACTGTAAATTTAAGGCGGCAAATTTAATCTAAAGTGAGGCAGAATGCTACTGTTAAGCGCAATTATTAACAATAATTATGTAACAATTATCGTCGTTAGCTGAGATTGGAGAATAGTGTTCAATAACCATACATTTATTGAGCATTATTGGTTCAAGTGGCCGTTCTTTAAAAATTAGACATTCGGATTTTTATCTGTGTTACCTACAACTAAATATTAGAAAAATAATCTAGCCTAGTATACTTTTGATGCTGAAAATTCACTTATGTACTTTCAGTTTCCAGCTTTGCTTTACGTTTTTTGTTAAAATATAGATATAAAAAAACGGCAATAAAGATATTTAAAACACAACGTAATATTTCACTAATTTCAAAAGTTAAACTTGCCAAGGAGTTAACTAAATCAACCGCTGAGCCGACACCCAAAATAATGGCGATAATGATAAATATTTTCTCTAATGACATTGAATTTGACATAAAACTAATTTTTACTTTTAGTGGTAACAGATATCTTGGCAAAAAAAGTTAACGCAACACCAGAAATTAGGGAAAGCATGGCAAGACCAAACATCGCATTACGCTGAGACTCAAAAGCAAAAAGGTAGATACTTATTGCCATTAAAAACAAACCAATGTAGGTAAACATTTTTGTATGTGATGCGATCAAACCAACGGATTGTGTTGTTTTAGTTTTCGCATGAGCAGTAGCTTTTCGTTTGTGTTTATTTGTTGGCATAGGTAACTCCTAATGTCTTGTAACCCGCGATAAAATGTAGCTAACAGTAGTATGTATGAAAATTAAAACTGTTAGTGTTAATTTGCTTTGACTAAATTTCAGTATCAATTAAACCAAATTAAATAACAAGAAAATAATAACTTTAAAACAGATACTTAACTAGCATTTATTCTTTAATAATTAACGTGTACCGAACAGTGAAACAATTAGGTTAATGGTATTGTGATGCGTAAGATAAAGACTAATAACTGTTGATTTAAAATAAAGCGCGATAGTACATATTACCCACTATCGTGCTTTATTTTTTGAAAATTTAGTGCTTATTCTATTTAAGAGTTTCTCAACCAAATATCTGCATTGACTGAGGTTTTATTCTTACGCTTTTTCTTACCTGTACCCTCTGGCTTTGCCATCGGTTTATCAGCTATTAATCGTTCGTTAAGTTCTTCATCAACCTCAAAGCCTTCGACTTGTTCACGCTCAAGTCGAACTTTGTTTTTCTTTTCTATTATTTTAAAGTGATGATAATCTTCATAATCGATAAGTGACAACGCTAAACCTACTTCACCGGCACGGCCGCTTCGGCCAATTCGATGCATATAATCTGCTGGACTTCTTGGTAAGTCAAAATTGATTACTACTGGCAGCTTTTCAATATCAAGACCACGGGCGGCGATATCAGTGGCAATTAGCACATCAATCTCACCTGCTTTAAACTCTTCTAACACACGGCTACGAGCGCCCTGACCTTTATCACCATGAAATACTTCTGCAGTAATCCCGCGTTTTGAAAGCTTTGTAGCTAAGTGCTCACAGCTGTTTTTTGCATTTACAAAAATAAGTGCTTGTCGCCATTGATGCTGTTTTATTAAAAATGCCAATAGCGCAGTTTTCTGACCTTTGTTCACGGTAAAAACACGTTGTACTAAGGTACTAGTGTCGCTACTTTGCACTTGTATTTCAATTGGATTATTGAGCAATTCTTGCGTTAACGCTTTTACTTGCTCTGGAAATGTTGCAGAAAATAATAAGGTTTGTTTTTTCTTCGGCGTTAATGCCAACAGCTCAGATAATTCTTCAGTAAAACCTAGGCTTAACATTCTATCTGCTTCGTCGAGTACTAAAGTACTAACTCTATCTAACTTAATAGCATTACTTGAAATCAAGTCGAGCAAGCGACCTGGTGTTGCCACCAATATATCGGTGCCGCCACGTAAAGCTAACATTTGCGTGTTGGCTGACACACCACCAAAAACAGCAACGGTTTTAATCGCGCCATTAAAATGTACAGCATAAGATTTAATACTGTCTGCAACTTGTTTAGCAAGTTCACGAGTTGGCACCAAAATCAGCCCGGCAACATAGTTTCCTTTGCTAGCGCTATTGCTCGTTGATGACTTTTCAGCGTGCAATTGTTGTAATAGTGGCAATGCAAACGTTGCGGTTTTACCTGAACCAGTATTCGCCCCTGCAATTAAGTCACGCCCTGCTAATACACTAGGAATAGCTTGCGCTTGAATTGGCGTTGGCTGTTGGTATTCCAGCTCAGTTAATCGAGCTAATAAAGGTGGAATAAGGCCAAGTTCTGAAAAGTTGGCAGGTATTGTGGCAGTGCTCATTAATATAAAGGGCTCAAAGCTATGATAATAGCCCAGTATTTTAGCGTACTTAGAAAGGTTAAGTTAGCAAAATGTGCCTTTAATCCCTTAGCGTCAATCAATTGCCGGATAAGTGAGGGTTAATTCAACTCGAGTTCGCTCGCAAGAATGCCAACTTTGGCAAAAATATAAAATACAGGTATTCTCATCTATGTTGATCAATAGCTATTTCTGTTTTTTCACCATTAATATACGAATAAATAATACTAATATAAAAATAGTAAAATATAGGATGTACATTAAGTCATGAAATATAAAGTAAATGAGAAATTCATAGGTAAAAAATGATTTTACTGATCCACCTTCATTAAATGTAAAACCAATTTCTATTAAAAACATTAATACTGTTAATGGCACTAATGCATACAACGTACTTTTAATGGTGTTTATTAATATACGGAAATAACCGTAATTTTTTATAGTAGTCATTAATATTGTGTTTTTAACTGTATAAATTTTATATTCAAAGTTCCCGAATGCCCATAAAAGCAGCCCTTCATATAATATTTACTTAGTTTTTAATTGAGTCATGTTACTAGTAGCAAACTAACTATTTGAAACGACATTAAAAAGCAGCTTACAACTAAAAATTTATGCACAAAACTACCATCAAACGCATCAGAGATACACAAGCAAGATACAAACAATGTGTTTGAAGCCAAAATAATTGAAGCTTTAGGGTCTACTCTTATATAACAAAGATATATTTTCCACAAACAATAGCGGTGTTAGGATAAAGAAGATGATAGAAATTTCAAGAGCCAGTTTAGTTCCCAAACACACGCGTTAATTGGCAAAGTATTATAAGAAAAGAAAATATATCACACAGTTTTAGTTAAATTTAAATTCCTTATTATATATTTTGCTCATTGTCTTCAACGACATGATTTACCAATTTCTTTACCACTGGAGAAACAATGGTTACTATTGGAAAAGCAACCATAAAGGCAAAAAGCCATGCTTTTAACCAAATTATCAAAAGCCCACTGACAAGCCCTATATTAAATATGCTAATTATTAAAGACATCAAACATGACATTATTAATGCCATGAAAAATGAAAATACATAAGGTGAATTCTTTCTAGAGATCATGTTGTTTCCTATTAAATACGGTGCCAATATGGCCGTGTTTTTCCAAGTTTGTCGAGCTAAATGTTGAAATGTGCTCAAAATGAAGCTACGCAACAAAGACATATATGCGTAGGCTATATTATTTATATTTGTTTTGATGCTATAGCCTGAACCACCGCACCGGTACCCGTATGATAAATACCTTCTATAACCTCACGCTCAAGTTCGACTAAATGTTTAAAAGTTAAGCCAGCTAATTCACGACTTAATGATCCCTTAGACTGCATTAAATCTATTGAATTTCCGCCACCAGTTCCATGTTTCAACTGTTCAGGAGTATATGCTTCAAGTAAAAACACACCATTTTTCTTTAAGCCAGATTCTAGTTTTTTATACAGCTGTTTTCTAAATGAACTCGGTATAGGACAAAAGATAGATACAATTCCGTCCCATTGATTTTTACCGAAATCATAATCTCTCAAATCAGCATGAATAAACTCGACACTAACGCCATTATCATCAGCCAGTTTTTTAGCCTTCTCTAAGCCAACTAGCGATGCATCTACGGCAGTAACTGAGTAGCCCTGTTTTGCAAGAAATACGGCATTACGACCTTCACCTTCGGCCAAACTCAACACTTTACCCTTTGGAATAGAGCTGGCATTGGCTTCTAAAAACTCATTAGGTTTTGTGCCATATACATATTCTTTCACACTATATCGTTCATCCCACATTTGATTCTCCTATTATTAAATTGCTCAGCAACATATTGGAAGCTATCATACAAGCTCAAGTCGACTTGAAGTCAATAGGAAAATTTATGGATATTTCAAAAGTGTCAAAAATTTCTGGTTTACCGACCTCAACCTTAAGGTTTTATGAAGAAAAAGGACTTATACATTCAATTGGTCGTGATGGCCTACGACGGGTTTTTAATCCGAGTGTAATAGAACATTTAAAGTTAATATTGTTAGGGCGAAATGCTGGACTATCTCTAGATGATATTAACAATATGTTTACGGCTAAGGGGCCTGATATTGATAGAGAACTACTTGCAGCTAAAGCAGATGAACTGGATAAAAAAATTAATGAACTAGTTTCAATGCGAGATGGCTTAAGACATGCAGCTGCTTGCACTGCTCCAAGCCATTTCGAATGTCCAAAATTTCTCCGACTTCTGAATATTATTGGCAAAAAACGGGGGAATACCTCTAAACTTTGAATTACGAATTTACAACTACGTAAGTGGACTAAATTAGTTTTGTGTATACGCCTCACTAAGGGTAAATAATATGTTAGCTAAAATAAGTGAGACAGAAACAAACAGCCAATGTTATATGTTCTACTCGGATGACCTGTTAGTTGTATACAGCCCTTACCTCAATTTTTTTCTCGCAATTAATGCAAAAGCTTTCTTGCGCTAAAACCTCACCAGGAATTAAATATCGTAAAGTGCCATAACGTTTAGTTAACTTCACTCTCTTGGCGCTAAAATAACTTCTGGGATGCGATCTTCGGTGACAATGTGGGCATTTAAAAAATATCCCGCTTAAAATCCAACTGAAAAAGAAAGCTGCTTGTAAACATGTATAAACAATAAGAAAAGTACCATAATTGTCGAAATTTATATTAAAACCAATCACCAGAGCCAATAGGGGTATTTGGATTGGCAAAAACAATATAATTAAAATCATAGTAATAGAAGAAAAAATCCAATACAGATTAAAGGTTAACTTATTCAAATACTCTCCTAGCATTAGATACAACTAGCGCCTTGTTAAGGGCTTTAAGACACCACAGGAATGCTTTTATGAATAAAACTACTATTGTTGCACTTCAAACTTGATACTAAGAGTTTTAACACAACCTTTGAAGTAAGCACAATAGTTTGTATTGCAAAGATATTTTTAGTTAAACAACCACTAAAGCCTAGACAAAAACACCATACTATCGGTTAGCAAATTTAATGCGACAAACTCTTCGTAGCCACGCACACAATCAGGAGAATGAGCTATTAGAATTTGCGTTTTCAAGCACTTAAACATCAACAACGCACAAAAAAGAAAACACAAAGAATTAATTAACTGCTAACGAATGATATGGACTCCCCTACTAATCGGCATCTATGTGCCATATTGAAAGGTGTTAAATACATTCAATAAAGGAGAGTCTATATGTCCTTAATTAAAGTCGTTGGCATCGACTTAGCCAAGTTAGTTTTTAGTATCCACGGAGTGGACGAACATGACAAGTGTAAATTACGAAAAACTGTTAAGCGAAACAACCTGTTAGCAGAAATCGCAACGCTAACGCCTTGCATTATTGCTATGGAAGCGTGCTCAGGTGCTCACTATTAGGCAAGAGAGTTTACCAAGCTTGGTCATGATGTTCGTATCATGGCATCTAAGTTTGTTATTCCTTATCGACAAAACGAAAAGAATGACGCCAATGATGCACAAGCCATTTGCGAAGCGGCAACTCGTCCAAAAACACGTTTTGTTAGTATCAAAAGTGAAGAGCAACAAGCCGTGTTGTGTTTACATCGCATCAGGCAAGGCGCAATCAAAGATAGAACCGCACGTATCAATCGATTACGAGGCTTATTATCTGAATTTGGTATTATCATGCCCAAAGGCCTTTACCCTGCACAAAAAGCTATTAGCGGTATTCTCGAAGATGCGGAAAATAGCTTACCTTTTCTTGCGCGAGAATTACTGAGTGACCTTTGGCAAAGTATTAAAGTTTTAAATGAAGAAATACTGAAATACGACAGAAAGCTCTACGCGCTAGCCAATAAAATGAAAGACGCAAAACGCTTAATGAGCATTCCTGGCATTGGTGAAATCACAGCCACTGCTGTTGTGGCTGCGGTAAATGATGCTAAGCACTTTGAAACGAGTCGCTCCTTTGCTGCTTGGATAGGTTTAGTACCAAGGCAGTATTCAACAGGCGGTGTTGTTCGGTTAGGCAGGATTAGTAAACGCGGTGAAAAACATATTCGCACCTCACTTATTCATGGCGCACGAGCCGTTATTGCAAACTGTAAAAACAAAACCGACAGAACAAGTTTATGGGTAAAAGACCTTGTTGAGCGACGAGGGTTTAAGCGAGCGACTGTTGCCTTAACCGCTAAAAACGCTCGATCAATTTGGGCATTATTACACTCAGAAAAAGAATATCAGATTGATTATGTAAAGTAAGTTTACGTACAAAGGTTAATTAAACAGTTAACCCCACCGAGTCGCAGTAATAGCAATTGACGATAACACGGTCAGACCGAGAGCAAGAAAGCCTGTTTAGTCGGGAAGAGTAATTTTCATAAGAGAAGACTCTGTTTAACGAATGAGGCATTGCTCAAGCGAAAATCATCAGGGCGATAGCGTAATAAAGCTAATAAACGCCGAATGTAGAGCTGCTGTCAGATCTTCTTGTTAGAGAAAATGTTGTTGCTTGACATTGGGGAGGATCATTGTCCTGCTTGAGTGGCTTGTTATGTTTTCAGTACACTAAAAATATGGTCATTATAGAATTTACCGTTTTTATAAATTGCTTTTTTATGAACCGCCTCTAATTCAAAACCACACTTAGCTAATAGGTGCATAGAAACCGCATTCTCAGAAAAAACTGACGCAAATAGCCTAACAATGTCAGTTGTTTTAAAAATAAAAGGTAAGAAATCATTTATAGCTTGTGTTGCAATTCCTTGGCCCCAGAAGCTTTTATCAATCCAGTATCCTATTTCAGCAGAACGTTGATATTCAAACTCTCCTCTATCCGCACTTATACAACCCACCAGAGAGTCATTAAATTCAATTGCTTTAACTATTCCAAGTTTACTGCCTGTGGTGATCCACCACTTTGCATCCTGAAGTGTATAAGGAGTTGGTATTTTTGATGATAAGTATTTAACCACCTCAGGATCGTTTAATACACTCAAGAGTTGTTCTGTATCACCATCATTAAAATCTCTAATTGTTATCATGCGTACAATTTAAATCCAATAAAACTAAAAGAAAACATAACGCCCCAATAAGGGGAAATTTATTAGTTGGCTATAATATTGAGCGAAGCGAAAAAAGCCAACTGTAAATTTTCCCGCTTTATTGCCTTGTTATGTGTATGATTCTGTTAATTCTTATTAAAGAACTCTTCTTTGATAGCATAGTAAATACTGATAATAATAGATGTTAAACAAATAAAACAAACTGCAGCCATTGGAAACGCAATTATCGCTAAATTTACCTGAAAGCCTTTGTAAGAAAATACAGCACCAACGAGTCCCACAACTACTTCCCATAGCTTTTCTTCAAAACCAGATTTCGCTACATTTTTTAGCGATTGAGTGTAATGATTAACCTTCAAATTAGCGAAATCCTAAATACACATAACGCCCTGTTAAGGGGCAAATGATGGTTGGCTAAAATGTGAAGCGAAGCGGAACCAGTCAACTGTTATTTGTGCCGCTTGAACAGCTTGTTATATTGCAACTTACGCCTAACTTTGATTAGATTAATTAGCTCATATGTTACAACTAAACACAGAATAATAGATGCAACTTTAAATGCAACAACATCTCCCTCGCCACAATCTCCAGAGCCATGAGTACTAAAGTACATAAAAATAGGAAGAACTAAGCCGGTACAAATAATTGTTGCGGATTTAAATACATCCCGGAAGTTTGCAATACACCTTAGTGTTAATGACAAAAAAACAAGGAAAGTATTTAATACAAGCAACCTTATACCTAAGATTATTAAATCTTGATCGGGCCCACCAAAACAAGCAAATGTACTTGTTGAGAATGTCACTAATGTAAAGGCAATCACCAAATTTTTCATGCAATATAACGCCTCGTTAAGGGGCAAATTATAGTTGGTTAAAATAAGCGAGGCACAAGCAAAAACCAACTGTTATTTGTGATCTTCCCCCGATAAAACGGACACATTTTATTTTACGCAGCCAGGGCTTCATATTCTATTGGTGAACAATAGTTT
>OJFV01000191.1_pt1 | contig 24241 bp, 19 predicted proteins | sample 1594391 | NCBI WGS metagenome assembly OJFV01 (sample SAMN05416856, study PRJEB24817) | seawater metagenome | isolation source: Sea water | place: Canada:Atlantic | collected 2013-11
GTCAGACCCATTATTTGATGTCTTGTCAGACCCATTATTTGATGTCTTGTCAGACCCATTATTTGATGTCTTGTCAGACATGGCGCATCTCTATCTCCGATAACTCGTAAACCGTGGTTTCGTGCTGGTTTGCATTGGTAATCAGGACATCAATATCCATGCAAGGAAGAACCCGGTGTCTCGATTGGGTATTCACTTTGGTATCTGCAGCCAAAACCACCACCTTTTGTGCGTTGCGGGCCATGGTCTGTTTGACAGCAGCCTCATCCAGATCGTCAGCGGATAGGCCAAATCTCGGATCAAGGCCACAAGTCCCGAGTACTGCATAATCGGCTGTACAGTCTGAAAGTGCCCTAACCGCCTCAAGCCCCGTAGCGATACCGCCAAAGGGCCTGATCTTACCGCCGATCATAACGGTTTCGATTTCCTTTTCCAACATTACCCCGGCAACCAGAGGAGAAGGTGTGATCACAACCCCCTTAAAATTGTGCGGTAACTGGCGGGCAAAAAATAACACCGAGGTTCCCCCATCGAGAAAAAGGGTCGGTGATCCAGAACAGAGATCAGAAAAAGCATTCGAAACCTTGGCCGGGTTATCCATCGCCGCCTTTGCCATCCAGTTGGTTTGATCTTGCACCCGTTGCACCATCGGGACTGCGGGAACTTGCGGTATTCCTTTGATCGGAATGGCGCCGCCCTTGACCCTTTTTAACAACCCAAGATCTTCCAAAGCGATGAGATCACGACGAACAGTATCTATTGAAACATCAAACTCTTTAGTAATCTCACGCGCCACAAGCGTAAGCCCATCTTGCAAGCGTTTCAGCATCACGGCCTGACGGGTGTCGGGATTGTTTAGATCAAGAAGTAAGTTCGACATAGCCGCCGATCTTTTAGACAAGTAATGGATGAGAAAATTGAAACTTGCAATACATTGCATTTATTTGCATTTTAATGCAACAGCATTTAAGAGATTTTTTCCTCTTCGACCCCTTTTTGAGCTATAATAAAAGCCGAAAAAGGGGCTCGTCTTATGGCTGAGAAAAAAACCGCCCGAGGGAAAAAATCTCTCGATGCAAGAAACGGTACCACTCCGAACTTAAAGGGTGATGCTTTCAAAAACCGCATTATTGACGCGGCCTTGGTTTTTGCTGATACCCATGGTTGGAGCCACTCCACGCTTGGACCTCTTGCTACTCATATGGGGGTTGAGGTCAATGACATCCGGGTTCATTTTGCTGATGCCAATGCTATTGCCAATGCCTGGTTCAGTCGCGCGCAAGATGCCATGCTGACAACACCTCCCAAAGAATTTAGCGATTTATCGGTGCGCGAACGCATCCACCTTTTGATGATGCGCTGGTTCGATACGCTGGCGCCCCACCAGGCAGTCGCCGCTCAGATCCTTCGGGCGAAGACACACTATCCGCATCTCCATCACTGGGTCCCTGCCATTTTTTCACTCTCCCGCACCATTCAGTTACTTCGTGATGCCGCCCAGCTTCACTCGAAGGGCCGCCGCCAACAGATTGAGGAAATCGGACTCACAGCGTTGTTCCTATCCATAATAAAGGTTTGGTGCCGCGATGATAGCCCAAATCAAGAACGCACCCGAAGAACACTGGATCGCCGATTGCAACAGATCGATCGGAACATTCTCAAGTTCTATTCCTGTGTAAAATTTGACCTTTCACTTGAATCTCAAGAACAGTGCAAAATTAAATTTGTCCACTGAAACGTATTATTAATCCTAATGCTAAATAATATATAAGCCGAAAGCTTTGGGGGCTTTTTTGCAATAGAGTTGTAATCGAATTTGACCAACAGCAATTCGGCCCAGAATTTAGTTACTCAGCTACGGTTTCTTTTCGTAGGAAAAGACCCCAATTGCTCAAATGATTTCAAAACTGCTTTGGAAAGATCTGGATCAGCCATTCAACATTTGAAAAAATGTTCGATGGATATCGCAGATAGCGGAACTACCGCATTTTCCCTTTGTGATAAGAATACCTATGATCTCGTCATAATCGACTGTCACTTACCGGATATGTCCGGGAGTGTTATAGCGCGTACTCTTTTGGTTAAAAAGCCGGAATGCCCTTTATTGATGACAGCCCGTAAAGGCTATGAACATTTGGCATTTGAGGTTCTGTCTCATGAAGTAACAGACTATCTCATACGCGATGAAAATCAGAGTTATTTACTCTACGTTCCTATTCTCATAAGCAAGCTTCTTGCCCGCGCTAACAATAATAAAAGACGTATTAAATCCACAAAAACAAAATTAAAAGCGCGTTCCTCTGTAAATAAAAACATAAAGGCGAGCACCACAGAGTTTGACAATAAAAATAACTCTGCTCCATTGGCTGGGAAAGAACTGGCCGCACAATCCAAACTTTTTGAGCTGTCATTAAACTCAATCAATCAAGGTTTTATTGTCTGGGATAAAGACGAGCGAATGGTGGTTTGCAATAATCGTTTTTGTGAATTATTTGCTATTCCACAAGCAGCGATCAAGCCTGGCACAGAAATGATTGAGATCATTCGTTATCTCGCAGAATCAGGTCTTTATGGTAAAGGCAATCCCGAACAGCTTGCCCAAAAAAGATACTTGGAAATTGTGACAGAAGGGATCGTTCCCGAACAGCAGCAGACAACGAATAACGGACGCATTCTTCATGTATTACAACACGAGGCTGCAGGCCTTGGCCGGATAACAACATTTACAGACATTACAGATATACGAAAAGGTGAAAGGACCGCCGCCCTACTCCAAGAAGCAATGCAAACCTTTTCCGACAGCATTATTCTTTATGACAAAGACGAAAAGGTAATCTTTACTAACGCACGTTATCACGAGATATATCCGTACTCCCCCCCGAAAGATGAAATTACCGAATATTCAATGACGGATATATTACGTCGGACACTTGAGGTTGGACAAGTTAATCACCCTCTAGCCAAAAAAGATCCCGATGCCTGGTTGGCCATGCGATTGGCGGAACGACGGGAAAACATGCAAACCCAAGGAATGACGAACCACGCTACCGGGTTGTCTTATTTCTACAAAATAAGCAAGTCGACCAACGGCGGTCACATCCATGTGCAAACAGATATCACAGAGCGTAAACAAGCCGAAGAAAAGCTGCTCAGACGCGAAGAACAACTGATAATACAAATAGAAGAATTGAGAACCAAAGACGAGCGCATGGAAGTACAGGCTGCTGAGCTGGTTTACTTGGCCGAAGACCTTTCGGTGACACACGGTGAACTTGAACGATTAAATGAGCAAAAAGATAAATTTTTCTCGATCATCGCCCACGACCTTAAAGGCCCCTTCAATGCCCTGCTCGGCTTTTCCCGGATGATCTCTGATAAAGAAGCAAACCTTACCCCTGAACAGGCTCTGGAATTCGGCGCATACGTTCATGAATCAGCAAAACAGGTTTATAAGCTATTGGAAAATCTTCTCGAATGGTCTCTCATACAAATGGGGAGGATGGAATTCGTACCCGGCCCCGTTGATTTGGACGAAATAATTTATACCAACATTTCCTTGTTTAAACCGATTGCGGCTAAGAAATTTATTCACCTTCACTATACAGACCTGTCAGGCGCAACAGAAGACCTTACAAATCCTCATTACAAAGTACGCGCCGACCTCCACATGGTAGACACGATCGTACGAAACCTGATCAACAACGCAATCAAGTTTACTCCCAAAGAAGGGGAGATCACGATTAGCACCAAGCATCGTGAAAATGAGGTCGAACTCGAAGTCGCTGATACAGGGGTTGGTATCTCAGATGAGGCTGCATTAAGTCTTTTCCGATTAGATGTAAATACCTCAAACATTGGTACCAATGGGGAAACCGGGACTGGCCTCGGGCTCTATTTATGTAAAGATCTGATTGAACGCCAGGGCGGTAAAATTTATGTAGCGAGCGTTGAGGGACAGGGATCAAAATTCACCATCACACTTCCCTGTTATCAAGAGGATGAATAAAGACAATTTGGGGGAAATTTTCCTCAAAAGTGAATTACTGAAACCGAAAATTAATCGTACTTGTTAATAATATCTATGCCGGGACTTATATGCCGGAGTTTATCTTTGGGAAAAACAACAGAGCATAAGCGCATTATGCCAATTTTGGGTCTGCTATGAACGCATGTTCTGACATTCACATTCTCTATATAGAAAATGATCCTGATATCAGCCAGAACTTCAAGTCTGTCGTTGAAAGTTATGGTAATAAACCCACGGAGACATTCCCCAAAGTCCCCCGCGATAATTCAAAAGAAATATATGACGCACTCTATACCTACAGAGTAGATACAACCCTAACCGGAGAAGCTGGTCTGTTGAGTGCTGCTGCGTGCCGTTACGATCTCGTCGCGATTGATTGCCACCTTCACGATTTGAGCGGGATAGATATCGCGCGCAAACTCCTCGCGAGCAACCCAAACCTCCCCCTTCTTATGATGGCGGGTAAGGGCCATGAACGTTTAGCGGTCGAAGCGATGTCACGCGGGGTAGTGGACTATATCATCAGAGATGAAAAACAAACCTATCTCGAACTCCTTCCCCTTATCATCAACAAATTACTTTTGCGCAGGGAGAGAAGACTAAAGCATCTTGAAACAGAAAGGGCGATGGAACAAAGTGAGCAAAAATTCCATTCTCTGGTTTCAACCTCTCCCGTGTGCATCCACGAAGTCGATCTCAACGGTACAATCGTATCCATGAACCCTGCCGGTCTTGAAATGATGGGAGAAACCGACGAAGCAAAAGTTTGTGGACTCAGGTATTTGGATGTTCCGGTCCTCGAAGACCGGGCCCGCATTGCTGAATTTATAGAAAAGGCCAAACAGGGAATAAGCTCTCGCTTTGAATTTCAAGCTCTTGGGGAAAATGGCATTGTTTACTATTCCAGTAGCTTTGATCCTATCAAGGACCATCACGGCAAAGTCATCCGATTGATGGGGGTGACAGAGGATATCACCGAACGCAAACTCGCAGAGAAGGCCCTGAAAGAAGCGCGAGACCAGTTGGAACTCAAAGTCGAGGAGCGCACAGAAAAACTCCGTCATGAGATCAACGAAAGAAAACAAACCGAGCAAAAATTAGCTGACCAATCTAGACTGTTTGAATTGGCCTTAAGCTCTATTGATCAGGGGTTTGTGGTATGGAATGAGAGCCAACGCCTCGTGATTTGTAACAATCGGTTTAGAGAAATATTTAGCATTCCCCCTGATATGATCAATCCAGGTACGACATTGATTGACCTGCTTCGCTTTCTTGCAAAATCGGGTTATTACGGCGAATGTGATATCGAAAAGCAGGCCCAGAAACGGTATATTGAAATTCTGAACGAACAAGATTTACACGAGCAACAGCACTCCACAAAAACAGGCCGAGACCTTTATGTCCGCAGGTACCCAATTAAAGGCTTTGGCAGGATCACAACCTTCACGGATGTCACAGATATTATTGAACGTGAAAAAACCTCCCAGCTTCTTCGGGAAGCAATAGAAACTTTCTCTGATAGCGTGATCCTCTACAATGAGAAAGAACAGGTGATTTTTACCAACGACCGCTACCACGAAGTTTATCCAAATTCGCCGCCAAAAGATCAGGCTATTGGATCAAAAATGATAGATATGTTGCGCTGTTCTTTAGAGGCGGGACAGATCGATCACCCCCTGGCAAAGTCAGACCCCGAAGCCTGGCTCGACATGACCCTGGAAAAACGGCGAGAAAAAGACAACACCGAAGGGGAAACGACCCACTCAAATGGTCATAGTTATTACTATAAACGCCATAGGTCCAGCAGTGGTGGTCATATTCACATCCAATCGGACATTACAGAACGCAAACGTGATGAAGAGGCTCTTATCAGGCGAGAAGAGCGCCTAAATCGACAAATCGCTGAGCTACGAAACAAAGACGAGCGCATGGAAGCCCAAGCAGCCAACCTGGTAAATTTGGCAGAAGATATCTCTATTACACATGGTGAACTCGAAAAGCTCAACGCGCAAAAAGACATGTTTTTCTCCATCATTGCTCACGATCTCAAAGGCCCGTTCAATGCCTTGCTTGGTTTTACCAGTCTGCTGTCTGATCCGGGTGAAGATCTCACGCCAGAAGCCGCCAAAGAGTATGGCAATATTGTCCATGAATCAGCTCAAAATGTATTCAAACTCTTGGAAAACTTACTCGAGTGGTCACTATTACAGATGGGCCGGATTGATTTTGACCCCGGGCCAGTAGATTTAAACAGTTTATTTTTTTCAAATCTGACGTTGTTTCGCCCCATTGCCGAAAAAAAACAAATTCGCCTGATATGCGATATCAAAAACAGCCCTGAAGGCACCCCTCCATTAACTCTTCTGGCCGATACGCACATGGTCGATACTATTATCCGCAACCTGATCAACAACGCGATCAAGTATACCCCCGAACTGGGCGAAGTTGTCATTTCTGCTCGGCACAAAAATGACTGGGTGGAAATTGAGGTCTCCGATACCGGGGTCGGTATTTCAGACGAAAAAGCAGCTCGTCTCTTCCAACTCGACAAAAACACAACAACAACGGGAACCAGTGGAGAAACCGGCACTGGTTTGGGGCTCTACCTCTGCAAGGATTTTGTTGAACGTCAGGGCGGTCATATTTCATTAGAAAGCAGCGAAGGCAAAGGCACAAAGTTCCGCTTTAAGTTACCAATTTATCATGACGAACCCTCTGCAGAAAGCGCCATAGATTAAAAAAAAGAGCACGATGATCTGCTCACGGGCCAATAATCTTTGCACACACGATCTCTTTTTTAAGACCAATTTTATATTTTGATTAAAGAAAATAATTTTCAAAATACTGCTGGTGATGTGCAGGAGACCATCGTTACAGCCTTATTGCCGCGGACCCGAAAACGATGCGGGATGCGGCCGTCAAACTTATAGACATCCCCCTCCCTAAGCAGTTGATTTTGATCGCCGATCTCAACAGCGAGCACATCGTCAATTACAATACCGATCATCTCACACTCCTCTTGCATTTGTGACAGCCCGGTATCGGCACCGATCTCGTACTTCTCGTACTGAAACAAAATGGTGGGTTCTTTGTTTGAGGCCACCTGCCAGTAGCGTACTCGATTGTTGGTAATCGCATTCAATTCTTCAAAACGAAAGAACACCTTTTCCAAACTGATAGGCTCTGCCTGCCAGAACTCCGCCATCGAAAGCGGAAACACCCGCAGTAGTTTGACCATGGTGCCGATGGTAGGATTGAGGCTTCCCTTTTCGATCATGGAAATCGCCGCATTGCTGACCCCACTGAGCTTGGCCAGCTTTCGTTGCGAGTATCCAAACTTTTCCCGTGTCAGCCGCAAACGTTTGCCGACCTCGTTCGTGTCCGGGTTATCACCCAAATCGGAAGAAACTGGTGCTTCAGGAGCCATGTAAAAACCTACACTGTTAAACCGTTAAATAAATTGAACAAATAAACTTTAATACTACGTAATATCAGCATCTTAAGGGAATCATTGTTAAATATTGAATATAATAATCATAAAAAATACAATATCAACAACGAGAGATAAACAAAATCATCCCTCCAGATCGGTACATAAACTGCGTGGCTGATAAAACAGGAATTTCAGTGCATGGCCTCTATAGACCCAACCGATTATATTGATCTCAATCGCTACCCGATAAACACCCCAAGTTCATCTTCCTACCAAAAAGTGCTGTCAGATATCCACGCTGATCTGGCAGAGGACGGGTGCGCTGTCTTGCGGGGGTTTATCCGTCCCGACCGTATTCCTGAGCTAATAGCAGAAGCAGACACAGTCGCAGCAAAGGGGCATCGCTCTTTTAGCCGGACCAACGCCTATTTCACTCAGGATGATCCCAGCTTGCCACAAAGCCATCCCTTAAGGCGTTTCTATGATCGCTCCAACTCTTTTATCCCCGCCGATAATTTCACCGGGGATACCATCCTGCGCAATATCTATGAGTGGCCGACCTTTCCAAAATTCATTCAGGCCGCATTGGCCGAGCAGAACTTCTATCGCTACGCCGATCCACTTGCGGACGTGATTATCAACACAGTTGAAGAAGGCGGCGGATTTCCCTGGCATTTTGATACCAACAACTTCACCGTCACCCTCGCGATCCAGAACGGATTGCAGGGCGGAGAATTTGAATACTGCCCCAACATTCGAAACTCAAGCGATGAAAACTATGCAGCGGTGCAAGAAGTCCTTGAAGGTACATCCCCCCAGGTTAAAACCCTGCATCTGGAGCCCGGAGACCTGCAAATCTTCAAGGGTAGATACGCCCTGCACCGGGTCAAACCGGTTGAGGGAGATCGCAAGCGCTACGTTGCAATTTTTTCCTATGTCCAAGCCGACGGCATGGTCGGCAGCCCCGAACGCACCCAACAACTCTACGGTCGCACCTTGCCAATCCACCACGAACGCGCAGGCCTTCGTACGGATAGTCTCGTGGACTAAAATAGGGATAGTGTGAAAGGGAAAGACTCCCTTTCGAGCCCTTCACTTAATAACCTTTTTAAAGTGCTTTTTGCGCCTCGATCTGTTTCCAAAGTTTATTTGATTCAAGACCTAAGAGATTGCAAAGCATCGCAAACTCTTTTTCTTCGCGGGGATCGACCGTACGGTCAGCGCAGATGATCAGGTGGGCGACGCGCAGCAGGGTCCGGGATTTTTTATAATTGCCTTCGAAGACTTTGATTTTCTTATAAAGTTCGGCTTTAGTACCTTCTGCCTCAGTTTTGAGCAGATAGATATAATCGTCGAGGATTTCAATCGCGCGCTCGGGATCAAAAGTCTTCAGGGCTTCGATGTTATCCATGGCATAGTCGATGGAATAGCGTTCTTGGAGTGAAACCTCACCATCGCTATAGGCCGTGAGGGCGCACACAGCCATGGCTGCGTGCAGGAAGTCACGGTTTTGATAACGGCGCACTTCGGTGACAAGTTTCTCAAGCAACAAACTGGACATGAATTTCCCTCTTTACCTCTATTGGGCTTCTACCCTTTGCCGATCCTCTATTAGAACCTGATTATTTTTACCCTTTATATAAAGCCTGTATATAGAGATAGAAGTTCCCCGCCAAAATATCCAGTTCTATCCCGCAATTGATGATGAAAATTTGGTGAAGCTCGCCATAAAACGAACAAACAAGCGTTGCATTATCATTCGTAAAATTTAAGGTCCGAACCCTGGTCTAGCCCAAACAAGATATTTAATATGTTTTTTGAAAACAATCTGGTAACGTTTTCCGGTTAGATTTTGATGTATAAATTTTAGTACGATTATTGGCCCAATACTACGTGATCAACGATTTCATTTCCAAGGATACCTCATGAGCTTTCTTTCTGTTATCAAACGCGTGACCTCAAAGTCCCTGATCTCCACAGTTCTTGGGGCATTTTTGGCAGCTGATATAGGTTTGGGCCTGAGTTGGGGACTGGGTGTTGCTGTCGGAGGGCTTTCTCTGAGCAGCTCTCGCGTATGGGCCGAAGATCACGTTAACCCTGCGATCTGGAAGTTAAGCGACGAAGACAGCGAGATCTGGTTGTTTGGCACCGTGCACGCTCTTGAGAAAGGTCTCGACTGGCGTACCGATAAAATAAACAACGCCTTTGATGCATCAACGACCTTTTATATGGAAGCGCCGGTCAACGAAGCCACCCCTGAAATCATGGTGCCGATGATGCAAAAACACGGCATCAATCATTCAGGCCAACCCTTTTACGAAAACCTCAGCCCCGAGGGTCACGCCTATTTCATGAAGGCCCTAAAATCCCTCGGCATGCCGGAAAATGCGGTTGGAAACTTCGCCCAAATGCGCCCCTGGTTGGTGGCCGTCACGCTGGTGACCATCCAGATGCAGGCCAAAGGCATAGACCCGGAAGCGGGTGTCGACAAAGTCTTATGGAACGCGGCCAAGGCAAACGGCAAAGAACTAGGATACCTGGAAACTCTCGATCAACAGTTCAGCATTTTTGGCAACCTGAACCCACAAGAAGACATCGAGTTTTTTGAAGCTTCCATGCAGCAGTTGGTCGAAGATACTGACATGCTCGACCAAATGTTCGGGTTTTGGAAAACAGGCAATGTCGAGGACCTCGCTGAACTGATGAACGCTTCTTTCGGTGACGATGACAAAATGAAAGCCGCCCTACTCACAGACCGCAATCTGAACTGGGCTTATCAGATCCACAAGCTAATGAAGGGTTCCGGCAAAACCTTCATCGCCGTCGGCGCCGGCCACCTCGGCGGCGACAAATCCGTACAGCATTTCCTAAACCAACTGGGCTACGAAGTGGTGCGGCAGTGAGAAAACTCATAAAAAAGGCAACCCATTACCTGTAGACCCAAACTCAAAGGCGAATAAAGAAACAAGTTATTTCTCGCATTAAGATAAACCCCATTGAACCGTCACATTTCAAATACACCAAATTTTCACCTTAAATTTCAAAATCTTAAGGCAATAAAAAAATTCCTACAATAAATATTGTTAAAAAAAATAACTTCATCTGAAAACTATTTATCGCCACTCAGTTGTGTTGCTCCTTACATACAAGTATAAAAATACTTCCCTACATCGGACTTCTTAATCCGTAATCACCACAAGAAATCCAGGCCAACTCATAGCAAGCTCGCAACTAAATATATTGCTATGGGGGTGGGGAAACGCACGTCAAAAATAAATAGCGTATGTTATTATAGGGTTACATTAATGAATTTATTAAAAATAGCCATATTTGGCTCACTACTTTTATCCGTTGCAGCTTGTCAAACAACAAGACCAGTTCCAGCAGGAATGTATCATAGCCAGCAAAAATACCTGACTTTTGGAGAGAAAAAAGCGATGGTCGGTGCAATGGATACAAACGGCGCCTATACCTTCGGCTGGGCCTGGAACCAAAGCAGTGTAGAAAGCGCCATAGAAAGCGCAACTACAGGATGCGTAGAAGGTAGATATAGCTCTGAGATAATTGGGGAATGCAAAGTTCATTTCATAGGAAATACAAATGTGAGAAACTTTTCAGAAGAAGACCTCAAGCTTGCGATTGCTGCCTATGAAAAAGGTGAACCAATAGTAAAAGTAGAAAATGTAGAGTAATATCACTTTAAATACTCCCGCCGCCCCCCAATCATGCCCTCGAGCGCATGATTGGGGGGCGGTATGGAGCTCAACACTCCTCAAATTTTGGACAATCTGCATTTCCTGCTAACATTCGAAAACACCCTTGGTAGTATAAGACACTCCCTCAGTAGTTAGTTTCCATACGATGCCTTTGTGACCGTCGGAGATTACACATGAACTCTACCTCAGCGCCGTCTCGAAAACTTGCTATTCTATCTTTTCTGACCCTCGATGGTGTCATGCAAGCACCTGCCAGTCCGCAAGAGGATACCTCAGGTGGGTTCACGCGTGGCGGGTGGGCGAGCGATTATTGGGCTGAGGTCATGGAGCAGGCCCAACGCGTGGCCATGAGCGAGCCTTATGACATGCTTTTTGGCCGCAAAACCTACGAACTTTTCGCACCACATTGGTCGGCGGCCAGCACCCACGATCCACTCGCGGCAATGATGAACAGTGCCAAGAAATATGTCGTATCCAACCAAGAGCTTGATCTGACTTGGCAAAACTCTGTGCTTATCTCTGGTGATATTTGTTCGAAAATCACAAAGCTAAAACAGCAACCGGGAAACTTAATCCAGGTCCACGGCAGCTACGAGTTAATACAGACACTACTTAAGAACGATTTGATCGACGAATTCCGCCTGTGGACCTTCCCCGTAATGCTCGGCCAAGGCAAGCGCCTGTTTGGCGAAGGCGTCACCCCACAAAACCTGACCTTAGTAAAATCAGACACAACAAAAAACGGTGTTTCCATGGGGATATATACACGCTCGTAGTACGGACCACCTGAAAGTACTGGATCGTATTTGATCGGGATTTAACTCAACAGCTCTAATCGTTCTTGGGCTATATAACTACAGAATGATTGTCTTCCATCTTCTTAATTACCAGTGGCGCAAATTTTCTGGGTAGGAGCAATTGCCTTTGTACACAGGACTGCCTCTGTCGGAGAGATATTGCCTCGCTCTTTTATTTCTGCAACGGTTTTCAAAGAAGGCGTCGGCTGTCTATAAGCTCCCTTTTGGAATTCTTTATACTCAACATGGAGATGCGGAAATATCGTTCCCTTCTTGCCCGTTAGTCCGACAACACACCCAATCTGAACTTTATCCCCGGCCTTTACGAAGCTCTTACTCATATGAAGAAACATAAAGTACATTAGCTTCTCACCTTGGGTCTCGACCATGATGGTTCCCCAAGGATCATTCTGAGGTGAATAAAGTTTTCCTCGATATTTCATCTTCACGACAACGCCCTCAACAGGCGATGTCACTTTGGTTGGAGTTCTGGCTCTGTAATCAATCCCGGCATGAAGCAATTTATAGGACCGACCACACTCCATTTTACTATCGCAGCTATCTAGAAATGGATTTCAAACAGACGTTTCATAAGGATCTAACTCGTTCAGGACTTCGCCCTTACGAAAGGCAAAGTGATCATTGGATAATGTAGGGATTAGTATTTTTTAATAGCAGATGTATTCCAGCAATCTACGTATGCCTGATGGATACACTCAATTTTTAATTTTGTAGCAGTTTCCTTTATAGAATCTGGAAATGTTGTATCAATTTCTTTCAAAGTTTTTTGTGCAAACTCATTTCCTTCAGAAGCTGCAATGCTATACCACATATACGCTGCAACCGGATTTATTTTTGGGACACCTTGCCCCCCGAAATACATTGAGCCTAAATTATACTGAGCTGGGCTATAGCCCTGTTCGGCCGCGAATAAATACCATTTGATCGCAGTTTTATAATCCTGAGGCACTCCTTCTCCGTTGTCGTACATCGAACCAAGATTAAATTGTGCAGGAGCGTATTGTCGTTCAGCAGCCCGTTGGTACCACATGATCGCAACTTGGTAATCTAGCTCAACACCCAGCCCTGTATGGTACAATAACCCCATATCATATTGAGCTCTTGCATCTCCTTTCTCAGCTAGCGGGGCCCATTCTTTTATAGCGCCAGCATAATCCTCGTTGTGAAAAGCCTCTACTCCCTTCTGAAAATCAGCCGAAAAAGCGGCGTTATTATTCAAAATGCTTAAGAGTAAAAGTGTAAAAACATACAGACGTTTCATAGGGGACCTAGCTAGTTCGATTTATGCCAATCACGGAGCAAATGTGGAGTTTAAGAAATAAAACTTTCTGATCAATTTTGGAGCGAAAGAGCCAAATAGCGAACAGGCTTTATTGCACCTGATGCCTTTACACTTTCCCAATGAACCAACCTATTCAGCAATAATTTTCAAAATACTTTGGGCTTCTTCAACGCCCTGATCAGCGGCGAGTTGATACCACTTTTTAGCTGTATCCATATTTTCAGGAACGCCCGAACCAAAGTGGTACATCATACCCAGAATTAACTGCGCCTGTGCCTCGCCTTGTTCTCCGGAAAGTACCAACCATTTATGGGCCAGCTCGTCACTGGCGGTGACGCCCTGACCTTCTTTGTACATCACACCGAGATAATACATGGCTTTTGCATTGCCCTGCTCGGCAAGTGGCATCAGCTCTTCCAATGCGGCCGCAAAATCTCCTCTGCTCAAGGCATTTTCGCCTTTCTGGAAATCAGCAGATAACACTGGTGCTGTTAAACTCAGACTGAAAAGAAAAAGAACCGATGCAAATAAGCGTTTCATTTTGGACCTGTAACTGAAGTGATTTTACCAAGAGACATATTTAACAAAACCAAAGACCTTACGCACGATATAGTTGTAATAAAACCATACAAGATCAACACCCGGCATAGTCCTTCATATTGCATTGCTGGGCCAGTTTATCGCCGAGGATCAGCTCGGCGGAAGACATTTTTTGTTCGATAATGCCTTTGTTTTTATGAGATGTTTTGTTGCCGAGCGCCGCGGCAAGGGACCACCACATATAAGCACGGGTCAGGTCTTTGGGCACGCCATTGCCTTGCATATTCAACAGACCAAGGTTGGTCAGCGAGGGGGCAAATTTCTGGGCGGCGGCTTTTTGATACCACCCGATTGCAGCGGGGTAATCCTGGGCCACGCCGTCACCGTTTTCGTACATCGATGCGATACCATGCTGGGCCGAAGCATGGCCCTGTTTGGCCGCCAGGGTGTACCACTTGGCTGCGGCGACAAAATCCTGCGGGACACCGTCTGCGTTATCGTAGATTAGACCCAGATTATATTGTGATGTGACGTGGCCTTGTTCTGCCGCGAGACCGTACCACTTAAGGGCGGTCTGAGCACTTTCCAACACTCCCTGGCCGTTGTCATACATGTAGCCCAACTTACCCTGGGCCATAGCTTGGCCCTGATCCGCAGCAAGCCTGTACCATTTAAGCGCTTGTTTATAGTCCTGTTTTATCCCTTTGCCCTGGTGATACAGTGCGCCCAAATTGAATTGAGCCGCCGCATTGCCCTGCTCTGCAACCGGGGCCCACTGTTTGAAAGCACCTGCGTAATCACCTGTCTGATAGGCAATCTGTCCTTTTTCCAAATCCCCCAAAACTACAGTATTATCGGACCCTTCAAACATCCCTAAATATTCGATGGCCCCGTCGTGCCCCTGTTCTGCGGCGAGCCGATACCACTGCGCAGCGGTCTCTTTATCTTGAGCGACACCCTTACCGTTTTTATACATATTACCGAGCGCGTATTGCGCCTTGGCAGAGCCCCGTTGTGCAGCCCGTTTGTACCATTTGAGCGCAATCGCTAAGTCTTGTGGACCGCTTAGTCCTTTAAACGCCATATCGCCCAGCGCCAGTTGCGAGGGGACATCGCCCTGTTCGGCCGCGCGTTTGTACCAGTGGCCAGCCACCTTGTAATCGCGCGGTCCCGCTTTCCCCGTGCTATACAAATATCCAAGGGTGAACTGAGCCAGGATGTTATCTTGTTCCGCGGCACTCCTGTATAAGTATAGGGCCGTATCAAGGTGATGTGCTACCCCATCACCAAACTCGTACAAAAATCCCAGGTTAAGCTGGGCTTCGGCGAGGCCCTGATCCGCCGCGAGACGGAACCACTTGGCGGCAATGCCGTAATCTTGCGGTCGGCCCTTGCCATCTAGGAACATCAGGCCGAGGCCGAATTGTGCCTTGGCATAACCTTCTTCAGCTAATGAGCTCCATTCCCTAAAGGCGCTGTCATAGTCGGCTTTGTTATAGGCGTTTAACCCCCGCCTATAGTCAGCCGCAGCTCCCGATCGCAGAGGTTTGGCCGGAGTTTTAAGCTCGGTCTCATTCTGGCTTTTAGAGTTGGGCTGGCTTTTAGAGTTGGGCTCAAGATAATCCTTCATACGCATGACGGTTTCGAGCATAACTTTTGCTTGGGAATGGTCTTGCTCCGCGGCAAGCTCGAGCCATTTTTGCGCAACCTCAAGATCTCGCGGCACCCCTTCGCCATAATTGTACATCCGCCCCAGATCAAACTGGGCAAGTACATACCCACCCTCGGCCGCCCGCGTGAACCACGCCATTGCGGTCTTGATATTGGCCGAAACGCTGTAGCCCTTTTTGTACATCAGACCGATCACATACTGCGCCTCGGCATCGCCCTGTTCGGCGCGCGGAGACAACTCTTGAAAGGCAATTTCATAATCCCCGTTGTCATAAGCCAAGAACCCCTTGCGCCCCTCTGGAAACATCACCATCAACACCGTCATGGCAATCAGAAAAAGCGCAGAAAATATAAACCAACGGATCATTTGATGCCTGTGAGGTGAGGGGAGAGTTGAGGTAAGAGTGATTGGGAGATCAACAGCCCTTGTAGTTCTTGGTAAGGCATTCTTCGGCGAGTTTTTTGGCTTCTTTCAATTCAGACGCAGACAGTAAACTCTTGGTGTAATCAAGGTTTTTAACTGCGTTGTTTTCCCCCTGATCAGCAGCAAACGACCACCACATGTAAGCGCGCAGCAAATCCTGACTTCCCCCTTCAGCCTCACCATAGATGAGACCTAGGTTATATTGAGCGGAGGCATCTCCTTGTTCAGCAGCAAGTTTGGCCCATTTAACCGCGGTATCGAAATCTTGAGGAATGCCCAGCCCACTGTAATGTACCGAACTCAGATTTTTTTGAGCAATGACATGCCCTTGTCTCGCAGCCATTGTGTACCATTTGATTGCTGTTTTATAATTCTGGGAAACACCCTGTCCCTTAAAGTGCAAATTACCAAGATTAAACTGGGCTTCAGCAAGTCCTTTTCTCGCAGCACGTTGATACCATTTCAGCGCAGTTTTGTCGCTTTGCGTAACTCCCTGCCCCAATTGATACATTCCTCCAAGATTACTTTGCGCAATAAGATCCCCCTTATCAGCGGCAAGCTTTGTCCACTTTAAGGCCTGTTCAAGGTCTTGAGCCACACCTTGGCCATTGAGGTACAAGTTTCCAAGGCTGGATTGCGCAAGCACATATCCTTGCTCTGCTGAGAGTTTATACCATTGAAAGGCAGCCTTATTATCTCTAGCAACACCTTTTCCTTCACGGTACATCACCCCCAGATTATGCTGAGCGTCTGCATATCCTTGCTCTGCCGAAAGGCGAGTCCATAAAAGTGCCTTATCGAAATTTTGTGCCGTCCCTAGCCCTTCCAGATGCATCACCCCCAGATTATACTGGGCATGGGCAGAACCCCGTTCAGCTACGGTGGTTAATTCCTTCACTGCCGTTAGGTAATCCCCCTTTTTGTAGGCCTCGATCCACTTGGGATCATCAGCTGAAAGGGCAGGGTTTCCAAGTAAGAAACTGAGGACAAGAACGGACAGAACAAACAAACGTTTCATGAGGAACCTGTAGAGATAAAAAAGGAGTGGAAAGAGTATTTAGCAACTCTGGGAGAGCCTTGCACGATATAGTTGCGTAAACGGACGGTCGATCAACAGCCTTGGTAGTTCTTGGCGAGGCATTCTTGGGTAAGTCTTTTGGCTTCATCCAATAGATTATCAGATAGCTGAGGGATTATCTCTGCTAATGCTTTGTCGGCTCTTTCCAAACCCTGATCAGAGGCAAGTTTGAACCACATATAGGCATATAAATAGTCTCTTTTAATTCCTTGCCCTTTGGAGAGAAAGACAGCCAAATTTGCTTGTCCGTCTGCATGTCCCTGTTCAGCTGTAAGTTTGCTCCATTTCACAGCTTGCACGTAATCTTGAGCGACACCTTCTCCTGTTGCATACATCACACTCATGAAATTTTGAGAGAAGGCTTCGCCTTGTTTGGCTGCAAGGCGAAACCATTTGATAGCGTCTTCTGTGCTCTGCTGGATACCATTTCCTTCATAGTACATGCTGCCTAAATTCTTCTGTGCTAAGGCGTACCCTTGCTCTGCTGATAGTCTAAACCACTTGATAGATTCTATGTTATCTTGTCCGACCCCATGCCCGTTACCATACATCGTACCAAGTTTGTTCTGCGCATCAACCTGCCCTTGTTCTGCAGCAAGCTTATACCATTTGATGGCTTCCTTCTGGTTTTGAACGACACCTTCACCTTTAGAGTATATCTTTCCCAACCTAAACTGGGCAGAAACGTCACCCTGTAGGGCGGCCAGCTTGAACCATTTTAAGGACGTGTTGTAGTTTTGGGTAACACCTTCGCCACTTTTGTATGCTACCCCTAGAATGAATTGTGCATCAGAATGACCATTCTCAGCTGCAAGCTCATACCACTTGAAAGCAGCCTCTTTGCTTATCGGAACGCCCAGTCCTTCATCGAAGAGGACCCCTAAATTAAATTGGGCATCGGGGTATTCTTTTTCTGCTGAAAGTTCAAACCATTTTCGAGCTTCGATATAGTCCTTGGGAACACCACCCCCTTCGAAATAAATAACACCTATATTGGATTGAGCAGCAGCACTACCTTGGTCTGCTGCTAATTGAAACCAGTTGAAAGCTTTTTTATAATCTTGAGCGACACCTTCCCCCATATAGTATGACGAACCCAGGCTCACTTGAGCCGTAACATACCCCTGCTCTGCTGAAAGGTGAGTCCACATAAAAGCCTTATCAGAATCTTGCGGTGTCACGATCCCTTCAAGATGCATCACGCCTAAATTGTACTGAGCAGAATCCGAGCCGCCCTCAGCCAAAAGCGTTAATTCTTTTAGTGCGGTCTCATAATCCCCATTTTTATAAGCCACTACCCATTTGGGATCATCAGCTGAAAAGGCAGGAGTGCCAAACAGGATGCCGAGAACAAGAACGGGTAGAACAAATAGAGACAGAACAATCAAACGCTTCATGGGAAACCTGTGGCAGATAAAGAAGTAGTGGGAAAAGGGGTGGATAGAGTGTTTATCAACTCCAGGATGATCTTGCACGAAATAGTTGTGCAAGTTACCCCTCGATCAACAGCCTTTATAAAATTTCTCAAAGCATGCGCTTACCATGGTATTGGCCATATCCAATTGCGTTGCTGTCATTCTCTGGGCGGCAAGGTCTCGGTTCTCTACAGCATCTTTTATGCCTTTTTGTGCGGCAAAACTCCACCACATGTATGCACGCGGCAGATCAGAACGCGCACCTTCGCCCTTGGCATAGGCAAAACCGAGATTATTCTGTGCACCTTTATGCCCCCGCTCCGCCGCAAGCAGGTACCAGTTGAGGGCAGCGTTGTAATCCTGTTCGACCCCTTGGCCCGTGGCATAAGCATAACCCAGGTTAAATTGCGCGGAGAGATATCCTTGCTCGGCCGCAAGCTTTATCCAATTGACCGCCGTTTTGTAATTCTGGTCAACACCGCGCCCCTCTAGATATAACAAACCGAGGTTCATCTGTGCATCAACGTTACCCTTTTCGGCCAGAGGCTCCCACTCTTTTACGGCAGTGGCATAATCACCTTGATCATAAGCATTCAGTCCTTTGCCAAAGTCCGGAGAGGAACTTGAACTGGCACAGCCGGACAAAAGTGTGAAACTCATAAGTAGGGCGACGAGGATAAAAAATCGTTTCATGTGTGGGCTTCTTATTTGAGATCGGAATATATAAAAGACAAGGGAATGGTCATTATTCAAAGTATCATCAACAGCCCTGATAGTTCTGAGCCAAGCATTCCTGGACAAGTATTTTAGCCGCGGTCACTTGGCCCGGAGACATTTCTTTTTCCATGTCATCGCGATATCGCTTAGGATTTTCATCCCCCTGAGCAGCGGCAAGTTTGTACCATTTCGCCGCTAGAGAAGAGTTTTGAGGAACACCGTCGCCGAACTCGTACATATCACCCAAAGAAAATTGAGCATCCGCATATCCATTTTCTGCGGCAAGCCTGTACCATTTGACAGCTTTTGTCAGATCTTTTTCGACCCCCTGGGCCGTATCATACAGCACCCCCAGATTATATTGCGCTTCGATATGTCCCTGATCCGCCGCCAAGGTAAAATACTTGATCACAGCAGGGTAATACTGCTCGACCACCTTGCCCTCAATATATAAATGCCCGAGAGCATATTGAGCATTCGGATCGCCTTTTTTTGCCAGATCACTCCATATTCGGAAGGCCGTCCGATCATTATTATTGTCATAGGCTTCCATGCCTTTCAGGTACCCCGCAGAGGGGGTTAGATCAGGCCTTTTGGTGCTTTGATTAGTTTTGGAGGCCTTGTTTACCAATATCTCGCGGGATGTATCATTTCGTTTTGGAATTTCGTCTGGCTTAGGTTTGGGTTTTGGGATGGCGGCTGTTTGCTTGCGTGCAGTTTTTCCGCCCAACTGACTGGCATCGCCATTTAAGTTATTAAGATGAAATCTTGCCTTTGCATGCCCCTGGTCTGCGGCGCGCTTCATCCACTTGGCCGCTTCCGCCTTGCTTTGGCTTACCCCAAGGCCTTGGCGAAACATTTCACCCATCATGAACTGCGCCTCAACCACGCCTTCTTCGGCAAGGGGGTAAAGCAGTTCCAGCGCGGTGAAATAGTCTTGGCTAGTGTAGGCTTCTATGCCTTCCTTAAAGCCGTCTATAACGATCATTTCCTGTTCAATTCGGGGCTTTCTCGTTTCAATCACTTTTTGTTTTGTGTATTCCGCTTGGGCTGCGTGTTCGGTTTCCAATTCTTGCCCCATCTCAGCCAGCAATTCCCCGGCCCCCTCAACACCTTGATCCGCAGCAAGTCGGAGCCATTTTATCGCTTCTTTCCGGTTATAAAGCGCGGTGCCTTCGACACTGGTGTATAGCCCGGCCATGTGTTGGCCTTCTGCATGACCTTGTTCAGCGGCAAGCCGGAACAGTCTTAAACCCTCCGGCCTGTTAACAGGTAATCCCTCTCCCAAAGTGTGCATCATCCCCAAGGTGAACTGAGAGTCCGCGTGTCCTTCCTTGACCAAAGGGATCAGGTATTTGATCCCGGTTTTGAGATCTCCACCTTTGATAAAATCCAGCGCCTTGGAAAACCTGTCATCAAGGTTGGATGACGAAGCTATGTCTTCGCGATTTGTTATCTCATTGCTTGTTATTTTTTTTAACCGGATATAGTTTTCCTGTCCTTCGCTATCACCCGCAACCGCCGCAAGTCGATACCATCCCTTGGCACGTTCTAGGTCTTTGTTAACAAATACATCTTCTTCATAAATCTTACCAAGATCGTTATAGGCATCTTCCATGCCCGCTTCAGCAGAGCGTTTATAAAGTGAAATGGCTTTTCCCGTATTCTGTTGAACTCCCAAACCATAGTGGTAAAGACCCGCAAGACCATGGAGCGCCGCCTCGCTCCCTTGATCAACAGCAAGGCTAAAATACGTAAAAGCCTTGTCATAGTCCTTAGGAATGCCCCTGCCATAGCGGTACATCGCCCCGAGCAGAGCTTGGGCATAAACGTTGCCATGATCCGCCGCCCGCCGCATCCAGACAAAGCCCGTTTTACGATCCTGCGGCAGCCCTAACCCCTCGCTGTACATTGAGCCGATCAGGAACTCCGCCATCGGCTCCCCCTCTTCGGCGAGAGGCATAAGTTCTTCATACGCGACGTCATAGTCCTTTTCAAAGAATGCCTGAGCGCCCCTTTCCAAATTCTGAGCAAAGGAAATGCTGCTTGTGACAAACGTGGCGAGAAAAACAGCGAGAGCAACGATACGTCTCATCTTGGAACCTGCGAGGTTGTTCAATGTATAAGCGGGGTATAAGCGGGCAACATAAGAAGGAGATCCCATTCGGAAGAGACAGAGTTAAATCAACACCCCTGATAGTTCTGGGCCATACAATTGCGGGCCATGTTTTCAGCGCTCATGATTTCAGATGACGTTAATTTGAGCTTCGCTTTGTCCCGGTATTTTTTTGCCTTTTTATTTCCCTGGGCAGCGGCAAGGGACAACCACATGTATCCACGTATGGTCTCTTGAGCAGTTCCATATCCAAGCAGATACAGTCGGCCGAGATTGGTTTGGGCAAGAGGATAGCCTTGAGCAGCGGATAGTTTGTACCATTTCACCGCAGCTTTTAGATCTTTTGTCGTACCTTCACCGTATTCTTTGAGAACCCCGAGAAGATGTTGAGCATCCGGGTTCCCTTTCACAGCCGCTTGAAGCCCCCATTTATATGCTTTGAAAAGATCCTCAGGCACCTTTTCTCCCGCATAGTATAAGATGCTTACCTCCAACTGTGCTTTTTCATATCCCTGTTCAGCAGAGCGTAAATACCATTTGAGAGCCTGGGCATCATCCTTTGCGATCCCATCGCCTCGAGAATAGAAATTCCCAAGAAAATATTGCGCTGCCGGATCACCCTTTTTCGCATCATTCATCGTTTGACTTATAATCGCCGCAGGATTGATTGTTAGAAGGTCCAATACATCTACAGATTTAATTCTTGGCGGTATCGCATCGGGTTTTCGCTTCGGCTTTGGAACGGACGCGACCTCAACGTTCTTTTTGGGTGGGCTCTCAAGCGTACCTAATCGGCTCAGGTTTTTCTTTGCGCTCTCATGGCCTTGATCTGCGGCACGTTTGTACCATTCTGCTGCTTTTTGCGGATCTTTTCTCAAGCCAAAACCAAAGTGATGGGTCAGGCCCATATAGTACTGCGCCGCTTGGTGTCCCTGAACGGCGGCAAGCCCGGTCCATTTCAGCGCTTCGCCGCCATCCTTATCCACACCCAACCCCTTGCGATACATTTGCCCCAGCACGAACTGAGCTTCCATCTCGCCATCTTCCGCAAGAGGAAAGAGCTTTTCCATTGCATCAAAATAATCACCCTTTTCAAAGGCATTAAGGCCAATTTGAAGAGCATGAGATCCGACAACTGAGCTCTTTGAAGCCTCCTTGGCATTGCTTAATTGTGATGCCAAAAGTAAGGCCAGCTGCCTTTTACCTTCTTCATCGCCCTGATCTGCCGCAAGCTGGAAAAATTCAACTGCTTTGCTGCGGTCCTCTGGCACTCCCAAACCATCCCGATAGAGCTGCCCCAAAGCAACCTGGGCATAGGACGATTTCTGATCGGCAGATAACCTGAACCATTTGAGGGCTTCGTCATAGTCCTGAGACACACCGAAACCATCAATATACAAGGCACCCAGCATATACTGTCCACTTGCATGCCCTTGAGCGGCAGCTAAGCGGTAGAGCGCGACAGCCGTTTCATAATCTTGCTCGACACCATGTCCATCCCTGTACATGTTCCCCAGGTTGAATTGAGCATTTGCATAGTTCTGATCGACGGCAAGTTTGAACCACTTAATCGCGACCTTATAATTTTGTTTGGTGCCGAGCCCATCCCGGTGCAAAACCCCGACATTATATTGCGCCAAAACATGCCCTTGTTCAGCAAGCGGGAGTAGCGCCTCAAGGGACGCGGTAAAATCACCCGTTTTAAATAATTTTGTCGCTTGCTTATAAGCTTGTTCCAAATCGGGAGTGATATCTTGTTTTACCGCCCCCTCAATTTTATCAACTTTTGCAGAGGAAAAATCTTCATCTGCCTGTTGTGAAGATGATGAACTTGTTTCTTGTTTTTTCTTAGCAAGTAAAGTCAGTGCTTCTATGGCTCTTTCAAGTCCCTGATCAGCTGCGAGCTTAGTCCACTTTAGTGCCTTATCCAGATCTTTTGCGACACCTCTACCATCTCTGTATATATCGCCGAGAACAGACTGTGAAGTCGCATCCCCCTGCTCCGCAGCAAGCTTGTACCATCCAAAAGCAATCTTATCGTCTTGAGGGACACCATTGCCGAGATGGTACATTACACCAAGTCTAAATTGGGCCGGCGCATGTCCTTGATTTGCAGAAAGCCTGATCCATTTCAAGGCCTTTTCAACATCCTTAGGAACGGCCCCTTCATCACTATAAAATACTCCTAAGTTAAACTGAGCTTCAGCATGTCCTTCTTCTGCCAACACAGTCCAGATACTCAAAGCTGTATCAAGTTCCCCACTATTGAGAGCATCCCACCCCATTTGATATCTATTAGCTAGGTCAGAGTTTTTCTCTTCATCATATTGTTGCTCATCGCTTTTATTCGTCGACATCAGAGTGTCTGGCTTAATACGGTTCAAGGCTTTTAGCGCCCCTTCATGTCCCTGATCAGCGGCGATCTGGTACCATTTGAGAGCTAGCTCCACATCTTTTCCGCCCCCCAAGCCCTGCTCATAGATTTGTCCCAACAAGTATTGGGCTTCAGCATCACCGTCTTCTGCGATCGGGCTGAGTTCCTCTAGGGCAACGTCGTAACGCCCCTCCTCAAAGGCCTTGATACCAGCCTGTCCTTCAGTGAACTCAATAAAAATACCGAGCCCAATTAGAACAACAAAAAACGGAAGAAGAACAAAGCGTATCATCTGGAACCTATGGTGTAGAACAAGAGGAGAACAGAATTTCTAAGGGATTGAGGGAAAAGGATCTATTGTTGGGGCTAACTTGGCTTAAACAGTAAAACAACCCAGAGGATACAAGCAAGCATTGATAGAGATTATTTTGAATCTAAATCATAAAAGAGAACTTCTTGTAACCAACATCCCTCTATAAATTTAACAACAAGGGACGGTTTGGAAGGGAGAAACTTCCTTCCATTTTGACTTAAATTTAATTCAAAACGCAGCAAAGGAGCGTGGGTTACCCACCCAGACTGCTGACAAAGGTCTCGCCATTGCGAGGCCTTTGTGATTCACTGTGTTAT
>OJFV01000194.1_pt1 | contig 23629 bp, 19 predicted proteins | sample 1594391 | NCBI WGS metagenome assembly OJFV01 (sample SAMN05416856, study PRJEB24817) | seawater metagenome | isolation source: Sea water | place: Canada:Atlantic | collected 2013-11
CTTTTCCTCATAACTCCCATGATAACACCTAATTTGCGTTATCTAGGACAGCCCCAAATAAATTTATACACTGGGGATTTATTGAGGCGATACCTATTCTCTAGTCTATTGTAAATGACAGCTGCAAATGGGAGCAAAATTTGTTACGAATTTCGCTTGTATTTAATAGGCAGTAAAAGAGCATGAATAACGTGCTTTTTGAGCTTTATTTAGGATATGAAAATCCAGATCGTTGGAAATCCCCATTCTTCATTATCATGTTATTTCTGTGTCAAACCATCGAAAGCCATCGTTAATAGTGTCAAAATTTGGGGCCAGCACTTGCATGGCGGCCGGGATCAAGGGTAGGTTTGCGTTGTACTTGGTGGGATTGGTGTCGGGGGGCAGTTTTCGCTAAGGGGTGATGTATTACATAGTTTGGCATTGTGCTTAAGAAACGCCAGTAATTGGTGGCTTTGTACAAGACCTGGGGGGGCTCACGTGACGGATGATCTCAAACATATAGATGGCGAAGCTATCGTTGAATCCGCTGTAGATATTTTTGGTGATGTGAGTTTAAACGCTCATAAAGATTACGCCGTTGAACAACTCGCTGGGAGTGGCTATGTCGCTCTTTGGGTTGATGATAACAGCGCCATCATTGGGCAAGTCTATGGCGCAGAGGGTGTTGACCTCGGGGGATCGATAGCATCCGAGGATATAGCAACTGACACTATTGTGGCTGGGCCCGCCATGCTCAGTGCAGAAGGGTCTTATCCTACTGCCGCAGCTCTGGCTGACGGCGGATTTGTGGCTGCTTGGCTCAACGACAAAGTCATCGAATATCGGATCATGGGCTCGGATGAGAATGACAACTGGGTCCTCGATATCAATATGTCTGATATCGAAAACATTGGTTATGTCGATGCACTTTCGGTTACCGCGCTTACAGATGGCGGTTTTGTTGTTACCTGGACGATGGTCACAAATAGCGCATCGCAAAACCCAGTTAATCCAGATATTAGCCAACCAGAAATAAACAAGCCGGATCTTTACCTTCAGCGCTTTGCGGCCAATGGTGACGCAGTAGCGCAAATCCAAGAGATCCCTGTGCCTGATTATGACTTGTCGCCAGATATCACTGCGCTGCCGGATGGCGGTTATGTTCTGGTTTGGAACAATGATACCTATAGTGATGCTGGCAGTAATGCAGACAGTAATCCAGATAGTAATTCTGGGCCTAAATTCACCCCTATACCAGTCCAACGCTATGATGAATACAACACCCTAGCCTTTAGTACCGTGCTGTTGGTTCCTAGATCAGACTATTATCAAACACCTGAAATCACTGGGCTAACATCTGGTGGTTTTATTGTTTCCTTTGCCGCATCGGGTAGTGATTTTGGCACGGGCACTAAAATCCACATGTATGATAATCAGAATATTGAGATCGACCATTTTAACCTGGGGGGTCTTGTGGGTGTTGAGGGTACTACAGTTCCGCAGGTCAGCGCGCTTTGGAATGGTGGCTTTATTGTTACCTGGAGTGTCAACGGTGGAGCTCCAGATGTTGGTGAACTTGGTTATGTCAGGCCTGAAATTTACGCCCAGCGCTTTGATGCAAGTGGACAAGCAGTTGATAAAGCCCCCCTTAATTTATCAGACCTGAACATCTCTGTGTCAGATAGCAACCAAATTGATTTTGGCCCAGATAATCAGGACGGGGACAGTTCTTCAAATAACAATGGTGATGTCACAGAAGGTACAGCCGATAGCATCGACGCAGATATGGATCAGCAACAGGCTTATGTTGATGTGAACTCATGGATAACGACAGAAGATACCTTTGATTTGAAAGATATTCTTCAAGAGGGGCCTCTGGTTGGTACCGGAAAAATTTCAAAAGCAATTCGTGAGATCTTTGTTTCTAAAACAGACAAGTTGGGGCGTTTCTTTGCCAGTGAAGAGCCGATCCGAAATAATTCTGTTATCTACGTCATGGCCCTGTACGTAGATCAGTCCGGTTACCTTCAATTTGGGCCGATTGCAGGCCTTGTCTTCCTTGATCTGAACGGTGATCTAACTCTCACCTTCGAGGAACCCTTGGTTCAAGCTGTAACCCTTTCCTCTGCTTTTGGTGATTTAGGGGTTTCCCTCGAAATACCAAACGATGAGCCCGGTGAGGTAACTCTATCCACCGAAGCGTCGATCACGCTCTATGACGGTGAGGCCCTTCAGGCTTATTTCGAGCAACTCCAGAACAACCCTCAAGCGTCAGAACTCTCAGCAATCGTCCTACCTGATGCACAAGGAGAAGCGATAACGAAGGAAGGTAGCATTGAACTCGTGCTCGAAGACCCCGATGCGCCAAACGGTATCGTCATCGAAGAATATTCTGTAGATGATAAAGGCTTTATCAGCAGTGGAAACGGCGTGTTTTACTTTGCAGAAGATGGCGAGGTTGATACACCCGATCCAGCAAGTGGTACGGATGGTCCTCTTCAAATAGATGTATCCTATTCTATTTCGGCAGCTTCGTTTTCGACGAGTTCTGATACCACGTATTCGAGTGCCTCCGACACAAGTTCTCCGGCCTCTGGCTCCTCAGGTTCAGGTGGTACTGAGGGGGCGGGAACTTATTCTCTCTTTTCAGATCCTTCGCCTTATGGGTTGAATGGTCCTGGAAATACTGGCTCGGACCCCATCCAACAAGGCAATACTCAGGACAACGAAGACCAGCCTTTAGATGAGACTGTTTCGGCGACAGCCATCACTGAAGTTACAGTGGAGCTTGTTGCTATTCAGGATATTAATTATCAGGGAATTGCTGGCGAGCAGGGTGAGCGCGTAGATCTAGCCTTCAAGAAGGGGGTGAAGATCAATCCGGCGGGCGATCGAGTGAGCTTTTATATTGATGGGGATGGAAACCTGAGTGGGGAAGGCCCTAACACGACGAAGATAACCGCTGAATTGATGCGTTCCGAAGATGGTAATCGGATCACATTGAAATTTGTCGATGGGCAAACAGGCCCTCAAATGATCGGTAAGCTCGAACTTGATTCCCTGTTAAAAACAGTCTTGCCTAAGCACAGTGACGTGGATTTTGATATCAAAATCACCGTTGAAACTACCTTTTATGGTGACGAATACAACGTTCTGGGGACAGCATCGAACGTTGATAGCTACACGATCTCTGTTGATGCGGTTGCGGATCGAGGAATGCTAGAGCTTACTGACGGTGTTCAACCTGATGTAAATGCTCATATTACGATCTCCGTGGATGTCAGTTTTGATGATTACGCGGATGGGTCCGAAGACCATGCGGTAGTCCTGAACAACGTTCCTGTGGAATGGATTTTGCTAAGCGACAGTCTTCTTATCAGTGGCCCGACAGCGGTCCCGGATTATCCCGGTCTGGTCAGCTATCAGTTTGACGTTTCGGACCTGGTCGATGCCGGGGATGGTTCTGCAAGTCTGCCGATAGAATTTGACCCACAAAATTGGGCCCCTCCCTGTGGCGAAAACGGTGTGGAACCTGATCACGGTGAAGGTAACGCAGGGGGAAATACTGGGGGAGGATCTGGTGGGAACCATGCCGAGATCGAAGTTCAAGCCATTGCTACTGAAGCGAACCTTTCAGGCGACGATTACTATTATGGGAACAATGTCGCGACGACGGTTAATTATTTTACGGTCAACCCTGACGCATGCCCTCTATTTGAGGATGAAAACGATTCCGGTGAGACTGGCCCTGTTAATATCGTCCATCTAGGGGCTGGTAACGATACTTTTGATGATCATAGTCCGGGCGCTGAGATTGACCTCGTCGATGGCGCAGAAGGGAATGACACCATTTGGACTGGTGGTGGTGACGATATCCTGTTTGGGGCTGAAGGAAATGATAAGCTTTACGGCGAAGGTGGCAATGATTACCTGATCGGGGGCGCAGGAGATGACATCTTAAGGGGTGGCTCCGGCGCTGATGGTTTCGTGTTCACAAGCGATGACTTAGGTGGCAGCGATATCATTCGCGATTTCAGGGCAGAGCAAGGTGATACTCTGGACCTGATGGATCTCCTGGTGGATGATGGCTCCCTTTGGACTGATGGGGGGACTACTTCTGGTGATAACTCTGAACTTGCGACCGCATTGGAAAGCTATCTCGATATTTCTTCTGATGGCACTGATACAACCATCGTGGTCGATGCAGACGGATCAGAGCCCGGCACAGATGTCGCGACAATCACCTTGCAGAATGTCGATTTGACGCTCGGGGGCTCAATAAGCGGTCACGATATGATCAAGTCTTTACTTGATAACGATAACCTCGTTATTGACTGACCCCAATCCTGCTGGGATTAAGAATAGAGGGCGCAGCTATTTAAGTTGCGTCCTTATTTATTTTTGTGATGGTCAGACGCAAGGGCTTGGTAAAGGAGTACTTGCTGCCTTCCATGGTGAGAGTTCCTTCACGTAAAGATGCGCGGACTTTCTTGTTAATTGGGTTAACTTTGGTAAAGCCGATGTAGAGGTAAACCACCATTGCTACACCACATAGCACTTGCAGTAAGAAAACTCCGAGATAAACTCCGAACAAGCCAACGCCAAGCGCGCCAAAAATGCTCCAGGTAAGAGTTGAATTGTACTCGTATGTTACGCGTTGTTCGTTGTCTTCGAGTATTTTGTAAGCTTCAATCATGTTGCCCTTAAGATGTTATAGCCGCTTGAGGCTCTTTGAGAGATTTATGCCGCAGATACAGTCCTTCGATACAGGGAATAAAGGCGAGCACGATGGCGATGACTTGGGCAATGAAGATCACGCGGTAGGCTTCGACTTCTTGCATACCGTATAGTTTGGCGCCCTGATAGACGATCTCCAGGACTTCAAGGCCAAACTCAGTGCCGAACATTATCACCAGAGCCGGCAGCAAAGCCATCACCGGATTACCGCGGCACTCGGCCATGACAACGCCGATGATCACAGTGGTGACGAGACCCATACCGGCAGACGCAACGATTTTGGAAGTGTAGAAGAAGGACGCATCAACCGGGAGATCTGGATATCGAATGTAACCCAGAGAGCCTAATAACAAGAGCACGATCCCGGTTATCAACAGCGCGGGCATGTAACGCGGCCAGCGTACAAAGATAGCACCGCCAAGCACAACGGCGGCAATTTGGGCGGCAGCACCAAGGGAAGCGCGGTCCTCGATCAAGTTGGAGGCACAAAGATGGCGGACAAGATAGGCACCGTCAAAAAAACCTGTGGAGGGAATTTCAAGGATAAACAGGCCGACGAGCAGAAAGGTTGCTGTTGGTGGCAGACCCTTTTTATGAGGGGTTGCGTCCGACTGTTCTGTTGAAGTACTGACTTGGGCCTGCTTCTTTTTCTTAAAATAAAGGCCCGTTATCAGGGCGATAGCAAAGAACAGCCCCATTAAAGATAGGCTGATCGGGGAGATTACCCCCGCGAGAGAGTTGGATAGGGTCCAGGCTTCGAAGGCTGCGATGGCGACGATGATGTAGCTGATGGTTTGCCAGTCGATTTTGGATGCTGCTAGTGGCAGGGAGGCTGTTGATTCGCTGGCTGGTTTGCGCAGGACTATCCGGGTCAGAAATAGATAGAAAATTGGCAGGGTGGAGAAAATCAGGAAGTAATTGCCTGTGCCGATATCCAGCGCGACGTACTTGACCAACTGGGGCGTGATCAAAAAGGCGACAGGTTGTGCCGCAGTCCAAACTGTGGTGAGCAGAACACGCTCGCGTTCGTTATCGACTTCGTTGATCGCCAGTTGCGCGATCGGAGCAAAGAAGGAGATGAAAAATCCCCCCAGAGCAAAGGTGGCAATCACCATCAACTCGCGCAGGAATAGCGGTGGTCCCCAAAGCATGGTCAGCCCCAACGCGGCGTAACAGCCCCCGGCGACGAGGGCCGATAGCGTTGCGATCTTTTGCGCGCGGTCCCGTGTAAGTAGGAAAGGGGCCACCGCAAGCGCCATGACCGAACTGCCGATCAGCAGCTCGACCAGGATCTGGGTTTTGTCGACGGATATGTTTAAGAAGCTGGCAAATTCGCCCTCGGAAACAAAAACCGTTGAGGTTACAACAGATTTCAATGCGTTTCCGAGGAAGACAAATGAGAGAACAGCCAGGCTGACAACGCCAAGCACTTTATTCATTAAGCAAGTACCCTGTTCTCTATAACTTTTTTTGGTTCAATTTATGGGGTCTCCGCAAGTTTCTTCTCCATATGATCCGCAGCACGAATAGCAAGTGCCGCAATGGTCAGGGATGGGGCGTTGACCGGCATGGTGATATGACTGCTGGAGCCAATGATATAAAGGTTGTCGTGATCGTGCGCAACCAAATCACTGTTGACCACAGAGGTTTTGACGTCCGTTCCCATTCGCGTCGTACCGCCGATTATGGCGTTAGAGAGATAAGGGTCGTTGTTTTTGACTTCTGTCGCGCCCATGTTTTTGAATACTTCAAGATTGATATCCAAACCGACCTTGAGGCCTTGTTTGGTGTATTCATCCATCTTGAACGTGATCTTGGGTTTAGGAATACCAGCGGTATCCATCTGATCTGAAAGTTCTAGACGGTTATTGTAATCCGGTAGAACTTCGGCAGAGGAGTTTAAGCGTAAGTGACGCGAGACTTGTTCGTTGATTTGACGCGGTAAGTCCTGACCGACGACACCTTTATCAATGAGATCGTGTGCCATATTGATGGCATCGCTGTTACCAGACCAGCCATTATTCATAAACGAGGTACCAATGGCGGCAACCTTGCTTCGGAAATCGCCATCTCTACGCTCGACCAAGCCAGAGGTTTGTTGCGGGCCGCGGTAAGGGAATACCGGATCTGGGGTCAGGCCAGTGGTGTCTTGATTGGCCTGGGTAAGTAGGTAGCGTCCAACACTATCGGACGAATTTGCGATCCCTTTACGGGCAAATTCTTGCTTGGAGTTGAGAAGCAAGCGAGGGTTTTCAATGGCGTGGCCGCAAAGAGCAAAGACTTTCCCGCCGACCCAGAAGGTACTGCCGTCTGGCTTTTGCACTTTAACGCGGGTGATCTTACCGTCTTTGTCTGACTCTATAAAGGTCACCAGCGTATTGACTTCGACCCGAGCGCCTTCGTCTTCTGCTTTTTGGGCATCGACAGAGGCGTCGTACTTGGCTCCGATTGGACAAATCGGCACGCAGGTGTTGTTCCCACAGCAAACCGGGCGATTGTCATAGATCTCCGAATTACGTGCATGCGAGAAAATGGCTGAGTGCAGGCCCATTTTTTCTAATGCCTTAGTGACTTGTTTGTCGAGATAAGTCGCAGGGATTGGTGGCATTTCGTACGGTGCCCCGTCCCTTGGTGCGCCCCATACATGATTAGGATCACCCGCAACACCCCAACGCTTTTCCGCAACCAGATAATGAGGCACAAGGGTATCGTAATCTATCGGCCAGTCTTCTGCGACATCATAGAGGCTTTTCATGCGAAAATCTTCTGGACGCAAGCGATCGGCAAAGCCTGTCCAGTGCCAGGATGTACCGCCAAAAATTCTTAAATATGCACCGATAAAGAGGTTCTCTTTCAGGGTGTCTTTATCCTGTACATAGAAGTCGGCGTAACCGTTATCTTCCGGGTGTGGGGCTGATGGAATGCTTGGGTAGGGAGCTTGAGGACCCTTTACCGGGTTTTCATAGAAGATTTTGAGGAAGTCACCGCGCGAGCGTTTATCGCCAGCTTCGAGCATAAGGACGTCGACGCCTTTTTCACGAAGTGATCTTGCAAGATGCGCCCCAGCCATTCCGGCACCAATGATAACGACATCGGCGTTCATTTTGTTTTCTTTAGCCATTTACATTACGCCTCCCTTAAGGGGGCCGTGAGCCCAATGGCCAAACTTTGGACCACCACAAATACCGGGTGCCTTGGCAAAAGCCAGTGAAGACCAAGCTACTGACCAAGGGTAATAAGGCACCGTGGTAACCGAGTTCCCTTTATCGTCTTGGCGCGTGATTTCCCCAGTATAGAGAACTCGTGCGACAAGCTTTGCTTGTTCTTTGAGCTCATCGCTCCCATTGGCAAGGGTCTCTGTAATCGAGCGGCCATCCATGGCAGCAATAAAACTATTCATGCCGTCTTGACCGTATTGGAACAGGAATTCCTGTTCCACGGCGCGGACCATATGGTCCGCAATATCAACGACACCGCCGATTTGGCGTACTGCTTCGCTAAATACCCGAAAGCCAGAGCCTAGACTTAGTGCCTGAGCTTGACCTACAAATGGGATTAGCGCAGCAGATGCGAGTAACGAGCGTCTGCTTATATTCATTTTGCTTATCCTCTCTCCTGACCTCTAACGGGTCTTATTGACTGACGATAACCGCGCCGCGGGCTCTATTGGATGTAGAATCTTTATCCATCATGGCCGCGTAAAGCTGGTCGATGGTCAGCCAAATCGGAGGGTATTTATAGCGGGCAACATCGAGAACCAATACCCGATCGGTGTCTGCGTCATAGGCCGCCACGGGGGAGATATGTCCGCCGCCCACTTGTCCGATGGGTTTACGGGAATAGTTGGCGACAAAACGTTTATTTGGGTCTGCCAGTGTCTTGGTAATAGTTTCGCGCAGCCATCCTGCATCAAAATCATCGGCGTGCTTGAATTCTGCTTTAGCACCAAGATTGATGAAGAACTGTGCCAATTGTGGCAGCTCAAGTCCGTCGTGTTCCACCTTGGCATAAGGCTTCACCTTTTGGTTCTCTTCGGTGAAGATCGAGGTCTGAGTAAAAAGAGGCCAAGGATAAAGTTCTGGTGGTTGCGGGCGGTCAATATCAAGGGAGTTCATCACACCGGCAATAGACGCTGGGCCACAGAAGGTCAGGATGTGCTCACTTTCCAGATAGCTGGCAAGTTTGAGGTAATCGGTGACGATCTCAGCATCTCTGAACAGCTGCTCGCCTTCTGGAGAAGTGAGGTAGATGTTGGTATCGACTGTTGAGCTGCTATCTGCCTGTGCTGTTCCAATAAACGTTCCGGAAAGGCTAACAGCAACAAGAGCGATGGCAACTGTCGTATTTAAAAAAAATTTTCTCATTTCTGTTCTCCAAACCATATTGCGAGGGCTTCTATATCTTTATCGGTAAGGTCTTTGACCATTTCTTGCATTACCAGTGCTTGGCCGCCTGTTCGCTGCCCGGATTTGTAATGCCTGAGCGCATTGGCGAGATAAATCGGTTGCTGTCCGGCAATAATCGGAACATCGGCAAGGGCTGGCCGTCCGTCTGTGCCATGGCAAGACAAACACTGGGAGCCTATAGGCGGTATCGCGGTTGCTGAACTAGAAGATGTGTCGGCAATCGCTGAGCTGCCAAGTATTACATTTCCTGCGAGCCCGACAACAGCAAGGCCACGTACCAGACCACGTACCAGGCCAAGTTCCATAAAGGCACAGGTGGCGTAGATCGAGAGTGATTTCGTCATTTCAAGTGTTCCTGTCCAGTTCTAATCCGGTGGGTTAAGCCTCTATATTCACATTAATCATCATGCCAGTATCCTCATGGGGGAGAATATGGCAGTGCATGACATAGCGACCTGAAAAATCAAGGAAGCGGGTACGGAAAGTAACCGATCCTGCCGCTGGTACGGCAATGGTGTCCATCCAGGGCTTATCTGGATCAGGCACGCCATTGACTGACATCACCTGAAACGGATTGACGTGAATATGGATCGGGTGCGGGAACGGCGTGGTATTAATTAGAGTCCATTCTTCGACTGCACCGACCTTTGATACCACATCGTCTCGTCTGGGATCGAAAGGCTCACCATTGATGGTAAAGAGTGTGTCGTGGAAATAACCCTTCACGTCCTCAACGCCGAGTACGATTTTCCTGTGCGCTGTGATCTCATCGTCGGTGATGTCGGTCAATATCCGGTTCTTGGGAAGATCACCCTGAGGGATTTTCTTACCAAAAGGTGTGCCTGCTGGAACACGGGCATCGTCTTTAGGGATAACAAAGATGTTGGCAAGGTGGACTGGTGGCAGTGATGCTTTGCCCTGATCAAAGAAAGGGCGGGCCAAGAGATATGCGCCTGCTTTTACACCCTTGACCAAGACATCAACCCGATTACCTGGGGCGAGATAAATCTCGTCTCTGCGCTTGGCCTTTGGTAGCGGGTTTCCATCGCGGCCGATTTCGTAGATTTCCAACCCATCGATTTTAAACGGGAAGAACTGTGCATCACCGGCGTGGAGAATACGCCAGCGCTGAACTTCACCTTCACGGATATAAATTCGGGGTTTGTATACTCCATTAACAAGGAAATCCCTTTCGGCATCTAATGGCCAAATCGGATCTTCGGCGTCTAAAATACCATCTACACCGGGGATTGGTGCCTGAATAACCAGGACACGTTCGACGGCTTCTTTTATTTCAGGTACTTCATCAAGGGTACCTGTGATAACCGCCATACCCGCTGCACCCGACGCGACCTGTGCTGAAACTGAGCCGTGGCGATGGGGATGATACCAATAACTTCCGGCTGGGTGATCATCTGGAATTTTAACTACGTAGTTAAAATTCTGTTCGGGCTCTATATTCAAATAGACGTTATCACTGTTGCCTTTTGGGCTCACGTGAAAGCCGTGATAGTGCATGTTGGTTGTATTGAAGTGATTGGGTATATTCACTTCCGTTGGTTGGTCCGGAGTGTTTTCCGGCATCCGATTTTCAAAGGCCAGTTCTAGCGTATCGCCAGGGTCAATCCGAAGGGTTGGGCCGGGCAGACTGTTGTTAAAGTTGCGCAATAGTGCGGTGCCACTTGGCAGCTCAACTTTGTTGTAACTCATATACATTTCAGCCCGTAGCTGACCGTCAACAGAGCGTAATTCTGGTGGATTTGGTAAGTCATCGCTAATGCCTAACGGCGAGACACTTGCGTGAAGCTCATTAGCGTAACTAAATCCGCTACTTGTAATGCCTTGGAATACAATGCCACCGGCTGAAAGGGCGGCAGCACCTTTCAAAAACGTTCGCCGTTCTATTTTTTTCATTAAATCTCCCCTGAGGCGTTTATATTGGAGCAAACAATACTAACGTCTGGTTAACAGTCGCAGCTTATCACGGCTGCTTTTTTTTGTGCGGTTTTTGCACCTATTGATTGAAATATATCGTTTTGTAGTAGTATAGAGTTGTTAAGTGTTAAGGTCTATCATTATGAATTAAAAAGAAAATTATATTTGGTGTCGCGCTTCTAGGCTAAGATCATCCCGTGCCCAAGATTTTTCTTTTTTTACTTGAAACTTCTCCTTTTTCATTGCCTTCTCTCCTTGTGTTTTCTCCTTGTATTTTCTCTGGGTCATCAAGGCTAAAAGAGATAACAATCGACAAAAATGAAAGCTGGTCCTGTAATGTTAATGACCCGTCCTTGCGTAAAGCCACAGGTGCTTTCTGGTGCCGAATGTCAGCGCTTGATTGATCTTTTTGAGCAGTCTCCGGATGTGGCGACAGCTAAACTTGCTGGCGGCGTGAAGAGTTCAATTCGGGAATGCCAGTACCTTTGGCTCGATGATGACGATGATTCGGCAGGAGAAACAGCTTGGATTTTTGGCAAGTTGGCGGGATTGGTCTCTCGGGTAAACCAGGATTGGTTTCAGTTTGACCTCGAAGACTTTAGAGAAGGTTTGCAACTGATCCGCTATGATGCTCCAGCTGATCCTTCTGCGCCTGCGGGGCACTATGGGGCCCATATGGATATCGGGTCTTCTGGCTCTACCGTCTCACGTAAACTATCGATATCGATTCAGCTCAGTAACGAAAGCGATTATGAAGGGGGCGCGCTGCTGCTGGATAACCAAGGCAGTGAATGGATGGCTCCCCGCGATCAAGGAACTGCAGTTGTGTTCTCTAGCTTTCTTCAGCATCAGGTTTGTCCGTTGATTTCGGGGACAAGGTACGCCCTTGTCGCCTGGATACACGGGCCAGCTTTTAGGTAATCTGTGTTTGTTTGTTCTTGGTATGATGTTTTGATGCTAGTTTTCACGGCTTTGTGAAAAAGGGTTTAGAGCCTTGAAAATGTAAGGAGATCTTCCTAGTTTTAGTCATAAGAACAGAACTTTCTCGCGCTTATTCAGGATAAAGCACTGGATTTAATTAAAAATTATTCCTTTGGCGCGATGGTGGTGACGCTCCGCTTCTAATTACAGTTTAGAAGTGTGTATCGGTTTCACATTTCAGGGCCGACCTATAAAATGAAAAATGATCCCAAATTGTGGTCAGGTGCATCTCTCAAGACTGTGCTTGAAGGCCAGTCCATCATAGACTCACCCAAATTACAGGTGAATAGCAAGGAGGAGGCAGAAGCTTTCCTTGAATGTTATGGATTTGATTATAATCTACCTGAAGACCGACAAGAGATTGAAGGCATTCGAGAGGAGGCGATTTCTTTTATAGAAGAGGTGTTGCTCCAAGATGGTGAGGCAATCGATCCGGAAGTGCGTAACCAAGAAAGTGTCATAAAACTTTTATTATGGGTATCTGAACCCGTGGCATCGGTGCGATCACAATGGTCGTGTGCACTATTGAGGGTTATGCACACCATTTCTCACTGTGGCTCCTATTTCAATGAACGCTATCACGCCCAAATAAAAGAGCAGATTTTCGGGCGTTTCGAACAACACATCCGGCATACATCCAATGGGATCTATATCGGCGATATAGAGCTTGCTTCTTATGAAAGCAGGTCCTCTAAAACACGCCATTCTGCGGTTCTCAAATTATTGCATAAGGCTGAAAACGTGGCGGCGGATATTTTCGACTGGCTGGGAATACGGATTGTTACCCGTGACCCGTTGGATGCCTTGAAAGTTCTTTGTTACTTGCGTCAGTACAACGTCGTCATGTTTGCAAATATCAAACCCTCTCGCTCTCGCAATACCTTGATTGATGTTAATTGGGTCGAAGACCGATGGCAGGACATAGCGGATCTGGAACTGGCTCGGATTGATCCAGAACAAATCATGTATCCAGACGAAGAAGGGCGGGTAACGGACAATCTTTTTAGCGGGGCGAGTTATCGTTCGCTGCAGTTCACTTGCCGCCAACGTATCCGGCTTCTAGAGGATGATGGCACGCGTATCCGGTTTTATTTTCCATATGAAATTCAAATATTGGATGAAGCAAGTTATCAATCCAACCGTCACGGGGAAGCCTCTCACGAGCAATACAAACTACGTCAGGTTAAATCTGTCAGGCGGCGGGTTTTGGGGCGGTTATGTACACACAATTCGAACACAGAAAAATCGCCAATGGCCGCGTCAGGGTGAACGACAGAGTAAAGGAAGTTAAATTGTCTGGCTTGATTGTGGCGCTTGTCAGAGTAAATTCCCGCGGTTATATTATAGGTGTATGAATTTGGGCGCTGAGCGCGGCAGGCTGATGGTCAGCAGGCAACCGCGGCGCTTCTGCCCCGATTGAATACATGAAGTCCCTTCTTAAGCCTTGGGGGATGGATTCAAAAGGGGCGTGAGCGGAGACCCCTTTTAATGAAGACAATAATCGAACCCTTTCGTATCAAATCTGTAGAGCCTATTCGCATGACAACGCTTGAAGAACGGCGTGAGTTGCTGAAGGCGGCACACTACAATTTATTTAAACTCCATTCCGACGATGTTTTGATTGATCTGCTAACCGATAGCGGAACGTCGGCGATGTCCTCTCAGCAATGGTCGGCAATCATGTCGGGCGATGAATGTTATGCAGGGTCGCCATCTTTTTACCGGTTTGAGGCTGCAGTGCGTGATCTTATGGATTTCAAGCACATTATTCCTACCCACCAAGGCCGGGCGGCAGAAGCAATCCTGTTTTCAATTCTGGGCGGTGAAGGAAAGCATATTCCCTCAAACACGCACTTTGATACCACCCGCGGTAATATTGAAAACTCTGGTGCACAAGCCGACGATCTGGTGATCGAAGAGGGTAAAGATCCCGCCTTGATCCATCCCTTCAAAGGCAACATGGATCTAGAAAAATTGGATCGTTATCTTAGCCGTTATGATGACAGTGTTCCCTGTGTGATGTTGACGATCACCAACAATGCTGGGGGCGGACAACCGGTATCTCTTGAAAATATTCGTGGTACTGCGGCGGTTGCAAAACGCCACGGCAAACTTTTTATTATTGACGGCTGTCGGTTTGCAGAAAACGCTTGGTTTATCCAGCAACGTGAAGAGGGGCAAGGCGAAAGATCTATCAAGGATATCGTCCGTGATTGTTTTACGTTGGCGGATGGCATGACCATGTCCGCGAAAAAGGATGCCTTTGCCAATATCGGGGGCTGGTTGGCGCTTAATGACGACGAACTGGCGGAAAAAGCCCGTGCACGTTTGATCATGACCGAAGGCTTTCCTACTTACGGCGGCCTCGCCGGGCGTGATCTTGATGCCATTGCCCAAGGATTGAGCGAGATCGTCGATGAAAATTACCTGCGCTATCGCATCCGTACCAACGAGTATATTGGCGAAAGGCTGGATGCCCTCGGCGTGCCCGTTGTCAAACCTGCGGGGGGGCATGCGGTCTTTATCGATGCCAGGTCCTGGTTGCCACACATTCCGCCATTACAATATCCTGGTCAGGCAGTGGCTTGTGGGCTTTATGAGCTCGGCGGTATTCGCGGTTGTGAGATTGGTACGGTTATGTTCGGCCGCCAACCCGATGGTTCTGAACATCCGGCGGCTATGGATCTTGTCAGGCTGGCTATTCCGCGTCGGGTCTATACCCAATCCCATGCCGATTATCTGGTCGAAGTCTTTGCAGAACTATCTGAGATCAAGGATCAACTGCCGGGCTATCGTATTACCCAGGAGCCTCAAATGCTTCGACACTTCACCTCAAGTTTTGAACCTCTGAGCTAGGAATTCTTGAGATAGATGGTTTGGTAAATGAGGTATATGGCTTGTTCTGGTGAAGCGGCCATATACCTCTCACTATCGGTTCTAGAGGAAGTCTTTACATTACTCTTCTATACTTTTCGTATATACTGAGAAGGCCGGGATCTTGATGTTTAAAAGCCAATTAATAAGAAAAAACATTCAAGGTGATATTAGTAAATAAATATAAGGGGTTACGCTGGAGACAGAGCAGTAGTCATGCCCGACCGTTCAGTACGATCACCATTAAAAGTCTTTATTGGCACGCTTATACTGACAATAATCGGGTTCGGCTGGCTAGTTTGGTCTATTTATTCAACCAAATTTCCAGATACAGATACTCAAAACATCCTGCTTATCGAAATATCCGTCATTACTATTATTATATGTTCGGGTTGGGTGGTCGTCCTACGTTTGTTGAGACGCTGGCGTAACGAAATCTTCGCGGCTCAAAAACAAACTGAACTCGCGAATGAAGCCAAAACCAATTTCCTTGCAACAATGAGCCACGAAATTCGTACTCCTTTAAACGGTATACTGGGTGTCGCTCAATTGATGTCTGATACTGATCTCGATGAAGATCAACTTTTTAAATTGGAAACGATACAAACATCAGGGAAAACACTTCTCGCAATCATCAATGATGTACTGGATATGAGCAAAATCGAAGCGGGTGCCATTGAGTTGGAAGACACTGCTTTTAGCCTTTCAAATATACTCTCAACGTCGATCACTGCCATTTATAGCCTGGCGTCTGAAAAGGGTCTGGAGTTTCATTTAAATGAGCCGGGTAATACACCGAAATATCTCGTTGGTGATCCGGTAAGATTACGCCAAATTCTTTGGAATTTAATGAGTAACGCTATTAAGTTTACCAATACTGGGGGAGTTACGGTGACGATTGCGGCGGAGGATGTTGAGGATAATCGTATTACCGCATTTCGAGATATCATTATGCGTATTCGCATAGAGGACACAGGAAAAGGGATCGATCCTGATCGGCTTGATAGTATCTTTGATCCTTTTGTCCAGGAAGATAATACCATCACTCGCAATTATGGAGGCACCGGTTTGGGGCTATCTATTGTGCGCAAGATGGTAGTGCTAATGGGAGGATATATTGAGGTCAAAAGTGAATTGGGGAAAGGTTCCTGTTTTGATGTCTATATCCCCTTTGATATTGCAACACTTGAACAGCAAGAGGATTTGAGTATCCGCCGGAAAAAAATCGAAATCTCTGTTGGATGTGGGTTAAACATATTGGTTGCTGAAGACAACGATGTGAACGCCATGATAGCACGTGCATTTCTTGAAAAATCGGGACACAGTGTACGTATTGCCATTAATGGTATCCAGGCTATAGAGCAAGTTCAGGCCTCTCCTCCTGATTTGATTTTTATGGATATTCACATGCCAGAGATGAACGGGATTGAAGCGACCAAGGCCATTCGCTTAATGGAGAACGGCGCAGATATTCCAATAATCGGTTTAACAGCAGAGGCATTTGAAGATCGCCATGATCAGTTTGTTTCAGAGGGAATGAACGGTGTTTTGACCAAACCGTTTTCTGAGGATCAGATGCATTCATCCGTTGTTAAATACGGTGTTTCAGCCATTGTTGCCGCGGAAAAAAGAAAATTGACGAATGAAGTGAAAATAGAGACCAGTGGTTTTGAATCTTATCCAAAAGAGTATCTTTCCTCAATAGGAGAGGGGGGAAGCCTAGACGTAGGCCAAGACGGCGTTCAAGAAGAGGGACAGATATCTTCTCAACGTTTTGGTGAGCAACAGGATGCGTTTATCCCGATTACGTCTGCTGAATTGAAAAAATTAAAAAAAGAAGTCGAGGAAGTACCTCTTGGAAATAACGATAAAATAGATAGACTTATCATGGCTTTAGGAGTGGAAAGTTTTGCTTCCGTGTTGGAGCCTGCTCCAGATAATCTCCACTCGTTAATGGTGAGTTTATCCAAAGGCGTTGAAGATAGAAACGTACAAATGATTAGAGAAGCTTCTCACGCAATTCGGGGCGTTACGGCTTCTCTGTGCGCACAGCGGGTTTCTCATATTGCGGATATACTTGAGAAAAATTGCATGGATATTGAGGCTGTTAAGGTGTTGATGCCTCTTCTTCGGGAATGTTGCGAAGATACTATTCGTTGGTGGGCACGTAAGGTCGGTCATAGAAATGAACTAGAAGAGGAGCCAAAATCGAAAGCCAAAATGAATTAGCCAGAATGAACTTGCCAGAATGAACTAGATCATTAGATATTCCATTTTTCCCTCAATATTATTTCTATCTGTTGCGTTCGTAAGAAGAAGGTACCTTCTTCAGCGCCTTCTGTTTCGAGCCATTTTGCAAGCGGCCGCATGATGTCTGAGCCCAGGAAAATACTGGCACAAGTGTTTATTTCCTGCTCGAAACGAACTTTGTTTATGTGTCTAATGTTATTTCTGAAGTGTTCCAGCAACTCTTCCATTTTTTGAAGGTTACCGACCTTTTTCTCTGCGGTGAAAACGATCTGTTTTGCCAGATGTATTGGTTGCCGTCCGATTTCAGCAGAAATGAGGGGACGGGCTTCTATCATCGCATCACGACTTGTGGCAGAACCGATACAACAATCCATCAAAGCACGATACGTCATACGGCTTTTTTCATCCCCGACAACATAAGAAGATAGGGCAATGATGTCGAAATCCAGATCTGCCATATCATTAAGTAATGCATCGATTTGAAGGATAACTTGGCTATGGTCATCTCCGTATTTGGTGGCGTTTACGATTTCTTTAATCGAAACCGCAAAACGTCCTCTGTTGAGGCTATAGAGATGAGCGAGTAAGCCAAAACCCGCGGAACGGGGTAGGAAGTATTCATTAATTTCGGAATGTAATTTCAGCTTGTCTAACAGCTCTTGTATTAAACTTTCTTCTGCACTGAACTCATTTTCTCCGTTCTGGCTCTGATCACCCCCGCCAGATTCCCGATAATTCAGTCCCACCTCAATGGATATTGCCCATTCAAATAATTTGGTTACTTGCTCTTTGATAAATATGCGGTTGTCTTCGAAATAGGTAGCGGGGTTCTTTCCTTCGTCGATGAAATCTCTCTTTAAAGGCTCATAGATTGTGGTCTCAATTTTCCTGGACCTGAATTTGGTGATGATGAGACTGGTGAGTAGATCTCTTATGCCTGAGGCATAAAGGGTCGCGAAGAGACATAAAGGGGGAACGATTTCCTCGCGACGTCCCTGACGAAAGCTTGGATGAAAGGGTAGTTCTCCTCGTATGAACGCAAGAGTATCACCAAGAACGTTACTTATGTGATTGATCAGAAGATATTCTGCTCTCAAATGTTTGTAATCATCGACCTCTTCTTCATTACTTTCTTTTTTGTATAGAAGGGGAATAATTTCATGAGAGATGGATTGGGCAAGCTCAACGCGCCCCGGATGGACTGTTGATCTCAGACTGTTCAAAAAGTCTAACAAATCAGCAATTGATTTTCGAGCTCTGGCAGTGTCTTCGGTTGTGTCGACAGTTTTGCGAAGATCTTTGATAACGGCTGCAACAGATGTCTGAACTTCATCCTTATTGGATTGACTATTCAGGGTAGCAAAACTTTGTAATGATGGCAGAGGGGTAGCCATGAGATAAATCCATTGGGAGTGCAATAAGTCAAAAGTAACACTTCTGTTCTGAAATATTGTTAACGGGTTCTATTTTTAGTGGTTTTTTCTAAACCCCCTTTATTGGCTCAAATTCCCCAATTATTATCTAAATATAGCTGAAAAATATCAATTGGAGAATTTTCAGAGTGCAGTGCGGCTCTGAAAACTCATTTTTTGTTAACCATACTTTGCGGTTTTAAACGCGGACAAAACAGGTTGTTTATTGTTGAATTGTTGCCAGTTTTACAGCCAGAGCTATAAAAACGAAACCTGCAGCCTTGTTCATTATACCCTGGGCTCGGTTTGATTTTTGTAGTCTGGTTCCAATGCTGCCAGCGAACAATGCTATGGCGCCAAATACCAACAGAGTGGAGAGGATAAAAAATCCACCGAGTTGTATCATTTGAAGCGACATACTCCCTCTTATGGGATCGGCAAATTGCGGTAAAAAGGAAAGAAAAAAGATTGATACCTTTGGATTTGTCACGTTCATAATAATACCGCGACGATAGAGCTTTCCATGGCCGGCTTTACGTCTCGTTTTTTGTGTCGGGTTTTTCTCGCCGTCCTCCGGCTCGTTATCTTCCAGAGATATCTTTTCTCCCTTCGCCCGAAGTGCTCCCCACGCAAGATAAAGCAGATAAAAAGCACCGATTATCTTAAGAGTATTAAAGGCAAGACTGGAGGCTTGGAAAATGGCGGCAACACCAAGAGCAACTGCCGTGGTGTGGACCAGAACACCCGTACAAAGGCCCAGAACAACAAAGATACCGGCCAACTTGCCGTGAAGGGCAGATTGGGTGAGGACAAAAATGTTATCTGGTCCAGGAGTTAGGGCAAGAAAAATGCAAACCGGGAAAAATATCAACAGTACATCAAGGGGGATCAATTCACTTAACTCCGGTTCTGGTATGGGTGAGTTCTTCATTCGGCGTTTAGAAACGTCGGCTTAAAATAAAATCCATAGTTAAAGGGGCTCTGGGTTAAAGGGGGTCCTGGGAGAACGAGCACGCCCCCCAGGATACCGCAAACACAGCGATCCTCTTTTTTATGGCAGCAGCTTCTTATGCAGTAAAAGCGCTATCATATAAGTATGGTACCGACTGTTATGAGGATAATACCGGGGTCGTTCCTCTCGTGTTGAAGGAGCCCTGTGTACAATCTAGGTTCGGCAACTAAGATTGCATTGGTTCAACGCTATAGGAACAGTCGGCAGGCCCGGCATCATCTTCTTGTCTAAATTTCTAACCTACTTTGATCATGATGCAATCATATGATATAAAATGTTCGCATAGTGAACATTAAATGTGGGAGAGCTAAAGTCGGGGATGGAAACGTGAGCAATTCAATTCATAAGCCGGTGAGAGCTTTGTCGCGGGGCCTTTTACTCCTGCAGATTATGAATCGAGAAGGGCCAATTTCGGTTCAGGATTTAGCGTTAAAAAGCGGGGTTAATCGCACAACTGTCTATCGCTTACTCGAAACCCTGGAGGAGAATGGGTTTGTTCAATCTGGCCCTCTTTCAGGCAAGTTGTGGCATTTGAAAATGGGGGTGAAATCTCTTAGTGAAGGTTATGACCATAGGGATTGGGTCACCCAAATTGGGGCACCAGTTCTGGGTAAACTGCTAAAACAAGTGGTCTGGCCCACTGATATTGCTGTTTTTGATGGCAAAGGTATGGTTATTCGAGAGACAACCCATAAATTTAGTCCGCTATCCCAAAACCGCAGTATGATCGGCGTGCGGTGGCCTGTTTTAACATCTTCTCTCGGCCGCGCCTTTTTTTGTTTTTCCTCAAAACAAACCCGGCGTTCAATTTTAGAAGTGTTGAAAGCTTCCGATGATCCCGCTGACCGCCTGGCCCGGGAAGAAAGTTATATCGCAAATCTAGTCAAGTTCACACGTTCCAAAGGCTATGCACAATCTGTGGATGAGACCGTCGCCGGGATATCATCGATTGCGCGCCCGGTTTATTATCAAGAGCAAATTGTTGCGACCATCAATTTGGTGTTTTTCACCTCGGCCATGAATACCACGACGGCGGCAGAAAAACACTTGGATGCCATGAACGCGGCCATAGGAGAGTTGGAACAAAAATTGATCGAAAGCAGTGTAGGTTTTCGCCAACAGCTTGAGAATAGACTTACTTAAGCGGATGATAATTCTCACTCAAAATTGTGAAGTCAGATGTTGAGGTTTCGTGATAGGCTCAAGTTCTTTCGTACAGTTATTTTCATAAAAATTATCAAGTTCAATTCATAAGCCTGGGAGAAAATCCGCTATGTGTGATGCATGTGTTATTGATTCCGTTAAGAAAAAAATGCTTTCCCGAAGAGATATATTTAAAGCGGCTTCTGCAGGAATTGCCGCTGCTGCGGTTGGTACTGCCGCTGTTTCGACACCAGTTATGGCCTCTGGGGCGAATAAAGTTGAAGATATGACACACGAACTCCACGAGGGTTTTCCAAGTTTCTTTGGAACACAGCAGTTCTTTCGTGAGCAGAAGTTCAACTATGCAGAACACAAATTTAATCTGCTTGAGCTTCGTGTAAACGAACATCTAGGCACCCATATTGATGCGCCATTACATTTTTCTGAAAATGGGCAGTCGGTTGCTGAAATTCCAGTCGATAATCTCGTCGTTCCGCTTTGTGTGATTGATATAAGAGAGAAGGCTGCAAATAACGCGGATGCTCAGGTGACACCAGATGATATAAAAGCATGGATTTCAGATCATGGTCCCATTCCGGATCGGGCTTGTATTGCAATGAGTTCCGGATGGGATAAGTTTGTGGATAGCGACAAATTCCGCAACGTTGATAGTGATGAGAAAATGCACTTTCCCGGGTTCCACGTCGAAGCAGCACAAATGTTATTGGAAACCAAGGCTGTCGGTCTTGCTTCAGATAGCTTGTCGCTGGATTTTGGTCAGTCGAGCGATTTTGCAACCCACTATGCCTGGCTTCCGACAAATCGTTGGGGCATAGAATGTCTTGCCAATCTCGATAAGGTTCCAGCTAAGGGCGCAACTCTGGTGGTTGGCGCACCAAAACACCGTGGCGGTACTGGCGGGCAGTCTCGTATATTTGCTCTTGTCTAGCTCAATTATGCTGCGCGAGTTTTATCACTTCAGGTGAAACTCTATTTAAGGTTTCTCTTTGTGGAGGGAACTAATTAGATCTTTCAAGGTAGAGTTATTTTTTTTTCACCACAATGAATTCCCACTAACATGAATTTCAAATAACATGAATTACGGTCATTACGGAGAATACTTTTTTTCTAAAACAAAAAGATCGTGTGCTTAAAATGCAGGTTGTCATCGTTACTGATATATTTGGGCGAACGTCTGGGGTTGAGCAGATGGCTGAACTCTTGTCCAGACAATCCGTCGAGACAATTGTTATTGATCCATACGGTGGGTTAGAAAATAGCTTTGCAAACGAAGACGATGCTTATGCCTCTTTCACTTTTCATTGCGGCCATGATCCTTTTGTAAAACTGGTGCAACAAAAAATAACTGATTTAGAAGGTCCCTTGCTACTTGTTGGGTTTAGCGTGGGAGCATCAGCTATTTGGCGATGTTTGAATAGATCTGGTTTTGATGATGTTGGTGCCAGAAAATTTCATCACTTTATTGGCTTTTACCCCGGTCAAATTAGAAATCACCTCTCTCTTAGCCCTGTGTGCCCAACGACCCTGATTTTCCCTAAAGAAGAAAATCATTTTTCGGTTGATGACGTGATGGATACTCTTAACACTAAGGAGGGCGTTCTCTGCCATCAAGTAGAGGCTTTGCACGGATTTATGAATGCCTGTTCGCGCAATTATTCTAAAGATTTAGCAGAGGGATTCAACCAACACTTGGCTGACGTAGAGTTATGTCTCAATTCAGATATTTTCCAAAAAATCTTATCAGGTAAAGCTTGTCTTCTCTAGCGTGTCAGACCGGATTGGGCTGACACGCTAGGTTAAGTGGATATTACGTCGCATAATTGGTCTTATTTTTGCGTTTGAAGGATGGTTTAATTGTTGCGATCGCTATCAGACTGAAAATAAGCAGCAGGTTCAAGCCACCAAAAATAGCTTCTTGTTGCATGACTGCGGTAAATTCATCCGAACCACTGCCATTGGTATGAGTGCCAATATGTAACAAAGAAGCCTCAATGGCCGGATAAATGAAAGCTATGGTATTAAGGGCTATCAGAATAAAGCCGATTACTTTGGACCAAAGCCAACGGGTATTGGGCTTGCCACTCATCAAAACACCCGTCAAACCAGTTGCAAAAAGGGCAGGTAGGGTGAGATAGGCTGTTCCGCTAGCGACCAGTTCACGACTTATTCTAAGGGCTGAAAGGTCATCTGGGGGGATGATTTCTCCGAGAAAGATAAAGGTGGCAATACTGCCAAAAAAGATTGAGAGACTGATGAGGTGAAGAATTTTCAAAAAATATCTCATGTTGATTTCCTTTTATAGATGTTAGCGCGCTAACTAATTTTACAAAAAAACGAGAAATTAGGTTGTCATATTTTTTAAAACGCGGCGTAAATAGCCTTTGAGTTCATTTGCTTCCTTTTCACTGAACCCTTCAAGGGCTCGCTTGTTAATTCCTTGAGCCAATATTGGAAGTTCTTTCATGATTTCCTTGGCACTGTCTGTGATATAAACCCGGGTTATACGTCGATCATTAATGTCCACTTCCTTTCGTAATAGTGCTTTAGAGACCAGCCGGCGGATAATGCCCGACATTGTCGGTCGATCAAAATAGAGCGACTTGCCTATATCACTGATGGTTTGACCATCTTGCTGTAGCAACCTAGCCAAGACAGACCATTGACCGGGCGTAAGGTCATAGGGCCGTAACGCTGTTTCCAGTGCGTATTTCATCTCTCCTGCGGATTTGTTCAGCAGGAAGCCAAGGCTATCGTCTAATTTCATGAATTATAGTTAGCGTGCTAAGTATGGTGGTTCAAGACAAAAATTATCTTATTTTTAAGGGGCTGTCCTAGATAACGCAAATTAGGTGTTATCATGGGAGTTATGAGGAAAA